>Ga0157365_10001110_pt1 | contig 11268 bp, 14 predicted proteins | sample AttsexASBM3_FD_111478 | JGI IMG/M metagenome (GOLD analysis project Ga0157365, IMG submission 111478) | Fungus gardens microbial communities from leaf cutter ant in Ribeirão Preto, State of São Paulo, Brazil - Atta sexdens ASBM3 | ecosystem: Host-associated > Fungi > Mycelium > Unclassified ... | reverse complement strand
GCTACTTGACCCCAATCAACTATAGCTGGAATCCAAAATTCGTTTCATAACTTTGGAATGTCTAACAAGGTCCCGTACGGTGAGTTGTTTCCTATTATCAGATTACTAGCAGCTAACCGGAACGGATCAAGTGCGATTGGGAAACTCGGGGTTGAAAGTTTCAAAGATCATTCTTGGGACTATGCAATATGGAGATACGCGTTGGCAAGCATGGGTGAAAGGCCAGGAGGAGGCCAACGAGCACATCAAGGCCGCGTATGTGATGCTGACTTGGTACTCGGACATATCTAATTTGATGCAAAGATATGACGCCGGTATACAGACTTTCGATACTGCCAACGTACGTCCTCCCTAGCTCCTGAGTTCTGTTGTTTCCGAAATGAGGCTGTGGGTCTATTCAGGTTTATTCAAATGGTGTCTCTGAGGTTATCCTTGGAAATGCTATCAAAGAACTTAAACTTCCTCGGGAGGAGATTGTTATTTTCACCAAAGCAAGTATACAATCTGCCGCTTGATGTCATGAGAGGTTGTAATGATCTCACTGTGGTTAGCTGTTCGAAACTGTTGCCAGAGATATGGACAAGAATTTCATGGCAACTTGGTGGGAGAATCCTGATGACTACGGTTATGTCAATCAGCATGGGTTGAGTAGGAAGGTAAGATCGTTGTTTCCTTCAAGAAAGATTGGAAGATGAATGTACTTGGTAGCACATATTTGATTCTGTCAAGGCAAGCCTGAAAAGGCTGCAGCTCGACTACATCGATGTACTATTTTGTGAGTTGGTGCTCATGAACAGTTATTGGTCGTTGCTCATTTATATCACGAGGTCACCGTTTTGACAAAGATACACCTATCGAGGAGACAGTGAGTTCCAGATACATGCTTCCCTGTTTCTGGATGATTCACTCCCATTAGATGCATGCCCTTCATGATGTCGTCAAGGCTGGACATGTTCGTTATATCGGCATGAGTTCTTGCTATGCCTGGCAGTGTATGTTCTCCATCTTCCTCTTGCCCTAAAATCCATTCCTGATGATTGTATCCTAGTTCATGCAATGCAAAGCAAGTGTCTTCACCTGGTTCTGCTATATCCGTAAATAAACGTCAAAATAGACTATGCTACTACCAACAACTTGACACCATTTATTGTTATGCAAAACCATTATAATCTAATCTATCGCGAGGAAGAACGTGAGATGATACCTACACTCAAGGTATGCAGAATTTTCTCTGTCTTCCAATCCTCGTCCGTTCCTCCAGTGGAAAATTACTAATCCTCCCCTCATGAACAGCATTTCGGTGTTGGAATGGTTCCATGGTCTCCAGTTGCTAAAGGGCTTCTCACTCGTCCTCTAGAGGAACAGACTCAAAGAGGAGAAACGGACTGGATCATTAAGAAATATCTTGAAGGAGGCGGTACACGAGAGATCGTAAGCCGGTAAGAGTAGCATACTTTTCTAACGATCATGAACTCACATTTCCAAGCATCGAAGAAGTTGCAAAGAAGAGGAAGATTTCCATGGCCCAAGTGAGCATTGCTTGGTTGCTCACAAAGGATCGTAAGTATCGCTGAAATAAGAGGATCGAGTTGATTACTGATGCATGGTGTCCTGTGACAGCCTCAGCCGCTCCTGTTGTTGGGACAAGTTCAGTAAAGAATCTCAATGACCTTATTGGTACGTGAACCCCTTGAGATAAATGGACAAGGATACCTACATCAATGGTTTCGCAGGAGCGGTGAATATTACTCTCACCCCAGAAGAGCTCAAGTACCTCGAAGAGCCTTATCTCGCTCGGAGTGTTATGGGTCATTAGATGAATGAATCTTTTTCTTTTAAAAACTTGTGTAATTACTGAAATGAACGAATCTGATCAAGTTGAGAAGAAGACCGTAGCGTCAGGCATCATAATATGTGGTGGAAGGGTTCTCGCCTGGGTCGACAATACATAACATAATAAACGGAACAGCTCATAAACAAAAAATAAATATTTATGTTGTCCAGGCTTCCGCCTGCCGTCCGCTCCCAGCTCGACCCCGCCCTCTTTCATGCTCTCCTCACCTGCCTCGTCGCACAGGATGCTCATCTTGTCCTCCGTACTCATCAGGAAGATATTGCCCTTGTACGCCGTATTGTTGTTTGGGTATATTCTTTCGCTTTTCTACCAGATCCGCTCCTTATTTTTCGCCAGATTCTATCATCTGTCTTTGGATATCAGACACACAAGCTAGACATTCGCCACAAATATCGCTCATGGTCCCAGCAGGCTTATTTTCTTAGGTCGCTTTTCCTGCTGCCTGCCACTTCAGGCGTACAGGATGAGGACTCGGAATCGAGCAGAATATACTCAGTCGGGTCCCATCGTCCTCGGACAAATTCTCTAGTCTTCGCTGACATGGACTCCCCGTCCACTGCTTCCCATGTCGACTCTCATACTCCACGTACGCGGGATTCTCCCTCTCTTCAGCTTCCCCGGGCTATCGTGATTTCGGGTCTTGAAAACACTTCTCTCTCTTCCCAACGCGCACTAGCCCAGATTTTGGCAGAAAAGCGCATCTCACTCGACGACTTCCATGGCGACTCTGGACCTCAAGATGGCCCCCATAAATTGGACAGCGATCACAGTACCTGTCTTCCCGATGATTTCATTCTTGTTTACATCTGTCTCATCGATCCCAGAGAAAGGCCAAACCTGCACCATGCTCTTGTAGGTCCTGTCAATCTAATTTCATCGCTCACTCTAATATGTTACAGCTCGATAGATTTGCCATGAGCTACAATGTCCTTCTCAAGCCCCACATCCGAAATCTATGGCTACCCGTTCCACCATCCAATCCTTCTGCCCCTTCACTAACGCACCATAAACAACATTCCGAGCCCTCCCAATCTCATAGCAGTTCTCATCTGTCTTCCCTTTCTAATCCTGCTCTTCCGCAGGGTTTCCTCCAAAATTTCCGTGAGGCCTGTACAAAGACGCATCTCTCACCCTCTCTCTCCTTGTATCTCGCAGATCTTTTTTCTGCCACGAGGCAACATCCGCAGATCGACGGCACCTTATTGACTGTACGCTGTGTACATAATGCTGAGAAGTTGGTCAGGGCTGCGAGAGTCGTGGGCTTTGATCCCACTGGTACCGAACTACTTCGTGGCAGCCAAGAAGCCGATTGTTTATTGGAAGATCAAAACAACGTTCCTGAAGATGATGAATTTGAGGCGACCGATATCACTGGTTCGTTGCACCATTCCAGAAGTTCGCTTAGACGTCGCGGAACAGAAATTGAGTCAAGCGAGCCTTTCAGAACAGTGCTAGATGTAGCGGAAGTGCATATCGCGAGGATATTTCCTAGATGCGTCTCTCATCGTCTTAGAGTTCGAGATGGTCCCAGGGACGAAGTTCTAGCGGGTGCTGTGTTTGGAGCAACATTTGGTGACTCGTTTTCAGAAGAAACTGGCGCCGGGGAGGTGTGCATGGACGCTTATGAGACGCAACCGACTGTAAAGGATATTCTGATCAGCGTTATGTCGGAAGTCTGATTATGTACCTACATTTTCACGCTGCCCCACCAGGTTGAAGAAGACCATCGGACTGACAACCCAATTGCACGCTGAATCGACATCAGAAATGATAATTTATGTCTATCACACAATTAGAAGTTTTGACAGACAAGCATTGAATAAATACTAAGACTACCATTGGTGAATTCAATCTTTCCATGTTTGCTTGACCGGCTTAAAAATGGCTCCAAGACAAACTAAAAAGACAGTTTTATGGACTCCATGTTAGGTTATTAGCAACTCCTGAAGATTAATTAATCGATGATTTATTTATGATCATCGTATCTCGAAGCTTTCTCAATACAACCAAAGGACCAGGAGAAGTTTATAGGAGTGATGTAGCCAAATCAGGGAACTCTTCAGATGTTTCAAGAAGATTGGATGCAGAGGTAAGCTAGCATCGGAGATACAGTTTGATTCTAGTGTGAAGCGGAGCAGACAGTGAGATAGTCTGTCTACTCTGGCAACATCTAGAAGCCACTGACCATCGTCACAAGCGGCGCACCAAAATTAGCACTATTTTAGGCCATAGACTTTGGAATTTGATCAAAGAATCAAAAAAAACGATATTGTAATGACGTCCGAGGAACGTCCATTTCAACTCAAACTTTCAACTGACCAAGCCGAGTAAATTATTAGCAGTCAATGCTGTGCGCTAATGTATATTGACACTGTAAGCTTGATGTGTGCCAGACTCAGAAAAGTCCCTGAGTTATTTTGAGCACTGTCATTTGACTGGAAGCGTTACAGTCAAGGAGATAAATAGTTTACATGCGTCAATCAATTAGTTGCTTCAATCAGAATGAGCTGGCTCACTCTACGTGTTTACATTGAGGTAAATTGGATTGCTTTTTCTCAGCCAGGAATTCTAGGTTGCCCAATTCCATTTCATACACATATACTGGACAAGATGAAGAGGAAGAAGATGTGGCTTGATGACATGCCACAAAAAAGCAACAACGTACGCTAGAGTACGACCTCGGGGTAAGACGGTACATCCCACATCTTCCAAAACGAAATTACAATTACAATGAAAACAACATGGAACACAATCAACATGAGCATGAGAATCATCAATGACGTTCCGGACCGGTTTCGTCTTCTCCCTCTTAATCTTGTTTCTGCCCCTGTTGGACCAGATTCCAGGTCATCGGTCCCTGTATTTCCAATTTCCTGTTGCGGTGATTGATCTGAGCTTGAAGATTGTGAGTCAGGGTTCCAATTAAGAGTGTCGTCTGCAATGAAACCGGTGATGGTCATGGGCGAGGAGAAGAATATCGACATGTGTAAGGGTAGATGTATGGGGGGCATTACGAGTATGGCTTTTTGAACATCTATAAGAGAGGGCGCCGAAGAGATTATTGCTTGTAAGAAGTTGAATGATGTATGGTCCGAACCAAAATTTCTTACCGAAAACATTGTAATCATAAGTCTGTATATACAACGAGAAAATAGCTCCGAGGAGCAAGGTAAAAAAATTTTCCAAAACTTCTCAGAGAAAAGCGACAGCTTTTGAACCAAACATCAAGGCTTCTGCAATTCGCAATCAAGTTCTCGTTCTCCTTAATGTTCATTTTTTCTTCGTCTCAGGAGCGTATTCGGAACGAGAACAAGTACTCATTCCTCAAGCACAATAAACTCCCTCCGCATCCACCACTTCCGTACCCCTAAAAACCACATGTCCTTGACTTCTCCTCGCAAACAACGGTTGCTGACGAATAACAACCTTCTTCTTCTTCCTTCCCTTCTTCTCTTCCTTCGGCCATACCTCGTGTTCCTCGAGTTTTGGAGTCACAAGTGGGCTCGTCGCTTCTAGAGCTGGGTCATGAACATCAACAGTTTTTCCAACTCGATTCTCAATAATCGATGTAGACGCATCAGTGATTGGGGGTTCCACTTCTATATTCCGGGGTGCAGGTATCTTTCGGGTTGTTGAACAGTCTAGACAAGTATACGAAATACAATGACCAAATGACGGACTCGCTGTCAGCATGCCAATTAATCTAAAGGGAAAAACCGAGAACGATTCGATTGGGATAAACTCACATCGCACACGGATACGTGCAGTGATCCCTGGTATGAGCACATTATAGCATCCTTTACACAATGTACGCTTCACGCCTGGATCCCTGAAGAAAAAATAAAATAAATCAAAGAAATGAAACAAAATCAAAAGCTTACATCCCAGTCGTTGTCCTTTTCCCAATACATTTCATCATCTGAACATAGACTTTTGCCAGATCACTTCCAATCATCATTTTCCCTCTCTTCCTCCTGCCCTTGGCAACATCTTCCTTCTCTTCTTCCACTTGTCTTTCTTCCTGGAAGGTTTGCCCTTGTCTTCCTTTTGCTTCCCCTTTTCGTCTATCAACCTTCCTTCTCTTAATCGAACCCTCATAACCAGAACCAGAACCAGAACCACAACTCTCCAAATAAACACTCGCTTGCCATAAAAAATTCATTCTTTGCATAATATCCCGATTCTGTATCGTATTCACGCTCGGTGGAGTGGAATTAGTAGCTGTCACATTTGATTTATTCTGTTTTTTCCCCATTATCTCAGAAAGAAAGAGAAAGAGAAAACAACGAGTAAAAGTCAACCAAATGACGTGACAATCGACACAAAAAATGCACACGCACACACATCAACAATCATGGATCCTCCCCAACCAACCAACAGGAACGACCTCATGTTTGTGCGCCTGCCAACGCCAACCATACCTTGACAACATCGACCGACACGTTTCAACTTTGCTTCTTTCTCCTTCACTTCACTTCACTTCAAAAGTCACACAAAATCCCTCTTGACTCGTAAAATTTAATTAAACAACTTTTTGGTTTCAAGAAGGTCCCTCCTAAACTGACTGATGTTCGTTCTTGACTCAAACTTCTGCTAATGAAATTTATGGCACCGAGCAACCTATAATTATTTCGAGATCTCTCATGGCCTTCGTCCTTTGCTCTCCTCCTATCGACCATCAGAAAAGTTTAAACACCACGTCAATCCCTAAGGTGATCGAGACAAGAACATGTATTGCACAACCAAGAACGAAGAGAATCTACGACTACCAAAAAAAACAATCATGAATTAGGTGTCACTCGTACTTTGGTAACATCACACAGCGCCTTCATCCGAATTCAACATTTTCAACAACCTCTGTGCCAACAACATCTCCTCCAAATTCAATCCATCAATATCCCCTTCCTCCTTTTCCTCCATCGCTCTTGTCCCTCCTACATTACCGTTCGCGACATGTCGAAGACTTTTGTTCCTCCGAAACGTAATAGGCAGCGGTGTTCCGTTTCTTCCTCGTCTGGACTTGATACCGCTGTTCTTCTTCTTCCTACTACTAGAACTGTTGAAAATGTTCTTTGTGTCCGAACCTATTGTTATTTTCTTCCTTTGTAACTGGCTGCTTCCCGAAACATCAACATTGTTGTCTATAACCACTGTCGGCCTCGTGACTCTGTTAATTCCCAATTCCATTACTGTGGTTAGCGTCAAGGAAGGTGAACCCAAGGGTGAAGGTGGAATAGGCGATCCAGGTCGTTCTAATGTTTCCTTCTCCGCTTCAGATTCCCTATCTTCATCCTCATTCTCAACATCATCCACGATTCTCATTAAATTTGTACCACTCGATACTGTCTTGATAGGCGAGTCAGATCTTCGTCTGCTAGGCCTTGTTCTCTTTACTTCTTCTGTTGTCATTGTGGTCCTCGGAATCTTCACCAGCCTCTCTTGTTTCTTCTTCGACCCGTTCGGATTACTCGAGGAAGGAAGTGGCGGAACAGGCGGTAACTTCCCCCACTGTGCACTCGACCGTGACTTGATAGTCTTCGGTATATTCCTTATCGTAGTTGTACATTCCTTCTCGTTCACATCATTGTCCTGGTCGCTATCATGACCCCAGCTCGGATTTGCCGGTCCTCCATGTCCAATGTCCGATACACTCCCATTCCAGTTTGTACCAACCCCCAGTCCACATGTTCCAAAACTACCGCTTGCGCCACTTGCAGCCGTAACACTGCTCCCGTTATTGCCTACCCACTTGGGCAACGCAAAACCCGGCGTAGGACTCGCAAATGGATCTGTCAAATCAACAAAATCAGCAGTCTCGCTCTGTTGGTGATGGTCAGATGACGATGCCGGGGCTGGTGTTGTAGTTTGCTCTCGTTTCTTTTTATTGCTAATACTTGAAGTCAGCGCTTGACCTTGGTTTAAGTTGGACATTGAAGATTTCGATTTCGACAGGGAGGGGTGCCATTCCCATTCCGATCCACTTCTAGGACTGGTTGCTGTTGCCATTATTGGAACACTCGACATAAACATGAACGTCGGGGACTTTTGACTCAACGAACTCCAAGTACTTCCCTTCCTCTTATGGTGCTGGCCCGTTGCCCTCTTACTGTCTTGTCCATCCCCCTCCTCTTCAACTGAGTCTAAAGTGTCTTCCTTGCTAGAAGGCTGCGAGGTGGGTGATTGCGAGAGGGACAGTGCACGTCCATAGGCACCAGCTATGGGTCTCTTGAATCTCTCCCTTAACTTGTCTGCTCCCTTCCAGGATAATGTGGGAGGTGAGGTAGATCCAGACGCAGAACCGAGAGATAAAGGCAAGCTCATCATTGACCTGGATTTGATGGGCCGTTTGAAGTTGTTGAACACCCACGAACTAGGGCTGGAAAGCACTGGAGACCTTGGCACAGGTGTAGGCGTGGGTATGGGTGAGGGTGTGGGGGTGTGGATCGAACAGGACGCTCCTGGACTTTTCTGGATGGGATCGTCATCTCCCGAATCAGAGAACTCACGACTGCCGTGTCCAGGTTCGGAGACAGGGGTGTCAACGACTTGGGCGGTCTCACATGCAACCTCGTATTGCTCTGCCTCGGTAAAAATGTCCCGAATAGTGAGATTTGGCTTCTCTGCTGGTGTGACCATACCTATTCGGACGTCCTGGTCATTGTCAGTGACGAGAGCAGGGCTATTTGCAGGAGAAGGGAGGCAATGAGTATGAGGGATGGGCGTTTCTGTGCGGACCCGAGCTCTGGGTGTATCAGGTGGACTAGGTAATTGTGGAGGAGGCTTTAGGTCTAGGACATGATGGAGAGCCTTGCCGTGCTCGAGATCGACGTCCATGTGGGGAGGCTGAGGGGGAGATGAGAAAGAAGAGGAAGTAGAGGGGAAGCGAGCGTGGTCTGGATGATGTAAATTGCTGAGAGAAATGGACATGTCCTGCTGCGAAGGGGCAAGCCATCTTCGGAACCTTGCGAGCCCAGTGGTGCCAAGTGTAGGATGACCAGAAAGGGAAGTGACCTTCCGAAAAGGTAAATCTAGTTGATCCTGTCGCCGAGCTACCGATACAGAGATGGAGATACGTGGGCTTTGAGGTGTGACTTGACTGTGTCCTGGATATGACCCGCTGTGAGACTGGCAGGGAGACATGTGTGGACAGCGGGGTGCTTACGCGTGAAAGCGAGCATGAATGCGCAGATGGGCAGAGTCACCCAGACCGTTTGTATCGCCTCGACAGCCTTGGCTTGGGGAACGAGGGCAGCGACGAGGAAGAGGGTATTGGAAATCAGCGTGGCGAGGAGCGTGAGCATCATCTCCATGCAAGATCTGACAATCCCAAATGCGACGAGGGTCAGCAGCAGAAAACACAGAGGCGCAATGGCGGCGGGAATGGCAGGAACAAAGGGCTCGGTAACACCTAGTGCAGTCCCTGGGGAGGTAGAAAATTGTGAATATATGCGCAGAAATTTAAAGTACTGCGAGACGCACCGCAGAGGGCAAGGCCACCGAGGACCAGTGAGCAGCCCCGATGCCGGTGAGCAAAAAAGATGGCAGATGCGCTCACTGCAGAGCGTCAGCATGTGGCCTGCAGAAAAAAATAAGCATACACTGCGCATAGATGCCTGTCTCGACGATGATCTCGGCTCTGTCAGCGTCTATGAGCCCTGCGACGCCGAATGCCATACCGGTGAGGGCCAGCAAGAGGAGTGCAGCGCAGACGCGATGGCCAGGGGTGTATGCGATGTGGAGGACAAGGCCGCAGAGAGGTGGCCCGAGCGCAGGGACAAGGGCAGCAAGCATCCTTGCCGCGCTTCTCCACGCCCTCCCCTTTTACCCTCTCTCTCCCTCCTCATTTGGTGATCCTCTTGCCTTGACTTACTTTGTGGCTGTGTCTGTAGATCTATACAAGATGCGGCTGTGCCATATTGATTGTCCCTGTTGTGCTCCCCTTGATATAATGCCACGTCAGCTACCTTCTTTCTCTCTTCTTACCAATGGCCTCCTCCTCCTCCTCCTCTGACCCTGGTCCTTCTCGTAAACGCCCTCGCTCAGACTTGTCTTCAGATGAGCGCAAGGAGGCCCGTGCTCACCGCAACCGTATTGCCGCCCAGAACTCGCGCGACCGCAGAAAAGCCCAGTTCGCCTTTCTCGAGCATAGGGTCAACGAACTCGAAGAGGAAAACCGCCAGCTCCGCATCTCTCTCAGCCTTCTCTCTCATGGCCAACAGCCTCCTCCAGTTCCCGACACTGAAAATGCAGAACTCAAGGAGCACATTCGCACCCTTGGGCGCGGTTGGGATGCTTTCGTTAAAGCTTTGGCTGCCCAAGGTTTTCCCATAGGCTGTGCTCCCTCTGCCACTCTTCCCTCCCCTGCCCCTTCCCATGCTTCTTTGGACTCACTCACTTCGGCACCCTCCACCCCTCTGACTCTACCTACATTTGTTCCTACTTCATCCACCTCTCCTTCTCCCTTGTCAACCCCTGCCATTGCCCTCTCCCCCATCCTTTCGAGCACACAGCAAGAGCGCCAAGAGCAAGATACCACTCGCCACCCAGCACGGGTGGCGTCCATCCCAGCGATGGCCCTGCAGCGGGTGGTACTGCCTCGCAGGCGTTTGCGCTCACCCTCGATGACTCCCCGGCGTCTCGGCCTTCGCAATTTCAGGTTGATGAGGACGAAAACACGATGGAAGAACTTTTCCGTGAAATCCTTATCCCAGTTCCCTCTGCGCCCGAGACAATCGTGACCCCCGATGAGGTCGTGAAAGAGGAGCTGGATATCGTGACGGTGAGAAAGGCAGAAGGGAATTTGGCTGAGATGGACTTTGATGTCGATGAATCATCGTCGGTTGATTGGGCGAGTGAACTTGATATGCAGAGACTCTTGGATTCGTTGCAGCAGCATACCTCTACTGCTCTTGCAACTTCGGGCCTTGATCTGTTTCCATGGAATGATGTCCAAGATGTTGACCCTTTGTCAGTGACAACTGTTGACGTCGTCTAGATGTTTGACCCTCATCCCAAAAATCTCCCCTCTTATTTCGGACTTGCCTCGCTCAATTTATTTATCACATCTCGCTCTCTCAGCTTGTACCATTATGTCTTTGCTTTTTATGTTGCGTTTGACCATTAATCTCCTTTTTTCTACTCGCCGCTTACGTTTCTCTTCACGTTCCTTCACGCCTTTCCTCCCTTCACGCCTCCTCGAGCTTCCTTGATCCTGACATTGACTGCTGGCAAATAGACAGACGAACCCAATCACCAACCACCTTACATACTCTTGGAATGTACTTGAACCTTGACCGTACCTTGCTCCCCTATTTGTGGGTATTGAGCAGCGGGCTCTTGTGTTTCTTGTATTTTGTTCCTTGGGTTTTGTGTGTGTGCATTGTCTGTGTACTGGTGTTCTGATTTTTGTTTGC
>Ga0157365_10001109_pt1 | contig 11268 bp, 11 predicted proteins | sample AttsexASBM3_FD_111478 | JGI IMG/M metagenome (GOLD analysis project Ga0157365, IMG submission 111478) | Fungus gardens microbial communities from leaf cutter ant in Ribeirão Preto, State of São Paulo, Brazil - Atta sexdens ASBM3 | ecosystem: Host-associated > Fungi > Mycelium > Unclassified ... | reverse complement strand
AGAATTCTCTCTCTCCACCATCGCTGCTCCGCTCGACTGAGATCGTCACCGCTTAATGTGATACAATCGTTTATGCTCCTATATTCCCCATTATATCCCTGGCAGTCTATTTTGAACGACGCTTTGGAACCTTCAGCTGTTAGCTGAAACCTCACAGGTGACAAGCTCATGTCATTCGGTGGGAAATCCAAACTGGGATCGGATAACACGAATTGTTCCCATTTTTCTGCTTCTGATGGCCCAAATCCCGCATCTGCTTTGTTGTCCACAGAAGGGCTTCCCAAGGTCAGGTCTCTCAGTCCCAGGTCTGGAGAAGTGTCCAGGAACGTGAGATGTTCCCCAGGTAGAAGCGAATACCAAATGAGTGTAAGCTCTTCCACTTGTCTACTAAGTGAGAGACATGCTGACATAGAGGTTTGTCTACCCGACAGCAGGATCAGTTTTTAATGAGCAAAGCTGTGAGATATATCTCCCGCGTATCTGGATCGAGCTGATGGTCAATGAAGTCTCGACAGGTGGCAGCCGCTGGTCAGGTGCATTAGGAGCCGGTTATCGGATCAACAAAACTAGTATGACTAGTATGTTGGTCCCTAATACCTGGTGTCTGATTTCAATCATATTTGCAATTGCATACAATCACAACCTGAGGTTACTACTGGACTTTCTGAGCCTTTCGACCGTCTAGTTGCACATATGAATTCACTCGGGGACGCAGGTAACTAGGAAGAGTGTCTGAAAGTTGAAGGAAGACGTGTTTTGAAATGTACAAGTGGGAGAACAAAAAGAAGAAACTGCCTGCAAATCAATATGCACATGATACACTAGACACCATAATGCAAGTGTGAAAGTTAACTGAGCATTAAGTGCCCAACGAAATGGTTCGTATTTTATGATGCTTTTCAGTCTTTTCAGCAACCTGACAAATCAGAAACCACCCAAACACCCTTCAAGGACCATTGACTGAGCCGAGAACCCTCCACCAAACTTTGCCAACCGTGCAGCCATATTGTCGGTGGCCTCCTGCCCCTTCCTACGTCCACCAGGAGTTATCGATCTCTTCTGCCCAAACTCACGAGAGCTTGGCAAAGACGAATTAGATAGATTTTGTGGTAGAGGTTGTGATTGCTGATGAGAGGGTCGTGAAATTGAAAGATACGAAAATTGCTGGAACCCGTGTTGATGAGAAACAAGCGATGATTCAGAAGGGTATGTAGATGATGATGGTGAATCGCTTAATGAAAATGAGTCTACTGCGGCACGGGGTGTCGGAGGAGAAACCGAGCTATAAGACAGTTCCAGATCTGATTCGGACTCGGACGACGAGGAGGAAGATGACGACGAGTATGAGGCAAAGTATGGATTGTACTGAGCATGTTGGTCTCTCATGCGTCGTTCGGATTCACAAACGTCATGAGCGGGGGGATGGGAATAGTTGCTTATGAGCCCGGGAGGATTCAAGAGGCGATTTTCGCTTGGTTCGATTTTCACACCATCATCATCAACACCCAGAGGAGGGCGACTGCGTCCCCTAACACGACTGGAAGATCGTTTGTTTCTCAACTGGGTATTGTAGCACCTCCCACCACGCTCTGGTAGAGCGCAGACGTTTTCTGCTACGACAATAGGAGCACGGTCGTATTGAACAGCGGAGTGTGTGAAAATTGTCGACGTGAGAGTTGGCGTCGGTGGAAAATGAACATGAGGGGAGTGGATTGGGTACTCGGAAAAGGGCAAGGGATCATGCTCTGGCATCAGCAGAGGCTTGAGGCACGGTTTTGGTCGCCCATGGCTTTTACTACAAGGAATTTTGAGCGGTTGAGATGGCTGGTCAAAGCGCACGGTAGACATGTGCTGATCCTGGGTTTATGATAGGAGAGGGTTACGTTGGCTGAAGTTGGCGTAGATGCAGGCAGCAGTAGAATAGTGAGAACAGTGACCTCGCCAGACGAGGAGCTAAGGACGCTCCCTACGCCAACAGAGGACCTGGCCAGCAAGGGCGCAAGAGAAACTTGCAAGACAAACGGTTACTTTGAGGGGAAATTTTGAAGACATCCGATTCTATATCTATCCATTGAGCCAAGGCACAAAGACAAACAAACCGGTGCATCGGGTCATGTTAGTACTGATCTAGATCACTGATCAAAGAAGTTCCTCATACTTCCGGTGCCACTATCCTTTCAGGGTTGGGGAGTAGGACATATGTACAACTGTCTGCCGGATTACTGCTCCAACCCGCCAAGCAGCCCGGTGACGAAGCCGGTGGTGTCCGTTGCGATCATTCTGTCCGGTTACAAATGGAGATATATCACCCACAGCAGAACATGAAATGGAAGTGTGAAAGTTGTGACTGTCTTGTCTGATCTTGAAGAGGACATCAGAAGAATCTACTTCTGTCATTTCCTCCGTCACAGATACTCACCCTTCATGATCGCACTAATGTTCATCGAGATCTAGGTCCTCAACCTGATATTACTTTTCTAATACAAACAGGATCGTTGCCAGGCCCTATGTGGCACTAAGTAGCAATTGAAGACAACGCCTTGTGCAAACCAACTGTCTGACGGAACGTGTGTTGACAATTATTTGCCCTCGAACGTTCGGGCCCTGTCAGGCAATATGACAGACAGCTCCACCCTTAAGACTGACCGTCAAAATAAATTCTTTGCGGTACAACAGACAATAGACTCCTGGTAATTCTAGGCTGGTCCCATGATACCCCTCTGTCGTCATTCCCTCGTGACACGATGTCATCCCGAGCTTCCTGAATAGCGCTCGACATGCGGATAAACGCAGATAAGTTGACTGGTCCACACTTGGAAATCGGTTTCTGCAGACAAGCCTCCAAGTTCGGTGTGAATGTAATAGAGCCTAACCCGATAGCTTCTGACCGAGATGAACATTGTAAGTCCATCATTTCGATCAAGAGTGGGTCAAGTAACGCCGCGCTGCCTCACTCTTCGAACATATCATCGCCCCAAATCACAAGACATGAAGATCCCCTGCTCCATTGACTCCACTTTCGTAGGTACCGCCAACCCAAACATGACATTGAACTATAAAACATTACAAGTAACATCCCAATCCATCCAAAATGCCGCAAACCACGTGATGATCATGTTTCAGTCTTTCTTGTTCCCAGCGAGCATGTCTTCTGACACAGCAACTTCCGGTCTTCGGCTATCTTTTCTCAAACAAGATTGACGCTCATCAATGCTACGCTATACCGTTACCGGTGAAAATTCTAAGCCGCAAGAAGTGGGAATTCGAACGGTGTTTATTTGGATTCGTATGTAACTCTTTAGGGTAGGCATCATGAGAAAAAATTGAATGTCCGAAAAGTTCTTCCATTGTCCAAGGACCTAGTGACAAATCTCACTGATCCTCATTCACCTAACTGGAAGTGCTGCTGGTGCATGAAGATGGCAGGTTTTTACAAATGCTACGATGGAATAACACAGATCATCATGCCTTAACCAATGGTTTCCTTGTGTTTCTTCATGTGACGTCACAGTACCTCTCTGAACTCTTTGTGAGCTTTCCAAAGTAGGCTTTACATTTGTCGTTGTCAACAACTATTTTCGTAAACAATTAATCTGAAGAGACTCAAGGGACAAACGTTGTCTCGGATCTCGTCACGGGCGGTCCGGAGTAAGAAGGGCTTGATACTGTTGAATGACGTCGTTAATTAGCTTCTGTTGTTCGAATCTTACTTGAGTAGATAAAATCATTTTGTGTGAGCTTTCATAGAATGTCTCCATTTACTTGTCATCTGCCTCTTGACAGGAGCCGTAACCACTATTGCCAAGTTTCATGTGTCTGATTGATTGAGTGAATGGAGGGAGGAGTGCGCCAGCCACAGCAGTTATTATGACAATTGTAGTAAGAAGCGAAATGCAGCAAGACCATTTGGATACAAGGGAAGGAGATCTCGGGAGTCGTCCTTAGGACGGTCCAGCAAAGAGGGTGAACTCGGACCAAGAGGTGCAGAAGGGGTTAGAGAGTGTTGCACATGATTTAGAAGATTGTGCAGGTGAACTAATGGCAAGTGTACGAGGAGGAGTACGAGACTCAGATGTTTCAGTGTGATTGTGGAGTTGGAGTTCGGTTTAGGAGTTAACGTTGAAATGCGCGGTGGAGCAAGAGGAAAGACGTCCCGTCCCGACTGCAAAAGCTCCAAATCCCCAACTCGATCTTGTATAACAGATGTACGAGCGGATTGATCTTGGAAAAGCACATTCTCATCAACAATTGAGATCCTCCATTCCACATTCCATCAACACAGCATCAAGGGGTCATCAAGGGGTTCAGAGAAATACTGAGTCGATATTGCAAATACATGATAGAAAATGTCAAAGCAAAAGTCAGAGGAGGAAATAGCTATGAGATTTCAGAGATTTTGACATTTGTGACTTTCATGACGGAGTCCATTTGACACTGCGAATGTTAAAACCAGGAATAGGGTCTCGGGTGATCTAAGAGAGATATGTTGTGTCTTGATAGGGTGGTTGTGGTCAGGCCTGAAATATCTAGCATCATGGAAAAATGAATATTATTGTTGATGCAAGAACATGATAACAAGGTGGACGATCCCCGTAGCATGAGTCTGCCTCTAGATACGACCAGGTGGGAATGTGTTATTTTTATCACACCAGCACTGCCGCAGCTACTTATTGGACGCCGATGCCAATTACAACAGGCCCACCTCTTCCGTCCGCCGGTTTTGATGACGACGGCGACGATGGCTGGCTAGACATGCCTGTCATCCGTGAGGATTTTCTCAATACAGATCTCGACGAAGAAGACCGTAGGAAATATCATTACCGGCCGCCTTCCAGATCGCGGCAAGCAGTAAACGCTACAGGCAACCTTATAGATGTCGACAACAGGGGAAACAATTGGCGCTCAAAGGTTGAACAGAACGAGAGTGAATATACAAGGTTGAGAGCAAGAGAAGAAGACGAGAATGATGATGTACATCTGCGTACCAAGTATCTCTTTGATGAAGATAAAGCTATGACTCCGCTCGATCAGATGCAGGCTACAAAGAAGCTTTTGACAGAGGCTCAGAGGATTGCATATGTTGGCGTATGTGCATTGACTGCAAAGGAGATGACACAGGAGCTCAAGCTTCAGAAACGGAAAGAGCTCAAGGCTGCGGTTAGCAGTATGGAACTCTGGTCATTGAAAATTATGGGAAGGCTATATTATCACATGGAGCTGGAAACATCAGGTATATCTACACTACAGACTTGCAAATATCCTTATCTAACTCATGCGATGGACGATATACAGAACAGAAGATGATTGAACAGCTGGCAGAGCATGGTGTACAAGCTATAGACCTCGTTCCATCGCTCATGACGACACATACAGTAGCCAATCCAGAATATGATCCGGAAGAAGCAAGACGCTGCAATGAAGCTGAATCTCCTCAGCCAGATCACCCAGACTTCGACGACGCCAATGACATTTCTATCCAAACACTCGTTGAGCCCGAGCCTCAGCAACACCAAGATGCTCCAGCGTATAAAAACCGAATACGGACTCCGGACAGCAAACCCCAGCCTCCATCTACGCCTCCAGCTTCACGTACCTTCCCCATCTCAAGCACAACCTCCAATCCCACCCAAATTACGGCCAAAGTCCATGCCGACACCACCTCCTCTTTGGCAGGTGTGACTACCACACTATCCAGTGTCGACAAAGATGTCACTCTTGATATTCGCTGGACAGTTATTTGTGACTTGTTCCTTATATCAGTAGCCGATAGTGTCTACGATGCACGGTCACGAGTGCTACTCGAACGAGTGGCAGAGAAATTAGGATTAGGCTGGTCAGATGTTATCAGATTTGAGAGTAGAGTTACGGAGGCATTGGAAATTCAAGAAGACATTGAGAAATTAGAGCAACAAGACATTGTCGAAGGTGTACAGAAGGCAAGGAAAGGAAGAAGATATATGATGATGGGATTAGCTACTCTTGGTACAATCCTGTTTGACTCGCGTTCAATCGTCCACTTACAGTGATTTAGGCGGCGGTCTCGTCATAGGTCTCTCTGCGGGTCTCTTGGCACCTGTCATTGGTGTTGGTCTCGCAGGTGCATTCACAACTATCGGGATTACTGGTACTGGCGCATTCTTAGGCGGAACTGCCGGCGCTGCGGCTATAACTACCGGAGGTATACTCACAGGAGGGACTATCGCTGGACGTGGAATGGCGAAGAGGACGAGAAATGTTTATACATTCGATGTGTTGCCTTTACACAACAACAAACGTGTAAATTGTGTCATAACCGTCCCAGGGTAGGTTTTCTTATGTGATAGTCTGATAATTGATGCTAGTGACACATTTTGTTTGATTGATACAGGTTCATGAACGGTATCAATGATGATGTTCGATTACCGTTCAGTATTCTCGACCCCATTGTCGGGGATGTATTTAGTATACTCTGGGAACCAGAGATGCTCAGTGAAACAGGAAGTGCTTTGAAAATAATGACGCAAGAAATTTTATCCCAGGTCGGGTTGACTCTTCTGCAAGCTACAGCCATGACAGCACTTATGACTGCTCTCCAGTGGCCAATCAGTAAGCTCATGATCTCCATAGCTAAGAATTCACCTCAGTCCCCATACCTAGTTCTTACAAAGCTTGGTTATTTGATTGACAATCCCTGGTCTAATGCTCTCGACCGTGCCAAAGCCGCCGGTCGGGTACTCGCCGATGTACTCGTCCAACGTCACCTCGGTGTGCGCCCAATGACTCTGATTGGCTTCTCTCTCGGCGCACGAGTCATTTTCTATGCTCTCCTGGAGCTCTCACGACAAAAAGCTTATGGAATCGTCCAAGATGTTATTCTCCTTGGAGCAACGCTTACCGCATCCCAATCGACATGGTGTGAAACACGTAGTGTTGTATCAGGGAGATACGTTAATGGATTCGCGAAAAATGATTGGGTGTTGAATTATTTGTTCAGGGCTACGAGTGGTGGTGTTGGGACTGTTGCGGGATTGAGAGAGGTTCAAGGTGTTCCTGGGCTGGAAAATGTGGATGTGACGAATAAGATTACGGGGCATATGAGTTATAGGTCATTTTTGCCATTGATTTTGGATCAGCTAGGGTTTCCAGTCTCGGCCGATTACTTCGATGAACCTGAAGTGGGTGTTCTGCTATTCTCATTGACTTGGAGTAATGGGCTTTTTCCGAACGGTTTAGGAACCGGATTTCACCGAAGATAGGATGGTGATTAAGGAGGCATATGACGAGAAGGCTAAGAAGAAGACTGGGTGGTTTGGGAGAGGTAAAAAGGATGAGAAATCGTCCACTTTATCATCAAGTCAATACGTCTCTCGGCCACCGACGGCATCATCATACGCCAGATCCAGATCCACACCTACACCTATCACTACAACCGATGCCACTGCCACCATAGTGGCAGGAGTAGCAGCATCGACATCATCGATGAATCCCTTAGGTGAAGAAGACGATGAAGACCTTCCGCCACGTCTCAACTCACCCATTTCACAAAATCATGATCAGATTTGTGCCTCCCTACCTACCTCATCGAACTCAACAGTGTCTTTAGGCTCAGATTCAAGAGCACTTACACCCACAGGTTCACATATTCTTGCTACTCCGCCTGCACCTCATGCGTTGCAAGTGCCTAGCGCTTCGGGAGAAGATCTAGATATACCTAAACACGCTGGATTTGATCTGGATGCTATGAGAAAGATGATTGGGCAGGCTGTCAGGGACAGGCCAGAGGAATTACAAGTCAATGCTACTGCTGTCATGGCGAAGTCAGCGCAATCAGATGATAATGAGTTCGGAAATACGAAGAGTGATCTGATGCCGGTTTTATCTTCCGTAGCCGCCGAGGAGAAGAGTTGGTCGGCAAGAGACGTCGTGAAATCTATTCCATCGAGAGAAAAGGAACAAGAGAACAGACGATACGGAGGAAGAGGAGAGTTCTCTTCGTCATCACCTTCATTGGCATATAATTCTCCGACAGGCAACGAATTTGACTCACCTACTTGGGGACCATCGACTTCCTCCGCCTACCTACCATCCTCGACATATCGTCCCTCGCCATCCATGCCGCCACCATCATCGTCACCGGGTTTCTCGTCTCCTTCGTTTGCCGGTGGCAGTCTCCATTACAACCCGTTTGCGGCGTCGAGCGCAACTTCACTAACATCCAATGCATTCAACAATAGTGCTCACCATTCTCAGTCTCATGAATATCATCATAATCAATCTGGTGCTAGTGGAGATAGTGGAACAGGGTTGTCATTTGGTTCTGCTGATGGTACGATTATGAGTGTGGACGGAAGTGGGAGTAGTAATGGGAGTAGATTAGATGCTTGGGTTGTTCCTGGTGATATTGGAAGGCAGTCAGGGACGACCACTTCGGGATTTGTGATGAATCCCTGGGCTTGAATAGATGATTTATCTTCTTTGTGGACGCATGACATTCATTCATTCTGTTATCATAGTAGTTACATTAGATATCCATATTTTGGCATTATCGTTCGCGTGAGTTTTGGTGGTAAGTCTTCTTTGGACTCAGAGTCTACAGTCCATAAACTAATTGTATCCGGTCCAGGCCTGGTCTGATTGATGGTCAACGATCGAGTAATCATTTGATAGTGTACTAGGATGGAATCCTTCATACATCATATCTTTTACGTGAGTCATATCATTATGCAGATAGCTTCCATTTTGTTATGGACTATGTCAGGCCTATTTTCTCAAGAATAGAACTATTTCGATTTTCCCCATCAAATAGTTTATCACTGACCTGCTGAGAGCATCTAGTTCTAAGTGCTTCCTGAGATAATTATAGTTAACTAAGGCCATTCACATACTGTTGTGGCCAATTTATTCACCACCATGGGTGTACAGCCTTGTAAGATATTTACATTTACTGATAACAATGGTAAATGAATGGTGCCATATGATAATTCTCTCATGATATGGTGATTGATTTATCTACTCAGAAGTTTGATATTTATTGATGGTGTCTAGTAGTTTGCTACTAAGACACTATATTTATTCCTTATTCCTTAAAACTTTTCTCAACACTTCTTTTATCCAGATCAAGATAACGATTATCCATCATCTATCTTTTTTATCTTCTGTAGCATGAAATTACCCTCTTAACATTACTATATTAGATATTATCAGATCTGAAATGAGATACATTAAAATGTAATTAAAAGACAGGATGATAAAATCAATTTAATTCCATAACAACAAAAGGATAATCAGCACCTCTGTAATGTAGGATAAGGCGGCCTGCATTTTCATCGAGACCAACCAGGAAGCTAATAAGTGGTATACGGACGAGCTGAAGCATACTGTCAGCATAACGCCATTGGTAACCAGGAGAGCATGAAGTCAGATCATAAGTGCCCATCTCAAGACCACCTTTACTTTCGTAGGAGCATGACACAAGTGCTCCAAATTGTATAGGATGGGTTTCCCACAAACATGCGGACCCCAGAGGTCCCAAGATGTCAGTTGTCGGTGGAATAGCAGGGTTATGGCTGATGTAGACACGTCTGGCCTGAAGACCACAAGTTCCAACAAAGTATGTGGCGTCGCGCCCGACAAGGGGCCGGGAAATGCAGTGTGGATAGACGTTTGAAGTAACTCGATGAAGGAGTCCTAATTTCGGGAAAGCTTCGTCGTCTGAATCATTGATAGCATAAATTTGAATGACGGATCCGATGATCACAGCCAGACGATTATAAGGAAGAATGTATGCCTTGCACCGGCTGCCCTGCTGAGGCCGCCATGAGTTACTGTTCGCTCCTTTCTCTGCCACTGATTGCTCCATGTAGTTTTCGAAAACACTGGGATCGTCTGAAAGTCGGCGAAGTTGCAGGATTTCGTCCCAATCATGGTCACTACGCCGGGTGTAACATTGTATGATATAGCGATCTGAAACATTAACAGAATTTTGGAAGCGAATGCCTGTGTTGTCAGTATCCCAGATGGTCATTATATGAATTGGTTTGAATGGGGGATAACAATCAGCCGAGTAATTCACTTCATAAATTGAGAAGCGCGTTCGACCTGCAGCAGGATATTATTAGAGAATACCGAAGAGCCTGGAATCGTTGTACTTACGGTCCCATGAGCTATCCCAGCCAAAAAGAGCGACCCAGAAACTAGACTGATTACCTTCCTTGAATGAGAGCTCGAAACGGTATAAACTTTGTGGGTCTCCACGTTGTGTTGTTTTGAAGAGTTCATAGTGTACGGAAGAGTCAAGATCAACCATGACTGCTTGTTCATCTCTACTAGTACCAAATAACCACTTGCACCCTGGTAGGACTTCCACTGACTCCCACCGGAGGGGTGACATGACGGCGCGACAGTGGAATTGCAGATCGGAGGGTGCCGACCACATATCATGGATCCGAAGGGTTTTGAAAACATATCGTTTCAGATGACTGAGGGAATTCCTATTGTCAGGCTCAAAAAACGGCTGTTGAAACCCAGGAGTCGACTCGAGGCTAGAGCAGAGTTTTTCCAAGAAATAACGATTATTGGTAATTTCATAAAATGCGCTACATGTCTTTATCAGGCAGTTAGCTTCACCGTTATACCTATGATAAGGTAGAAGATCCAACCTGTGAAATTGCAAGCAATCCTTGATAGTCAAGGCAGAAACAGATCTTGAACAAAATTTCGAGAGGTAAGATCAACAATTGGACTCGGTGAAAAGAAAGATCTTCTTGGTCAAAATCCCGGCAAGTCAGATCAGTATTGGAACTCTGTTCAGGGCCTGGCGAGCTCTTTCGGAAAAGAAATCGACCGGTTTGATTTGTCATGTTTCTTGGAGGCTGTCTGATTTCGAGTGAGGATAAAACTATCTTCAATTGTTGCTGGGGTATTGCTGGCGGCCCTTTATATTACAGAATGCTGGATGATTAAAATTAGACGAAACACAACAACCAGTCACAGAATTGCAGAAACCCTGCATCGATGTACTGGACCGATAGGAAATGAAAATTATTACACCGACAATACCCCGTACCGTGCACAATCCAGACTTCAACTGCCACACTTACCCTCATGACTATTCATCGCCTCTGCGATGCGGGTACCAAGCTCGTATAAGCATCCAATACTTTTGAGATGTTTATATTTATTTGTTGCCAAGAACAAGGGGCGGACTGATTATTCCAACAACACGTGGATAGGAGTCATCTGTACACGGATTGCCCCAGAACCTCCATGCCGAAGTGCCGGGCCTGAATT
>Ga0157365_10001108_pt1 | contig 11273 bp, 8 predicted proteins | sample AttsexASBM3_FD_111478 | JGI IMG/M metagenome (GOLD analysis project Ga0157365, IMG submission 111478) | Fungus gardens microbial communities from leaf cutter ant in Ribeirão Preto, State of São Paulo, Brazil - Atta sexdens ASBM3 | ecosystem: Host-associated > Fungi > Mycelium > Unclassified ... | reverse complement strand
GTGAAGAACCCCTCCGCCCCGGCATCGAGCTTGCGACGCATCGCCTCCAGCTCCTGATACGGGGCCCGGCGATACGGGTCGAACGCGGCATAGACGCGCAGGTGCGGGGCCTCCCGCCGATAGCGGGCGATGATGCTTTCTGCCGTGTTGGGATAGGTCGTGTGGCGCAGATCTGCCGGCGGATCGCCCCGCACGACCAGAACCTCCCGGATTGTGGGGTCGTCCGCACCGGGCAGCGGGGCACCCGCTGCGATGTCGATGGCACGAATATGGGGGACGGCGGCATGGGTCAGGCCCGCATCGACCAGCGTGCGTGCGGCGTCCCAGCTGCGGAGCGGCAGGCGCAGCAGGTCGGGGATGTTGATGGTGTCCGCCACGGGGAAACAGGCGCGCACGGTCTCCGCGTCCGCCAGCAGGACCTCCCGGTCGCGCGGGATCAATTCGACGGCAATGCGGCCCATGCGGCGGCTCCCTTCAGAACGCGGGCACCCGGACGGGGCGACCCAGCCTGCTTCTGTAGAATATCAGGGCGTGGGAATGAAGGGGTGGCGTTCAGACACGGGTTTGAGCAAGAGGTAAAAGAATTCCATTAAAGGCACCGTCCGGAACCGTGCGGCTAAATTTTGAAGCGCGGTCTGCCAATGCGGACTGTTTCTTGGGGACAGGGCGGCGGGACGAGAAATACCTTCACCTCTCGTTACAAGAACTGATTGCGGTGCTGCGCTCAGGTGTCGAGAAATACTGCCATGGTGGTTAACATGTGCGCATCTCGGGTGATCGGATGTGATTACATTACAGTATCAACATGATATGGATAGCCAATCGCTAAGACGGGGTCTATCTTTTATGAACAAAGCAGTCGATCCCTCGGATAACGCTTCGCACATGTTCGAACGGCTAGTGTTTTTCAGTGATGCAGTCTTTGCGATCGCCATCACGTTGCTTGTGCTGGACCTGCGCCTTCCTCCCGGAAGCAGCACGGGAGTTGGGCTTTCTATGATGGGTCCACAATTCGAAGGATATATAGTAAGCTTTTTCGTGATCGCTCTGTACTGGCTTTCACATCATCGTCTATTTGGCACCCTTATGTGTGACGACGCACGTGTGCGCGTCGTCAATTTACTGTTTCTTGCGAGTGTCGCATTTCTCCCGTTTCCCACGAAAGTCATCGCCGAAGCGCCGACTGACAGCGCAGCAGTTATATTTTATGCGTCTTCAGCCGGGTTGGTCGGCGTATTACTGGCAGTTCTCATTTGTGTGGCGCGTCAGCCCGGCCTGATGAGGGCAGGGGAAACACGACGTGGAACCTATCGTCTCATGCTCGTAGCTTGCGCGGCACCGTTGGTTTTCCTGATTTCAACCGTCGTTGCGGTTTTTCAGCCGCACTGGGCGGAGCGATTCTGGATTTTGATAATTCCTGCAAAATTTTTAGGCCGGCAGATTGGAAATCGTATCGATATCCGTGTCGTGGCCCCACGCTCGGGATAGGCATATTCGAAGAAGCGAGCGGTTTCAAAAATCGAAGGGTGGCACCTGTGTGCCTCGTATTGGGCCTGAAGTGCATTACATCGTCCACGTGTATAATGCTGTCGATCCGCCGTAGACTTATCCTCGGGGTCCCGCCATCACACCGTGAACTGTTCCGCGATGATGCGTTCGGACAGGTTGCGGTCCGGGTCGAACAGGATGGCGGTGCTGATCGACCGGTCCTCGCGGATATGCACGTCGATCACGTCGCGCACTTCGGTGAAGTCCGCCACCGCTGCCACCGGGCGTTTGTCATGTTCCAGAATGCCGAAGCGCACATGGGCGTCGGACGGCAGCAGCGCACCCCGCCAGCGGCGCGGGCGAAAGGCGCTGATTGGCGTCAGTGGCAGCAGGCGCGCCGACAGCGGCACAATCGGGCCGTGCGCCGACAGGTTATAGGCCGTTGACCCGGCGGGTGTGGCCACCAGGACGCCGTCGCAGATCAACTCTTCCATGCGGGAGCGCTCGTCCACGGCAATCCGGATCTTTGCGGCCTGTCGGGTCTGGCGGAACAGGAACACGTCGTTCAGGGCCAGTGCCTCCACCGTCTCGCCGGAGCAGGTGGTGGCTGTCATGCGGAGCGGATGCAGTTCGGTGCCCTGGGCCACGCTGAGACGTTCAAGCAGCCCGTCTTCCTGATATGGGTTCATCAGGAACCCGACAGACCCGCAATTCATCCCATAGACGGGCACATTGCGCCCCAGCAGCCGATGCATGGTCTCCAGCATGAAGCCGTCGCCGCCCAGGCAGACGACAATGCGGGCTTCCTCAAACTGGACCGAGCCATAGCGTTCGCTCAGGCGGTGCAGGCAATGCCGCGACGAGTCCGTGGACGCCGCGACGAAGGCGATTGCACCGTTATGATCGGGCGCATGCACGATCGCGGCTGACATCTCATCCATTTCGTATCTGCCGTTCCCATCGTGCATGCCCCTGTCGTGCCGCGTTGCCCGCTCGGCTGTCAATCGCAGAGGTGAGGGCGGTATCGGTGCGACACACGCCCCATGCCCTCGAAAGCCTTCGTGCAGCCCACCCCGTCAGCCCGCATCGTCGGGGTCGGTTGACGCATTTCGTGCAGAAAAATCAGTCCGCGCATGGCCATCGCACCGCCAAGGCGGCAAGGTGTGCTGTCACCTTATTCCGATCACGACGCGCCTTGTCCCGTCCCGATCCCACAGGCCGGAGGCCCCATGACCCGCTCCATCGCTGCCCTTCACCCCGCGCATCGGGACGATATCGCCGATCTGACCACGCGCCGTCCGGTGCCGGGGCCGGGCGTGCCGCAGGTCGATCCGTTCCTGTTCCTCAATCACCACGGGCCGCAGACCTACCGGCCCGGCAATCGCGGTCTGCCGTTCGGCCCCCATCCGCATCGAGGCTTCGAGACGGTGACGTTCATTCTGGAAGGCAACCTCGCCCATTCCGACACAGGCGGTCACGAGAGCATTATCGAGGCTGGCGGCATGCAGTGGATGACGGCGGGTGCCGGCCTGATCCATGCTGAGCTTTCGCCCGAGAGCTTCAAACGCTCCGGCGGTCCGCTGGAGATATTGCAGCTCTGGGTCAATCTGCCGAACCGGCTCAAGATGTCGCCGCCCGCCTATACCGGGCTGCAGCGCGCACAGATTCCAGCTCTGCCGTTGCCGGAGGGTGCAGGGACGCTGAACCTGATTGCCGGTTCGTATGCTGAGGTTGACGGGCCGATCGTCTCGTTGACCGGGGTGTTCATGTCCACCGTGATGCTGAATGCCGGGGCGCGTGTCTCCCTGCCTGCGCCGCGTGGTCGCAGCGTGTTCCTTTATGTGGTGAAGGGCGCGATCAGCATTGCCGGGACACCGGTCGCGCCCTGGCATCTGGTGGAAATGCACGATGACGACGACACCATCGACCTGACGGCGGAGGGAGAGGTGACGCTGCTGTTCGGCCATGCTGACCCGATCGACGAACCTGTATGCACCCACGGCCCGTTCGTGATGACCACGCGAGAGGAAATCCAGCAGGCCATTGCCGATTATCAGGCTGGTAAATTCAATGGCACCGGCATGCTGGGGGCTGTGGGGGCCTGACGGCGACGGTTTGCGGGTCTTCATTCGGAATCGAAATGATGCTGTAATCGCGATTGCCCATTCGGAGATCGCGCTGTGACAATGCCTGACCTTGTTCGTGCCGAAGCAATGCTCGCCAGTTTGCCCGATCGATACCGGGGGCCAGGCGGGGTGGCAGGGGTCGTGCATGAAGGGCGTGTGGTACTGCGCCACGCATGGGGGTTCTCTGACCTTGCGCAGCATACGCCGATGACCACGCGGACACTGCTGCCGATATGCTCGGTCAGCAAGCAGTTCACCTGTGCCACATTGCTGGATGTGGCGGGTGACACCGCATCCCTCGACGCACAGGTGCGCGACTGGTTGCCCAATCTGGAAGAAGCGCTGCCGCGTGTGGCCGACCTATGCAACAACCAGTCGGGGCTGCGCGATTACTGGGCGCTGACGGTGCTGCACGGTGCGACGGCAGAAGCGGCGTTCCGCCGCGCAGATGCGGCGACGATGCTTGCCCGGATGCGCCGGACGCACTTCCCGCCTGGCACCAGCTATTCCTACTCCAACGGTAATTTCCGGATGCTCTCCGACCTGATCGAGGCTGCGGGCGGCAAGTCGCTGTCGGCGCTTTATCGCGAGCGGATTTTCGACAAGGCCGGCATGCACACGATGCAACTGACCGCCGACACCGCCTATCCTGCGGGTGGGACCGTCGGGTACGAAGGCAATATGGAGTTCGGATACGTTCCGGCTCGCAACGGAATTTTCTGGACCGGCGACGCGGGCCTTTCGGGTTCGCTGGACGACATGCTGGCGTGGGAATGTTTCATCGATGCAACGCGTGACGACGACGAAAGCCTTTATCGTCGCATTTCCAAACCACAGCATTTTTCCGATGGCTCCCCGGCGCGTTATGGCTTCGGGCTGGCACATGCCGAGATCGCCGGACTGCACACCACCGGGCACGGCGGCGCGTTGCGCGGGTTTCGCTGCCATCGTCTGCATGCGGCTGACGCGCGCCTGTCCGTTGTCGTGCTGTTCAATCACGAGGCATCGGCCTTTGGCGCGGCATCGGCCGTGCTGTCGGCCGCGATGGGGGTCGAGCCGCCGCCTGTGCAGGACGGCGAGGCCGGTCCTGGATGGGAAGGCACCTATTTCGATGGGCAGAACGGGCTGGTGCTGCGGGTTGAACCGGACCGCAAGGGCCGGTTGATCGCGCACTATAGCGGGGGCGCAGAAATATTGCGCATCACGGCGGAAGGGGTTGCCACATCGGACAGCATGACGCTGGAACGAACGGATGCGGGCCTGCAGATCGTTCGGCCCGGTGAACGGTATCACGCCCTTGCGACACCTTTGAGCGGCGAGGCCCGCACCGACATTGCCGGTGCCTATCACTGTGACGAGTTGTCGGCTGATCTGCATATTCACCAGACGGGCGGCGGCTTTTACGCCTGCACCTCCGGCTTTCTGGGGCAGGGGCCGATGCAGCCGCTGTTTGCTGTTGGTCCGGATACGTGGGTCATGCCCTGCCAGCGGAGCATGGATGCGCCCGCGCCCGGCGACTGGACCGTGCGCTTCGTGCGCGGGACGGAAGGTCGGATTGTCGGCATCGAGTTGGGGTGCTGGCTGGCCCGCCACATCAGCTACCGCCGGGAGAACTAGTTGGGTAACAGCACGAAAATCCGGGGTGGGGAAGAATTCATGCCCTTTGACACATAAAGACACGTATGACACCAAGATTTCAGCGGCTTTCAATCTGATGTGACGATAGTAATCGATTAAAGTTTTAAGACACCAGCAACCTTATTCTATCGTTGACCCCCTCTGTTATGGAAATGTGCGCCCGGTTCTCACACGGGGTTCGCCTGACATGCTGCATTTCTCGCCGTCGTCCTTCGGGTCGATCGTTGCCTTGGCAATCTGCTTCCTGCTCGTTTGCGTGTTCGAGTTCGCAAACGGGTTTCACGACACTGCCAATGCCGTCGCGACCGTTATCTATACGAATTCGCTCAAGCCAAAAGTCGCTGTCGTCTGGTCCGGCCTGATGAACCTGCTGGGCGTTCTGCTCGGCGGGATTTCGGTGGCGTATGCGCTGGTCGAGCTTCTGCCGCCTGACGTGCTGACACCGCCCAACGGCAACCCGGCCGTGCCGATGCTGGTCGCCCTGTTCGGCACCGCGCTGGGCTGGAACCTGTTGACCTGGTGGTTCGGTATTCCGAATTCGTCTTCGCACTGCACCATCGGTGCGCTGATCGGCGTGGCCATCGGGGATTCGTTCCTGCATGCACGCGACCTTGGGCACAGCGTCGACTGGGGTCAGATCTGGAAAGTGCTGCGCGCCCTGTTCTGGTCACCGATTCTGGGTTTCGTTATTGCGGGCGCGCTGTATCTGCTGATCCGTCAGGTTGTTAAAATGCCGGCCCTGTATCGGCCGCCGACACCCGGTGAAAACCCCAACCCTTTCGTGCGTGGCCTGCTGATCCTGACCTGCACCTCGGTCAGCTTCTCGCACGGCAGCAATGACGGGCAGAAAAGCATCGGTCTTATCATGTTGACGATCATCGGCCTGATGCCCGCGACCTTTGCGATGAACCCGGAGCACCCGGCAAGCCGGACCGAACTGGCGACGATTGCCGTGGCAGCCAAACCGCTGATCGAGCAGTACGATCGCTATAGCTTCAAGGGCGATGCGATGGCTGCCATGGATGCGCTGACCAATCCGGCCACCGCGCAGAATCAGGCCGAAGTCCGCGGGGCAGTCTACGAAATGTTGTCCGGTCTGCGTGACGTGTCCGCCAACCCCGCCGCATCCAGCGCCGACAAGGGCACGGCCAAGAAACTGGCCGCCCAACTGCGCCCCGCAGTCGAATACGCGCCGTACTGGGTCCGGATCCTCAGCGCGCTGTGCCTGGGTATCGGCACGATGGTCGGGTATCGACGCATCGTCAAAACCCTTGGCGAAGGTATCGGCAAGGAACATCTGACACCCGCACAGGGGGCCGCGTCCGAACTGGTCGGTGCAGGCCTGATCGCGTCGGCGGGTTACACGGGGCTGCCGGTGTCCACCACGCACATCATCACCTCCGGCGTTGCCGGCACGATGGTGGCAGCGGGCAGCGGGATCAATGTTCGCACCCTCAGCAAGATCGGCATTGCATGGGTCACGACCCTGCCGGTGACGATCGTTGTCGCCGCCACGATTTTCTACGTGCTAAACTAACACAATGCTTTGACGACCCCCGGCGGCAAACGACGCTGCCGGGGTTTTCTGCCTGATGCGGGGGCGGCGCACACATCCCTGCATCGGGGTGTACGCCCGTTTTAGTCGGCTTCTGCAGCCCCGACCGCCGCCGTGCGCCATGCGCGCACACCATAGGCAGCCAGAACAGTGAACATCCCATAGAGAAATGCCGTCATCGGGTCATGCCGGACGACAAACAGAATCGTGTAAGCCGTATCCACGGCAATCCACAAATACCAGTTCTGGACATGACGCCGCGCCGCCCACAGGGTGGCCAGCAGGCTGAAGCACGTCAGGGTCGCATCGGCGCGCGGCATCGCGTCGTTGGTCCAGCGCACCATCACCCACGCCAACAGCACGGAGCACCCCGCAGTGACCAGCAGTTCCAGCGTCAGGTGGCGAGGGTCTGCCCGCACCAGCGCCGGTCTGGTCGCCTGCATGGGGGTGCCGCGCCGCCAGCACCACCAGCCATAGATCTGCGTGGCCACGTAAAGCCCCTGCAGCGCCATGTCGCCGTAGAGCTTCCATTGCCAGAACAGCACCCCATAGACGGCAACACCGACGATTCCGACCGGCCAGCACAGCATGTTCCGCCGCGCCGTTAGCCACACGCCCCCGATATTCAGGGCGACGCCGCTCATTTCAAGGGGGGAGATCATACGCGCCGCAACGCCCGCGCGGGTATCGTGCTCATGCGGCGTTCATCCCGCGCGGCGCGCCAGATCATGCAGTCGCGCCGTCAGTCTGCAGCCCTCGGCACTCCCGAACCAGTCGGCATGGCCCAGCAGATACGGCCCGTAAGCAATCTCGGCCTGTGTGCTGTCATTCAGAAGTGCCATGAAATACTCCACCTCACTCAATGCGAAATCCAGATGGATCACCGGCAGCACAGCCGCGAGTGCGCGGAGCATCACCCCGGAGAGCGGCCTGACACTGCCATAACCGCCGAGCAACGCATCAAGCTGGTCAAGGTCGCCAACAGCGGTGCCGTCTTCCAGATCCAGCCACGGTATCAGGCTGCGCTCGATCGCGGTGGCCAGATCGAACAGGGCAGACGTGCGGTCGGAGACGCCGAAATCCAGAACCGTCGTCACCTGTGCCTGCGGCGTGTCCGACGACCACATGAGATTCGACCCGTGCCAGTCGCCATGACCCCAGAGCGGCGCGGCGCCCCGCAACGCGTCGCATGCCGCAGCGTGATAAGGCACAAGCAGGTGTTCGGAAATGTCTCTCTCCCAATCACGATGATTCAGAAACTCCGCCAAGTGCGAGCGGCGCCCGAGATCGTAGCGCAGTGCGGCCAGCGGATCGTCCATCCGCAGCAGCCTGTCGTTGGCGATCAGCATGATGGAGCGGCGCGCCGGTGCATCGTAATCCGCCAATGCGTCATGCAGATGCGCGAGTGCCGCACCCGCAGCCTGTGCGTGCCCGGTGGTCAGAAATGGGGTCCAGGACGTGCGTTCACGATAAAGATCGCGCCCCGCGCCCATGCCATGCACTTCGTACGTCCATCCGCTGTCCGAAATCGCGGTCTGGCCATTTACCGTCGACAGGACCGGGGCGACGGACACGTCCCGCGCGCCCAGGTGGGCGATCAGCCGATGTTCTTCGCGCAGATCCTGAACAGCGCGCAGGCTGCTGTGATGGCGTTTGACGAAGAACGTCCCACGATCGGTTTCAACCGTCGCACCGGCAGAGAACGGCCGGGGGCTGCGCCAGACCACGTCGCGCAGATCGCCGGTAGTGGGGAAGCGGGCGAGCACCGATTGCAGCTCGGTCGCGGCGATCTCCGGCCAGTCTGGGGCTTTCAATGCTTTGCCCATGCCATGCGCGTAGTGCGATGATCCAGCGGTCACGGGCGAAGTGCGGTTTTTGCGGGAACTGTGCCGTGCCGGAAGTCCTGGCGCGTTGCCGCGGCAGGAGCGTGTCCTTCGATTGGGGGAGTGGCCGGGGTTCGCGGTTGCAAGCGCGAACCACCGCGCCGGGCTGCTTCCTTCAAAAGATCGAACCTTCCCTTCGTTATCATACAGGAGGTTATATCACATCGGTCGTTTTCCGGGGCAGCGCAGGGGGGCCGTCGGCCCGCGAGGCGATTATTGGTGGCAGCTGGGGGGTATGTCTGCTTTCGCCCGCTTTGCAGTCATACATAGCCTGAATATGCATTCCACAAAGCAGACAGCTTGCAACGCCCGATGCGTCACGGACTTAAATCACACCTCTCATGAGAGGAACGGATCGGACGATCCTTGTCAAAAGGAAGCTGGAAGACAGCGTCACGGCCAAGACAAGAGCAGCTTTCGGCACTGCCCCCCATGATATCGGTAGCAGATAAAACTGTGCCCACGTCACGAAAGCATAATGCAGGAGATAGACCCCATAGGCCTCCCTCATAAGGTGCTCTACCCATACTGGTACTGTCCTGACGTAACGAACGCACATTCCTGTCAGCGCTATACAGAACGACACGGAGCAAAAAACAAAAATAATAGGTTGCAGATCCGAAATATTGACTGATTGATCGAGGAAGCAACCGAAAGACAGAGCGCCCAAGCATAGAGAAAATAACCAGTAACGGGCTAGCACTCCGTCCCGCTGGAACAGAGGATGATGAATTCCTGCTGTTCCTGCCGCACAGCCGAGACCGAAGAAAAGGGCATACAACCCAACCCGGCTGCCCTGAATGAAGAAGGGCCCCAGACTTAACCAACGCTCAGAACCAAAGACATGCGCGAAAGGCAGATAAGCGACGAAGGCTGCTATCATGACGACGCAACTAGCAGAGAGCGGACGACGATTCATGAAATCAGGAACAACCGCCAGTCGCTTGGGAAGCAAAGGAAGGACGACCAGTATGAAAACGCACAGCGCGTCAAGGAGAAGGAGGTACCACAGAAACCAGGCCGGACCGCCTGGCCAATGGAAACGCCCAAAATATCCATACCAGAAGTTAGAAAAAGAGATGTGTCTCCCGGCTTCAAGGATGGACGGATAATAGGCTACCGGCATGATAAAGGTCACGCAGACGATGAACGGCAGGCCGAGACGCAGGAATCTGTCCTTCAGGTAGCGGGTAGCCCCCTTTCGTTGCAGGCTTGGCAGTACAAACAGTCCCGATATGAAGAACATCAGCGCCATGAAGTAGGTGTCGTTCCAGCGGACCAGAAGATCGAATCCACTCCACTGCTCGCTGTCGATAACAGGCGCAGTCGAGAGAAGATAATGATGGTGGTCGAAGTAGTCGAAGACGCAATAAGCCAGAATGGAGTGATGCATTACGACGGCGAGCGTCAAGAAAAGTCGTAGCACCCCGATGGCCTGATTGTTCCCAAGAACAGACATTCCGCCCCCCCTTTCAACTCAACTCATGGCCTCCCTCCGGTGCGTTCCTTCCCCCAGCCTCCGACAGAACGCTCCGCATGAACTCGCCAAGATCGTCCGCCTCCGCCGCAGGTTTGTCGGTGCGGATGCGGGAGATGCGCGGGAACCGCAGGGCCACGCCACTCTTGTGACGGTTCGAGCGTTGCGCGTCGTCAAAAGCGATTTCCAGCACAAGCGCCTTTTCCACTTCCCGCACGGGGCCGAAGCGCCCGGTCGTGTGGTGACGCACCCAGCGATCGAGGAATTTCAGTTCCTCGTCCGTGATGCCGGAATAGGCCTTGCCGATCGGCACAAGCTCGCGCTGCGTGTCCGTGCCGCGCCACAAGCCGAAGGTATAATCGGAATAGAAACTGCTGCGGCGTCCGTGACCGCGCTGGGCATACATCAGCACCGCATCGACCGTCAGGGGTTCGCGCTTCCACTTCCACCACGACCCGCGTGGCCTGCCGGGGACATACAGGCTGTCGGCACGTTTAAGCATCAGCCCCTCGCTCCCGTCCGCGCGGGCGGCGGCGCGCTTTTCGGCCAGTTCGGCAAAACTGGCGAATGGAATGAGGGGCGACAGGCTCATCAGCGGTGGCTGCCACTGTGCGTGCCATGCCTCCAGATGCTGGCGGCGAACGTCGAAGGGCAAACCCCGCAAATCCTGCCCGTCGAGAAACAGCATGTCATACAGCCGCACCCCGGCGGGGATGTCGCGCAGCATCTCGGCTGTGGGCGCGCGCCGGTTCAGGCGTTGCTGAAGGGTTGCGAAGGGCGCGGGCTCATCGCCCTGCATGACCAGCAATTCCCCGTCCAGCACGACGTGGCTGGCACTGTCTTCAAGGGCGCGCAACACGTCGGGAAAGGCGTTGCCGATATCCTCGGCCGTGCGGGTATAGACCCGCTCCCCGCCCGGCGTGCGGACCAGTTGCACGCGGATGCCGTCCCATTTCCACTCCGCCCGCCATGCCGCCGGGTCGAGGGTTTGCAGGTCTGATTCTTCCAGCGGATGCGCCAGCATCGGGGGGCGAAAAACCGGCGCATCCTGTGGATCCGGTTTGGGGCCGCGCCCGTCGATCCAGTCGAACAGCGCGGTATAGGGC
>Ga0157365_10001107_pt1 | contig 11277 bp, 11 predicted proteins | sample AttsexASBM3_FD_111478 | JGI IMG/M metagenome (GOLD analysis project Ga0157365, IMG submission 111478) | Fungus gardens microbial communities from leaf cutter ant in Ribeirão Preto, State of São Paulo, Brazil - Atta sexdens ASBM3 | ecosystem: Host-associated > Fungi > Mycelium > Unclassified ... | reverse complement strand
GATCCTGGCGGATATCCAGCGCATGCCGATGGGGTTCGAGACGCTGATTAGCGAGATGGGGCATACCTTGTCGGGAGGGCAGCGTCAGCGTGTGATCTTGGCACGAGCACTTTATCGTACGCCACGTATTTTGTTTCTGGATGAGGCGACCAGTAATCTTGATTCTACGTCAGAGCAGGCAATAGAAAACGTGCTCGATACGCTGACAATGGCACGAGTAATTGTCACACATCGGGTTGAAACAGCAAAAAGGGCAGACGTTAATTATGAAATGTAACTATTTGTTTGCCTGGCTGGAGCAGGACTGATTCCCGGTTTTTTCAGAAGGCGTAGATCATGAATTATCTTTCGGTTAGAGTATCCGTTGTGGTCAAGCCGGTGCGGGGGCCACAGACGGTCTGTCTTGAGCAAGGCATTTGCAGCGACGACGGTGATAGCGATCTTGGCGGGTTCTTCCTGCAGCGATGAACTGCTGGTATTTATTTTTGAGGTCTGGATTGAACCGCGCGGCAGCTTGAGTTTGGGCGTCGTATGCCAGTCGACACTATCGAGCAGGATGGCGGCATGGGCGGCGCAGCGGGAGATTTCGTCGATGTGCAGTTGCATGCTGGTCGTGCCGGTAAACGGCAGCGCCAGGCCTGCTGCCTTGCCGTGCGCCGGGCAGATCGAGCCGAACAACCATGCGTTCTCGTAGCGCTGGTCGCACAGCGTCCGCCGGTCCATCCCACCAATGCGCGCCGCTTCCGTCGGGTTGGCCCCATCCTGCACGGCCGCCAGCGAAAAAGCCGACGGGCCATATGGTATCCCGGCTCCGCGCTGCCAGTCGCCGCAGAGCCGATTCCGAATAGTCATCCCGCAATGTTAGCGCCGCCGTCATCTGCTGTTCTCCTCCAGCAGAAGGAATCAGAGACCATCAACAATGTCACATTACGGACGAGTCAGTGACCACGCTCTTTGATATTACAGATCCCTATACGTTATTATATCGAACCGAAATACCAACCAGAAGCTTGAGCGGGACTTTTTCAACACAATCAACGCCAAAACAGACAAGCAAAAATTATTATGAGAGAATTACACAATAAATGTGACAGTGATGTTGTCATGAACGCATTTAATTTCATACGGTTTGCACGAAAATAGCATAGCGAAAAGTTTGCTCCACCCAATAATCCTGGCAACAGAGCAACGAAAAATCCCCTTCCATCGATATGGATAGTATAAAATAGCAATATAGATAAAATGAAATAAACCAATGGTTTTTTGTAAAAAGCTTTGTATATTATATGTTGGAATACAAAAGTTTCAATAAAAGGAGCAATCAACAATCCGGACAAAAGGACAAAAATCATACCATGACTTATGTCGCTGCTACCATCTTCAGGTATATTCAAGGTTGTAGATATTGCATTTGTAATAACTACTAGCGGAATACTATGCTCCGCTAGTAGTTTTGCTGTTGCGTTTTTCAAAAAGAGTTGAATCCTTCGTAAACTCCACCAGCAAAATTATATGCAGCTTCGCCACCCTGTAAAACCATTTCCCCAATCTTCTTCCATGGGATAGCGCCAGATATGAAGTCCAAGTCTTCTATATCTAAGTCAATCAACGGCAGGTCATTAGAAGATAAATCAAGCATAGCAACAACCCTAAAGCTATTTAGGAGATTCCACCATAAGAGGTTGCAACACCATATGCAAAGCCCTTCGCAGCGACGCCAATTGCATAACCAACGTCATGGAAAAACCCTTCACCCCATGCGCCTGTTATGGCGGAAATTTCATCGTGAGTGAGATCTTGCGGAATATCTAGCTCGGATACTCTATTTTCTTGATCCATTTTGATTCCTTCACAGCCTCTATCTGAATTTGCGCTTGTCTTTGAACAAGCTCGTTAAATTAACATAAAAATCGTTTCGGTTTCAATAGAAAATCTATGTCCGCGCTCGGCGTCGCAATAAGGCCCAGCCCGGCGACACCTGGCATCTGGACGAAGTAAAGCTCATGATCCGCGCCCACACACACTCGGGATATGGCGTGCCGTCTATCCGGGTGGCTATGTCCTTTATAAACCCTGCCGATCTGCCTGAATACGAAAGCAGCAAGCGCTCTACCATTGCGTACGGTATCGATCCCTCCTGCCGGGAGGTATGCCCTGATACACTATTACGATTGTGTGACGATCTGCGACTATTCGCTGCGGGGAGAAAAGAGAGCATCTGCCAGGACGGAACACGCTTGCCGTAAGGTGATGGCATCTTCGTTTGACCGTCCCGTTACCGGATGAGCGAGGCAGGTCCAGAGCCTTCATCCGGTAACGGTTACGGTTACATCAGATCCTACATCTGGTTTAGGCTTCCAGTGGCTACACTCCCCAAATAACGGTCATGAGAGGCTTACGATATTACCGAATAGCAATATTGAATTTTGGCAATAGAAAACGATCAAGCCTTTAGGAAGGCGTGCTTCCCACGCTAGTTGCCGGAGTGGGCTCTATTGTTGTGTAGTTTCCATTGGCATCTCGACAGGTCAGTTCGACCTGAGATGTCGCCTGATGGTCTTTCAGCGTCGTATCCTGTCGCACCTGGCGGCACAGTTTACCATTTGTCTGGGCGGTCTCAGCCGTTAGCGGCGTATAGGATCCAAAACTGCCGGTCGCGGGATTGGTCCATGTCACAGGCTGACCGACGGCTGTGTAACGTATCTGCTGGAGCGCCACCTGCGCCTGATAGCAGTCCTGCTTATCCATCTGATTGCCAGCGATCATTCCTCCGAGCAGACCTGCGAAAGCACCAACACCCGCCCCGATAGCGGCGCCTTTGCCACCAGAGGCAAGAGCACCGATACCGGCGCCTCCGGCTGCGCCGCCTAACGTTCCGATGAGGCCGCCGGACAACGTTTTGGGGCCAAAGGCGTGGCACGCATTTTGAGCCTGCTCCTGGGGAGAGTTATAGGGACGATTCGTGCAGCCCGTGGTTATGGCCGTGAGCGGAATGCCCGCCAGATAGATAAGGGCGACGGGAAGTCGGGTCTGAGCGCGCATGCGGTTTTTCCAAAACATAATATGGTGGCGGGACATCAGGAAGAGATGTCAATCTTCCTTGGTCAGTTTCGCTGTTACGGGTAGATTTACACTGGAGCCTGGAACGCCAATGGTTCCATGAAGAACATCCATTCCTCCCTCAAGACTAGCTCCTTCATTGGACCGTTTGAGAATGAGATTTTCCGACTTGCTGTCTGTGACGAGTGAGCCCGCAGTCGAAGCGGAAAGCTCGCACTGGCGTGTGTCGACCGCGCAGCGCCAATATCCGTTGAGTAGGACAGAATGTAGGCGTGTGATGCCGATCCAACTATCGACGAGGCGTCCGTCATGGTCGGTCAAGATCGACATACGCCCATGCAGTTCGTTGCCCGCATCCTGAAGAGAGATGTCATAGGTTAGCCCGTCCTCGGGCACAGCATTCGGCACGTTAAGGTCAGAGCCCATCCCCGCGACATCGGCCGCCATTGAGGCAAAAGCCAGCGACCAGAATTTGCGGATGTTATCGGCCGTTTGGCCACCGTCCTTGATTGATGAGCCGAGGCCGAAGACATAAAAAACGCTTCGGTGAAGATTGACTCCTAATGCGTCGCCGAAATCAAGTTGTCCAGGAACGATCTTATAGACTGAACCAAGATCGCTGTTTTCAGCCAAATCGGAATACATGATGGCCCTGATCGTGCCGTGCTCGCTAGAATACCGCGCACCATCGGATGCTAGAGACCGGATAATGGATTTTTTTGGAGGGCTTGCGGGGTCAATGGCAACGTCTTCAGCTGCGCGCATGCCGTTCTTATAGACCTTCGTGGCGGCTGCGCCGAAATCCCTTACGAAAAACCCTTGCTGCTCCTTGAGGCTTGCCAGGGGGTCACCTGAAAAGAAATGGTGTTCGGCGGCCATAGTAACGGCCTGTTTCTTCGTGACGCCCGGCCAGCAGCCGCTCCAGATTTCCTTACTCTGTCCGCTTGTCGGTGACAGTTCAACAACGGTCGTACGCTCGCCGGGCATCAGCGTTTGCTGGAGCTTTTGCTGAATGGTTCGCGCCCATTCAACCTTGTCGCGGACAATATCGGTGTCGTCGAGATAGACGACGGTTTGCCGTGGCGGCTCGAGCTTGCAATAGGATGCATCGAGGGCCGTGCCGCCGCCGAACATACCTCCTTCTGCACAGGCAGTTTGAGCATGCAAAAGAGGCAATAACGTCAAGGCGCTACCAAAGAGAAGCTTGCGGATCATGTCAATTCTCATGTGATGAGGTCAGGCGGCCGGGGCAAAATCGATGGTCATGCGATGATAGTCCGTCGGGGAAAGCGGACGGGCTACGGCTCCCTGCGTCAGATAGAGCTTCGCCTTGCCGTTCGTGGCGGCCTTCAGAAGGACGTCCTTGTAGGCGGCGACATTTGCATCTGTCGCTTCCTTGATTTCTCTCTCGATATCCCGATGGTGAATGGATATCTGATTGAGCATGTCCAACTGCGGCCGAACGGATTTGGAGCGAGTTTCAGCCGCACGCTCCTTGTCCTCTATCTCCTTGTCAGATGCCGCAATAATATGCTGTCGGCGAGACTTCATGACCCTTTGCATTTTTTCCCACACCTTGCGATGTGCATGGTATTGCTTGGTGATATCCATGTAATCCGGGTCGCGGTCGTGACCTATGTAGGAAATAATGACACCGACCATCCAGGCACCTAGATTGGCGATGAGACTGATGAAGACGTCTCGCGCAGGATTAACCTGAACAATGCCCACATCGCCGAGAATACTGTCCCCTCCCCCTTGGCTGTGCATTGCCTCCAAGGCCGCGGCCCAGCGCGCCCAACCGGTAAAACCCAGTACGATCATGAGAGCAGTCGTCGACATTGTGAACATGCGCCAGCTGCCTGCCCTGTCCCCGGGAGATTTTGACGGCGCGAATAGATAGGACCATTGCTTTATGAGCTCACCGTGCTGATGGGCAGCCAGTGCCAGCAGAATGCCGAGGATAATCGTGGTGCCCAGTGCAACAGCGGGGACGCCCCAGAATGCGTTGAACGCATGGTAGTTAACAAAACATTCCGTTACAAGAACGAGTGCCAGAAGCGCCCAGTATATTTTTCTCTTGGCGAACATTTGAGCGTCGCGATTTAGATGTTTGTCACGAAAATCATCATATCGACTCTTTGACCGACTGTAATTTTCATCGATATTGCCGAATTTGGGATCCTGGCTCAGTTCCAACTCAAGAGACTTGAGCTGTTGATCTCTTTTGGTTTTTATTTCATGCGCTTGATGATGTAGATCCGCGATAGCAGTGACATCAGCCATGTAGGGATGCATCGCTGTATCGAAACGGTTTTTGAGATGTCGCCATTCTGCGCTGACTTCCAGCGCGGGTTCCGTAACGACGAGGCGCATTCCGCTAGTGATGCCATTTTCATCAATATTGATGTGGCCAAAGGCAGTTTCCTCCTCGGCTTGTCGACGAATGGTCTCGATCGGCGCTGAAAGGGCACGCGCCCGACTAAGGGTAAACCCCATGGCGTCTTGAAATGCCTGAGTGAGATTGACCGTCCTGTCCTTGCTGTCTGTCTCAAAGGTGGGGGACATGTTTTTCTTCCATCAATAGGTGATGCGGGACGTACCAAGTTGTTGAAGGCGGACTTTGCTGACGGGTGCAAGATGAACCGGAACAACGGGCATGGTGGGTGCGAGATGAACACGCTCCGCCTGCACCATCTTTGTATGGTCGTCACCGGGTAGATTAATGGCCACCTGTTCTTGCGAGGCCGGACTGAGTTTCAGTTCCCCCAAGGGAGAAAGTCCTGTCTCGCTGATTTCTGTGCCGCTTGGCCCGGTTGCCGGTTTCAGGCCATAGACCGTAGCGTATTCTGCGGTCGTTGAGCTGATGGAGCCAGGAACAGCGGCATGAACGTCGTCCGCCTTGGTCAGACGGAGATAGCTGGCCGGCACAACAACCTGCTGCACAGCCGCCAGATTGGCCGATGTCGCGGGGGAGATAAGAAATTCGACGCGACGGTTCAGCGCCCGGCCTTCCGGATTATCGTTAGGTGCTAGAGGCTGACGCTTACCAATAGCGACTTCTGTCAGCTGCTTGGCTGGAACGCCGCGCGCCGTTAGTGCTTCAATGACTGCCTGTGCCCGTCTGCGCGATAGATCGATATTATACGCGTCCGTACCTACGGCATCGGTATGTCCCAGTACCGTCAACGCTGCATCTGGGACATCATGCTTCATGTTGTCGGCGATTACGTCCAGGATGCGTGAGGAGTCCGGGAGAGGTGTTGCGCTATCGAACGCAAAGAATGCTTTTTCGGGGAAAACCACCCGGACGACGGGTACAGGTCCGTGCATGAAATCAACCGATCCTGCAGGCAATATTGTTTCGGTGACCGTCGGGCTGACAAGGTTGTTCTGAGATGCGAGAATTCGAAAGCGTGCAACGCGGTCCTGTTCTTCCGTTTGTGCCATCTGGTCTTGTGTAGCCAAGGCGGGGGCATCAGGTGGCGGCGCGTTATACGGCTGCACACAAGCTGTCAGGGGAACAATCAAACAACTTGTCAGAGCAAGGCGTCGCACAGGTTTCTCCGGAGGGATTGAAAGCACGGCAATCGTGTCACAGCATTGCTTACACGGCAACATGTTACATTATCAGTATGTACCGGTACTGGAGCTTCCCGCAGGGAGGGGTGACCTGATACACTATTGCTAATAGTGTAACCCGACGCCCCTCCCCGTCCGGCGGCCCGGTCTGTCCTGCCCCCGAAAACGCTGATCTTCCGGTCGATCCTGCTGTCCCCCGTAACGCGCTTGTGATACAGTTCTTCCGGATAAATGCCCAAAGCACCTCGAAAGGCCCCGTCACGCCCCCTCACCCAGCTCAGTCTCTTTCCCGAAGAGGCTGATCTCGCGCGTATCGATGCCGCCGCCAATTGCTGGCGCTTCTATCGTCTCTCCTTGCAGGAAGATCTCTTCGGCGGCACCGCCCTCATCCGTCACTGGGGACGGATTGGCACAGGCGGTCAAATGCGTGTCGCGCTCTATCGCGATCGGGGGGCCGCCCAGGGCGCGCTTGACGATCTGCTCGGGCAGAAGGTGAAGCGAGGGTATCGGTTCCGAAAGGAGGGGGTGTGAAACAGAAAGATACGAGGGCTCTGCCCTCGCGCTCCCGGCAGGAGGCTCGGCCTCCTGCACCTCGAATAGGTCATTCAGCATCCGCTGGGGGAATGCAGCTCTTTGATCCCAAAGGCGCGCGGAAATATCTGACCATCGCCGAGCGCGATCGTTTCCTGAAAGCGGCCGAGCTGGCGCCGCGTGAGGCGCGGACCCTGTGCATGACCCTCGCCTGGTCGGGATGTCGTCTCTCCGAGGCCCTGGCACTGACAGCCGATCGCGTCGATCTCGCGGCCGGGGTACTGGTGTTCGAGACCCTGAAGAAACGCCAGGCGGGGATCTATCGCGCCGTGCCTGTCCCCCCTGCCCTGCTCGACGCCCTCGATCTGGTTCATGGTCTGCGTGCGCTTCAGCGCAAGGGCGCACGTCATCAGGGGGCCCGTCTCTGGCCATGGTCGCGCATGACCGGCTGGCGGGCCGTGCATGCGGTCATGGAAGAAGCCGGGTTGTCCGGTGTGGCCGCGTCGCCCAAGGGGCTACGGCATGCTTTCGGGGTGGCGGCCGTCTCCAATGCCATTCCGCTTAATCTCGTTCAGAAATGGCTCGGTCACGCCCAGCTCTCCACCACCGCTATCTACGCGAATGCCTCAGGTGTCGAAGAACAGGATATCGCACGTCGAATGTGGGGTGAGTAAAAGTCGGATTGGGAGGGAAAATGCTGGTTGCCGACATTTGTGATTGCTACATCTAAGCTGGTATGCGGGTGAGGCCTGCCGATTGTGAATTAATGGATTCTAATTACCAACCTATGAAAATCGACCTTTATCGGAAAAGAAAGAATATAATGTAAAGTAATATTTGTTATTTAAATTTGTATTACAGTATATATAAACATATCACTTATTTCAAGTATTGAACTTATTATATGAAGTTAATGCAAATGTATTTTATAATTTAGTGGGTTGTGGATAAATTGTTCAAAAATAGGAGTTTATTACGATGCGATTGGTTTCCCTGACACTCGAAAATTTTCGGGCCTATCAGACTGCGACGACTATCCAGTTCTCGGACCTGACCACGATAATCGGGCGAAATGACATAGGTAAGTCTTGCTTGCTTGAGGCGTTAGAAATCTTTTTCAACGGGGATGTTGTAAAAATTGATCAGGCTGATTCTAACGTCTTCAGCGGTTCGCCTATCGTTAGCATCACCGCTGAATTTTCCGATCTGCCGGAGAAGATCACCTTGGACGCAGGGGCGCCGACGACGCTCGGTGCCGAATACCTTCTGACCAGTAATGGCACCTTGAAGATCAGGCGTGTTTACGACTGCTCGAAGAAGACACCGACATGTGAGACATTCATCATCGCCCAGCATCCGAGCGCTTCAGGTCTAGATAAGCTCCTTGAACTGAAGGAAAAGGATCTGCAGGCTCTTGTGAAGGCGCGATCATTAAACGTCGCACTCAAAGGCAATCCCGGGATGCGCCGCGCTCTTTGGGAAGATTGCCCCGATCTTTCTTTGGCGGAGGCGCTTATCCCGGTATCGAAGCCCAAAGAGGATAGCAAGCGTATTTGGGATCAGCTAGAGTTGCATCTTCCAATGTTTGCACTCTTTCAGAGTGATCGTCAGAGCCGAGATTCTGACGGCGAAGTGCAAAATCCACTGAAGGGGGCTATCGCCGCTGCTATTGCCGAGGCTCAGGAAGCGATCGAGTCAATTCAGATATTGGTACAGGCGAAGACCGAGGAGATCGCAAAGCTTACCCACGAGGCTCTCAAGAGCTTCGACCCCAAACTTGCGAGGTCGCTTTCGCCGAAGTTTGTCCCGCCCACAGCCTCCAAATGGATGGGTCTTTTTTCGCTCGGTATGGACACGGACGACCGCATTCCCCTGAATAAGCGTGGAAGTGGTGTGCGCAGGCTCATTTTGGTCAGCTTTTTCAAGGCCGAGGCAGAGCGTAAACTGTCAAGTTCCACAAAGCGAAACCTAATCTATGCAATCGAAGAACCCGAGACGTCGCAGCATCCAGCAAACCAGCGGGTGTTGATTGAAGCGTTCAAAGAGATAGCGACGACGCCTCATTGCCAAGTAATTCTCACCACTCATAGTCCGGGGCTGGCTGCCGACCTCCCTATTGAAAGTATCCGGTTCGTTTCCAGCGAAGGCCCACCAGCAACTCCTTCAGTTCAGGCAGGAGCCGACGTGTTTGGCACGGTAGCGAAAGCTCTTGGCCTCACTCCTGATAGTCGCGTACGAGTCCTCATCTGTGTCGAGGGCCCAACGGACGTGACCGCGCTGAAGTGCCTGAGCGCCGCATTGCACGCGGAAGACCACACCATTCCGAACTTGATGAACGACGAGCGCTTCGCTTTTATTCCGGCGGGCGGGTCGACGCTCAAGCATTGGGTGACCGAAAACTACCTGCGCAACATGCGGTGCCCCGAGGTTCATATCTTCGACTCAGACGTGGCTAAATATGCAGTATCCGTTGCTGAGGTAAATGGACGTACTGACGGTCTTGGTTCCTGGGCCGTTCAAACTCAGAAGCATGAGATAGAGTGCTATCTACACCCTGACGCGATCAAAGCTGCTTTCGATGTCGAAGTAGTCTGTGTGGATCACCCTGCTGAAGGAGTTCCCTCAGTGCCAGAGGCATTCGCGATCGCGTTTTCGGCCAAACAAAATTTCGACGGGAAAATGGGAGCGAACAAAGCGAAGGGATACCTGTCCAAGGCCTTCGGCCAAATGACTGCAGCGCAAGTTCGTGCACGCGATCCGGATGGTGAGATCGAGGGATGGCTTCGGAATATGAACGCGCTTGTCTGATATTTAAGCACGCTCTTCTCGACAGATGCATAGCAATTCGGACGAAAATGTACCTCGACCATGGAGCGAGCGGAGTATTTATATTTGACGTATAGTTTCGACAACCTCTCTCCCGCTGACTTTGAAGACCTATCCCGTGACCTGCTTGGACGGGAACTTGGTATACGCTTTGAAGCCTTTGGGCCGGGGCGTGATGGGGGGGTCGATGGACGTCATGCCTCGGCGAACCATAAAACAATTCTTCAAGCTAAACATTACCGAATTTCAAGCTTTGATACCTTAGTCCGTATCATGCGGAAGGAGCGAGCATCGATTGATGAATTAAAACCGGACCGATATCTACTTATGACTTCCCAGCCACTAACGCCGCTAAGGAAGGAGCAACTCGCTGCAGTTATCGGGCCTAGCCTTCAAGGCACTGATGACATTCTTGGTAACGAGGATATCAATGGGCTGCTACGAAAATACCCCGATGTCCAGAAAAGCCATGTCAAGCTCTGGCTTTCGGGTGCCGGGGTGCTGGAGCGTGTGCTCCATGCTGCAACGCATAATTTCACGACGCTGACGCACGATGACATTAAGGCCAAGCTCAGCGTCTACGCCGAGAATCCCAGCTTCAAGGCCGGACGTGACATTCTAGAGTCCATCCATGTTTTGATTGTGTCTGGCCCGCCTGGTGTCGGCAAGACTACGCTCGCTGAGATGCTCAGTTATGCGTATCTTGCGGAGGGCTGGGAATTAGTAGCGATCCGCAGCCTAGACGATGCATTTACCCATATCGACGATTCCAAGCGGCAAATTCTCTTTTTCGATGATTTTTTGGGCCGCATCGCGCTCGATGCCCGCGCTCTTTCAAACCAAGATTCTGGCCTTGCCCGATTTATCGGCCGCATCCGTCGAACGTCCAACGCGCGGTTCATCCTGACTACGCGCGCCTACATCTATGAAGAAGCTAGGCTCCAGTCTGAAGTCTTGTCGACCCGAGCCTTTGATATAGCCAGCTATGTGCTAGACGTCGGTATCTACACCCGGCGCATCCGGGCACGTATCCTCTATAATCACCTCATTGTCGCTGGCGTCCCAGAATCGCATATACAGGCACTCTTTAAGCAACATGCAATCAAAAAAATCGTGGACCACGACTATTATAATCCGCGCATTGTCCAAGCCCTAACTAGAGCATAATCTGACCTGACGGAGTCGTTTTGGGATTCCCATTGTTCTGGAAATCTGATTCATGCTTCCTGCCGGGCGGGAGGCCGGCGTGCATGACCCGAGCCCTGTCGACCGACCTTC
>Ga0157365_10001106_pt1 | contig 11280 bp, 17 predicted proteins | sample AttsexASBM3_FD_111478 | JGI IMG/M metagenome (GOLD analysis project Ga0157365, IMG submission 111478) | Fungus gardens microbial communities from leaf cutter ant in Ribeirão Preto, State of São Paulo, Brazil - Atta sexdens ASBM3 | ecosystem: Host-associated > Fungi > Mycelium > Unclassified ... | reverse complement strand
TATATTCATGGAAAGACGGGGAAGCTCAAGAAGTAAAGGTACGTCGTCCTTCCAAGCCTTTGAGTGAACGAATATATGTTTGATATAGGAAGCACCTCTACCGCACTCCCCGCGTGCGATATCCTTCCTCACATCAGAAGTAGTCGGATTTGCTTATGCCCCAGAATATGCAATCTTCAACATTCCATCAATGTCAGTGATAGACGTGATCCTGCCACTTCCCTCCTCTGCTTCTACTGGAATGGGGAAGGGCACGTTTAGCGGTCTGACAGGCTACATGTCTCTCAGTCTTGGTGCGAAAACCAGACCGACGATTGCGCCTACCAGTGCAAGTGAAGTTCTCATAGTTAAAGACAGTACGTACTTGTTTGTACCTTTCGATCGTCCTACTCTGGTTCGAGGCTAACTACCGTATAGACGAGGGTGTATTCATCGGTCAAGATGGCAAGCCCTCAAGGGAGAAAAACTTAGAATGGGTAGTACCGCCCGACGAGATCGCCTTCATTCCGCCATATGTATTTTCCATATTTCCTGCAGGGTCAGTACCTACACAAGTCCTCGGGGGATTGACAGGGTCCGTGGTTGCCACTACCACATTGGCAGGGCAGCAAGTGACTAGTATGATACCTACAAGTGTTGTGCACGTTCAATCGTCGATCTCATCACAAATATCCCAAACATTTCCTTTACCGTTTCGTTCTTCGCTTACGGATATGAATAATGCAAAGTCGACAGATGATACGGCGACCATCCCGACTTCTACTCAACCAACAGCTGCACAGAATGCTACCATCCATATCCCCCTGTTTTCTCTTTCAACAAAATCTCCATTATATGTCATTACTACTCCGACAGATAGGAACTTGGCTGCGGCGGAGGGCAGTACAATTTGGCAGTTTCCCATGCGACCTTGGGAAGATCAGATTGATCAACTCATGCTGGGTGGGCTCTACGCTGATGCATTACGGCTAATCGATGTCATTGAGGATGACGCTTTACCTGACAAGGTGCGCTGACTGCTATCATATAAGCTTGTTGAATCGGACCTCCTACAGGAACAAAGGCGAAGCTGCTTCCGTGCCCTGAATGCAGTTTCGCAATTCCGAGCAGGAAATTTTGACAAGGCCATTGATACATTCTCCAAGCTTGAGCTCAATCCTGCCAAAGTAATCGCTTTGTACCCCAAAAGCATATCCGGCCGGCTTGCAATCCCCAAACGAGATTGGATCCAATTATATGGTGGACCTACTCCTTCAGATGACCCTTGCCCTCCATCTCCTGCTTCGCAAACTGCAAGTGGTGAGCACCGGAATGATAGTGACGAAGGTCATGGTGTACCGAGATCAGAGTTGCTGGACACCGTTGTACATGCCGGTGTTCCTGGTGGTTTAAGCACGATCAAGAAGTTGAAAGGAGTTGGATCGGGGCTGCTGGGTGGACGCCAAGAAAAGGATGACGACACTGCGTCCGTCCACAGTGGCCGTCGAGGTCGAGACTCAGTCCGCGGTATGTTTACCATCTTGATACAATCAGGTGATTCATTCCGTTTCAGATGAAGCTCACTACTCAATTGAGACTCTGACGAGATATCTGGTCGATCGACGGACTAAGCTCGGCGTAGCACTTGCCTCAGTTAGCATCACCCCCCAAAACCAATACAATCAATTCAAACCTCTATCCGAAGTACCCGTCGCTGATATCTTCGCTCTACCTGATGCACCACTGAGTGCGCTGACACCAGAGCAACTGTTGAGATTCTCACAAATTGTGGATACGGCATTGTACAAGTCATACATCGTAATTAGACCTGGATTGTTGAGCTCATTTTGTCGGTTGCCTAATTGGTGTGAGGTCAGTGAAGTCGAGGAGGATTTGAGGGGGCTTCAGGTGTGCGAAATTTCTTCCTATAGTCACGAAACTGAGCCTGGAATGCATGAAGCGATTCGTTGAGCTGAAGGATCTTTATTTTGGGAAGAAGATGCATGCCAAAGCATTACAACTCTTGAAGGAGTATGTGTCCCCTTTTTCAACGTTCCAAACTCATCGCAGGTTTTGTACAGGCTCAGTGAAAGGTCGACTGATATAAAAGATAAACTTCGTCCATCAATTGTCTACCTCCAGAAACTAGGCCCAGAATATCTCGATATCATATTCAAATTTTCGCGATGGGTATTTGAGCGTGATGCTGACATGGCTTTTGAGGTGCGTTATATCCTTTTTGTTGAGTCACACTGACACAATGCCCAGATTTTCCTGTCAGAAGATGTTGAACTTCCTCATCAAGCTGTCGCAAGTTACCTAGAGAGTATAGACCCCAAGATTTGTGCTCAATATCTTGAGTTTATCATTCATGAACGGCACGAAGAGTCACCAGTGTTCCATGACAGGTTAGCAGAGCTGTATATCAAGATGGCATTGATGGCCAAGCGGCGAAACGAGAACGGTGAGTACTTTCACTCTGATCTTCCAGTCGGTCTGAGTTGTTGAGACGTATATAGAGACACAAGAGGGTCTATACAACAGATTGCTGAAATTTTTGAACACGAATGAAAGGATTAGCGTGGAGAGACTTTACGGGTTGCTGTCGCCAACAGGTAATAGACCACATCACAGCTGAAAATACCAACACTGCCTATAGATCTATATGAGGCCCGTGCAATTCTCCTTGGTCGGCTGGGAAGACATGATCAAGCGTTAGAACTCTACGCGTATCGACTCCATGATTATCTGAAAGCCGAAGAGTAAGTTTTCTTACCGAAGACCTCCCCTTCAAGATTGACAAGATGCAGTTACTGTAATCGAATTTATCAACCAAATTCTCCGACATCCTCCATCTACCTGACGCTCCTTCACATCTACCTCCGTCCCAATTCGAATCAAATACAGATCTCTCCCACAGACCTGCTACAAGCTGCATTGGACCTCATATCCCGCCACAAACCTCGACTCGACCCCGTAGAAACGCTCAACTTGCTTCCACCTTTTGTGAATGCGAATGATGTCCAAGGGTTCTTGCTGGAGGTACTGAGAGCACCGGTCTTTGGAGCGAAGGTTGTGAAATGCATCAGCAAGGCGAGAAATGATGCCGTCGCGAGGAAGTTGATGGTATTGCAAAGAAGGAAAGTCAGGGTGATTGATAGTCGAATGTACGTTGAGCATGATCAATGCAGGAACGATGGTGCTCATCGAAAACAGATGTCCACAGTGCCACAAACGGATTGGGAACAGTGTCATCGCTGTGCATGCCCCTCGTGGTGAAGTCACACATTATCAGTGTCGAGAGACATTCTCGCACAAATTAAACCAGTCTATGGCCCAGGATGTTTCTCACTGACCTAAGTTCTTCTGTTTACAGTATCCATTTTACATCTGTGAGATTGGGGTTCACAACTAGTAATCAGGGATGTGTTTGAGCAACAGTAGCTGAAGAGCTTTAGAGTCCCAATGGGTGTACGATGGTAGTAACTGGCGGCTCAAGACTGAGCACTAGAAATATATAGAAGAGCCAGGAGAGACTGTCTGGTCACCCTGTATCCAACGAGATGAAGCTTCAACAGAGGAGATGTGACGCCAGGGAATCATGACAAGGTTGACATATCGTGCATCTGGCGGCTCGCCAGGGCCCTGCACTCTATGAAGTGATGGATAAGTGGCAATTCAAAAATGATAGACGCAGAGCGGGGACAACCTGTACTCTTCAGCATTGGTAAGGATGATGTTAAGTAGCTTATCAGTTCCAGCAAAAGTGCCGATGAAGATGCGGCCATCGGATATCGAAATGCGAATGAATTGGCACAGAAGGGATTGTAATCTTACGATAGCCGGAGTCTGTGGTTTCATGATTAAGGATGGAGAGGAGTTTCCGGGACGAATGACGGGAGGCGAAGTCATGATCAGGATCAGAGTGTAGTTGTGACAAGATGTCAATGACACGTCACAAAAACGATGTATTTATTGCATGAACCCGTTTGAAAGCGCGGTGTCGTTGAACATGCAGGGCGAGTTCAACACTTTGGATACTCACAAATACTCTGTCATTCTTCCGACGTACAACGAACGCAAAAACCTACCGATAATTGTGTGGCTACTGGCCAAGACGTTTAATGAGAAGTATGTAAGCTCACTGTGGGTCTCCCCCGGACTGACGAAGAACAAGCGGCCTAGCTTGGGAAATTATTGTGGTAGATGATGCGAGTCCGGATGGGACACAAGAGATTGCGAGACAGCTCGCGAGGGTGTACGGGGAGGACAGGATTGTGAGTGATAGCGTGCACTGAAACTTTTGCTATAGATATATGTACAAGACAGATTTTGAAACCTCGTGCAGGCAAACTAGGATTGGGAACGGCGTACATGCATGGACTGGATTTTGTCAGTGGAGACTTTGTGATCATTATGGACGCCGACTTTTCGCACCATGTGAGTGTCTGACAGTTTCTGGGAAAGGGAGGCTGACTGGAGGGTGCAGCCCAAGTTTATTCCGCAATTTATCCGGCAGCAACAGGCGCACAATCTGGACATTGTGACGGGGACACGGTACAGGGCATGTGCTGAGCCAGCACTGGAGGGTGCTCAGGCTGGAGGAGTGTATGGATGGGATCTGCGCCGCAAGCTTGTCTCGCGGGGTGCCAATTTTCTGGCGGCGACGGTGCTGAGTCCGGGCGTGAGTGATGTGACAGGCAGCTTCAGGTGGGTGTGCCGAGATGCCGGTTGAGTCGGAGATTGAAATTGACTACGGCAGACTGTACCGGACGGGGGTGCTGCGGCAGATAATGAGCTCGACGGTGTCCAAGGGGTATGTGTTCCAGATGGAGATGATGGTACGGGCTCGAGCACTGGGATACAGCGTTGGCGAGGTGCCGATAACGTTCGTGGACCGGCTGTACGGGGAAAGCAAGCTAGGGGCGAATGAAATAGTGTCGTATGCTTCTGGCGTATGGACCTTGTTTACGACCGTCTAGCTACTTATAATGAGCCTTCTCTACCATCTCCTCCGTTCAAATGTCCACCACGACAGCGACGACGACATCGTCCCTGTTGCCTCCCCGGGCACCACTAGACCCTCGTCGCCGGCGCTGAGGAGCGCAGCAGCAAAAGTCAAGCACACAGATCCTCTGCGAATCCTACCCACAGAGATTTCGCAGTGCATCTTTGCTCGTCTTTCTCTGCGGGACCTCGCTGGGTGCTCGCTTGTCTCAAAAAAGTGGAATCGCAGCCAGACAATCAACTACGGTATCTGCCTACCCCAGCTACGGCTAGCCAGAGTTCACTCACCCTCTATAGTCTGGTTCCAGCACTACCGCAGAGAAAACTTCCACGATGCAAGCCTGCCACCCGGAAAATGGTCCAAGCGCGAGTCGAAACAAAACTGGGTAGGCCATGTCCAGAAACCAGAAAGCAGCTTACTGACTCCCAGTCGGACAGCGTGTTATCCATCTCAAATCCCTCCGCGAGCGTTCGCCACCGTCCACGCCCTTTTCTCGTTCTTCGTCAGCCTATAACTCTGGATATCAGACACCTCGTGAAATCAGAGAGCATCAGTGGCGCATGGAAGCTCAGGCCGTCTCCCAATCCTCAAAACTCGACATGCGCCAGAGGTACAAGGAGCTCGGCGGTCGCAAGGCTCGCTCAAAGCCGAAACTCGGCAGTTCTGGCCAAAATCGCGACAGGGGTGGCTGGACCGACACAGAGGACTGGTGATCACTGTGGGATCCGGAGCACATTATCTATTGTATATGTATTTTCTTGTCACATATTTTTGGAAAATCCCTTGCACCATCATGACTTCCCGTTCTCTCGTCTCTTACGACGACATAACTGCTCCCTATGTCGTTCCAACCAAAAGGCGTAAACGCAACAAGCGATCTGCGCCACCTCAACCAGCAGAGGAAGATGGAGCCTTGGATGACACAACACAAAGCCGAGAGCTCACACATGAAGAAATCTGGGACGACTCTGCACTCGTTGAAGCATGGAACGCTGCCACGGAGGAATATGAGGCATACCACGGTCCAGACAAAGGCTGGAAAAAGGAACCACTTCATAAATCCCCCCTGTCCGTTTCTCTCCCTCTCTTTTTTCATTCTCCTTTCCAACATTTACCATAGCTGGTACAACATTCCTCCGAAAAATTCATTCAAAAAGTCTGAACATGTTGACCATCCACAGCCGGATGAAGCTGACTCTCAACCTATCGATTTTGCCTCTTTTGTCCCGACCCATGACGCGAGCTTGTCTGCCGCTCTCGACACGGCCGAACAACAAGTCCCTGGGCTAGCCCACACATCTCAGTTGCCCATCTCCCAGGATGAAGCTTTTGAACGCGCAGTACAAGCTAGCTATTGGTCTGGTTACTGGACAGCAATATACCATGTAGGTCTGGTCCTTCTTCTGGTGCAAACACCCTGACATTCTCCAGTGTCATCGCCAAACACAAATGTCACAACCAAAGATAAACGAGACCGAGGACCGCGATGTCAGTAGTAGCGACGAGGAGCAAGTTGAAGAGTTCGTATCTACGCAGCGATAGCATTTCCATTTTCTAATAGTGGGTATTAACACAGTAAATAAAGTCTCTCAGAGTGCAATCTCCACATCCAGTCGCGCAAGATTTGAGTACACATCAGGTGACATGCGATACTTGAGTAGACCCGCAAATACCATCACCGACCTTGACTTTTTGCGAATGGAAGCAATTGTCTACATCATGGTTAACACTTTCGTCTGTTAAAGAACCACGAGATACATACCTTTTGTTTTGTCGCATCTGCCACCGTCGAGTTCTTCACCTTGTGATATACTTCTGCTAGCGTGCGCATCGTCAACAACAAATACACCGGCAAATTCCGTTGCACGCTCTCATGCAAGTCCTTGAATTCCTCCACCTTCTTTGCGATTTTCATTGTATCTTCAGCCAATGGCACCAAATTCGTGTTCTCCAACAACCCCAGTGCGATTTCTAGATCTCCATTCTCCTTCGCTTCCATTGCCTCACGTATCCTGAGTAAGTTGGATGCAGCATCATAATTTCTACCAACGACTTTGTTTGTACGTTCATAGTGGTGTAGAATCTCTTTCGCTGTTCGTTGAATACTATGTGCTTTTTCATCTGGTCCCGAATTGGCGAGTATGTTCCCTAGGGCAATGGCAAGGCATGATACAACGGTTGCATAATCACCCGCAAGGTTAAAGAGCTTGATAGCCTCAGAGATACGGTCATTTTCCTCTGACCTGCGTGCGGCACGAAGGAGAATGTGCTCATTATATTGTTGAACTTCCGTAAGACGAAGCAGTCTTGCATTTTGTTCGATCAATCCGCTCTGGATATAATCAGTATGCATCCTTCATAGAATCAGTTTCAGTGCGTACAAATCGCGAGCCGTCTCCGCGGAAGCCGCCAACAAGCTCTTCCCATACTGGTCCACTGTCGGCAAGTACAAGAATTCTTCTCACGAGCTCCCAGGCGATCTCAACTTGTTCTTTGCCAACATCCCCTTGATCCGCTGAGAGGCAAACGGTATACACGTATTGCAATGCTTCTTTAGCATCCAACTTGACGAACTGGCGGATGTATCGCCACACCAGAGTTGAAAGGCTCAAAGCAGGAGGAGAACCTGAGGAGAAGGAGACTACGAAAACGGATCAGAACAGAAACTTGGATAGGTAATCCGGCTTACGAGGAGTAACGTCTGAAGTTTCGGAACGTGGAGGTACACGTAGAAGACCGTAGTATGCCAAAGCGATAGCCAGATGAATGGCCTCGATTTCTGTTTCGCTATTCTCCCAAAGCGCAGCAACGGCCTGGATACATGATCAGATAAAGTCGCTTGAGATCTAGTTTTCCTTACCCGCTCAAATTGTCCGCAGATGAGCAACACGATAGGCCACATTCGCCGGCCACGTTGGCCCGGGGCACCATCAAAGTGACGTTCACCGTAATTAAGCAGGACTTCACCAAAGACGCGAAGACCACCATCTTCATCTTCATCAATCTATTCCTCAATGAGCTACAACCCGGAGAAACAGGCCAGACAACAAACCATCATCAACTGGAACCATAACCAATCTTCTGCTGTCGTCGTAACATGTGGGACATTCCTCCTTGAAGGCTCAATCCTGCCCATTAGCTTGTACAAGGCGATTTTGTAAGGATCAACGACCGAGGAATGCAACATATGTGCATTGTATACAACCTGAAGATGACTTCGTTGAGCTTTTGAGAGCTTTCGCTCAGGAGACTCAATCCAAGTTTTGAAATAGTTGATAAAGTTGACTTCCTTGCGCCCAATGATTCCTTGATTTTGTATTGCCTCTTGCAGAGCTTCGTGGGTGTGGCCCGTCCGTACCAGAAAGAAAAGCTTAGCCCACATGGGTTGACCTGCCACCAACTATAGAGTATCAGACTCTTGACCTCAGGGTAATAGCATAGATGAAACGTACCTCGATTCTATCTTCCCACTCGCCATTGCTATAAAACCTGACTGCTAGGAAAGCCCTAACCCTGTTACAGATACTGGGATCGCCTCCCAATTTTGCTTCGGTCTGTCTAGTCTGCACGGTCGTATCCAAAATATCCCAGTACTGCTCTTCCAGCGCCTCTCTCGCACCACGCGCGATTTGTTTCCTCAGCGTTGCGGCATCAGGAGAATCTTGGTCTCCAAGATGAGCCCGGGCATATTTACGTTCAAAGGGTGGTGCATTGATGATATTTTCTCCTGCATCTTCGATCGGCGGGGGTTCATCAGTAATTTTTGCCAGGATATGAAGAGCTTGAGTAGTTTCGTGTCCACGAGGCTGTTGGTGTTTGTGTTGGATAAGTGAGATGAAACGAGGGATAGTACGCACGTCAGAGAGAGAGACACAAGCATCGATGAGGGAGTGAAGGATGGGGTAGGATGATCCCTTGAGACGAGCAGTGTTTAAGTCTGTTACGATGCGTTTGTAGGCCACCATCTTATTCTGCATCTGGGGCGATATGACAGGTGCCCGAGACACGCTTACTCCCTGGAGACTTGGGTCAACCAATGAGCAACGGCAAGAAAGCTGAGCTTACGAGGAGACTGTTCTTTCCATGAGTACTCTTCCTGAAGTCTACAGCACCCATGTTAGTACCACCCACACGTGCTCCCAGCTCTTCAAAGACGCGCTTCTTCTTGGCCTCCCAATCTTTTTGACTCCGTTCCTCGAGTACACGGTAGAAGTCGTCTTGTGTTTCCTTTCTACCCTCTTCTATAGTAGAAATGAGGTTCTGTTCGTGGGCATGACGCAGATAACCCGCGACATCGGTGTCCTGAAGGGCCTGTAGTGGCGTGAATGTTGTTGCGGTGTTCAAGTGAGCGATGGAGCTGGAAAGCGCAGGGGCATCGATGTGGGCTCTTGCAAGAAGAAAATTGCTGGAAAATTGTTGTCAAATGGGATAGGGCAGATGGAAGAAGAGAGAATACACACCCCCGGTCTAGATCTGTCGACGATGCTGGCTGGCGCGACACGAGACGACGGGACTGAGCCTCGATCTGGTCTAGAGAAAGAGTAACAGAGGGCAAGTCAGACTTTGGAAGATGTGAGATGAGGGACTTTGAGTTGTTGAGGAGGGCTGTGAGGTCTGCCATGATGAACTCTGAAATGAAATATAATGGAATAAAACAAATTATGTTTGTCTGTATCCAACATCACAAACATTCTTGCAATGGCTACCCCCATATACACCATCCCTCCCCTCCTCCTCCCCTCCCATCCTCCCCCACCACTTCACTATCCGGGAACAGACTACGATATCATCATCGACAACGGCTCAACCACATTTCGATGGGGTTTCACCCACCATGAGCCCACGGCTGCTCCCAATGTCGTCGCCAAGTACAAGGAGCGCCGCAACAACAAATCTCTCTTGCTCTTCGGAGAAGCCGTTGATTGCGAAACAGGGGCCAGGGGACAAGGAAGATCACCATGGGAGGGCGATGTTCTTCTCAATTTCGAGGCGTTAGTATGTTGCTTGATCTCCTACATCTCAGTCTCTCGATTCATTGTTGACTAGGAAAACGCGCTTGATTATGCCTTCCTTCAGCTGGGGATTAATACACCCACCGTAGACCATCGTGTCTTTATGACTGAACGTGTTGCCACGCCCCTTCACTCCCGTGCTCGTATGTGTCTCCCTTTGCCATCCCACAGTACTTATGTCCCCTTTGCCCCAGTGACATCCGAGCTACTTTTCGAGCTATATTCCATCCCTGAAGTTACGTACTGCATAGACGGCATCATGTCTTTCTACAAGGACAATGGTTCAGCAATGCCTTTCACTGCGGACGGGCTGGTTGTATCCTTCAACACCGCTTCCACGTCTGTGATTCCTATCTTGAACGGTAAAGGTATTCTCAATCATGCAAAGAGGTTTCATTCCTTCGCTTCCACAGTCGTCTGTCTCCCCTCATCTTCCTGTCTAGGATTCCATGGGGAGCATCTCAGACCTCTGAATACCTCCTCAAACTTATTCAACTGAAATACCCCAACTTCCCCACACGTGTGACTTTACCTCAAACCAATGTAAGTCCATTTTACCGTATCTATATATCGGTCTGATCTGTCCGTTCGCAGTGGATGCTCAAGGAATTATGCTCCTTCGTACCCAACTACCTCACTTGCGTCCGCTCCCTGCAAGATCCCAACTCCCTTCGCACCTCCGAGTGTATTGTTCAGTTCCCTTTCGCAGTTCCACTTCAAGAAGAAAAGACAGAGGAAGAGCTGGCCAGGATTGCTGAGAAACGCAAAGAACAAGGAAAGAAGCTGCAAGAGATGGCTGCAAAAAATAGGGCCGAAAAATTAAAACAAAAGGAAAGCGATCTGCAATATTTGACGGCTATGCGGGAAGGCAAGAGTTCAGATTCCAAGCGCGAATGGGCGGTACGTCGTTTTCTTTCCAATCTCCAACGCTGAGCCCCTTGCCTAGAATAAACTTCAAGCTGAAGGCTTTGACTCTGATGCAGCACTTGATCAAGCCATCAGAAAACTTGACAATCATATCATTAAAGCTCGGAAAAAAGAGCAAGGCATAATTGAATCTCATGAACCGGTTGTGTGTTCCTGTATTACTGCATACTGTACGTTAGCTCATCAGCACACAGGAAGAACCGATATTCCCTCTAGTTGATATCCCGGATCCCGAGGTAGGATACCGTTCCTATTCACTGTTATCTAAACATTCTCCCTCTAGCTGGATGAGGAAGGCCTCAGAGAGAAGAAGAAACAGAAGCTTTTGAAAGCAGGTTACGAGGCACGTGCTCG
>Ga0157365_10001105_pt1 | contig 11283 bp, 13 predicted proteins | sample AttsexASBM3_FD_111478 | JGI IMG/M metagenome (GOLD analysis project Ga0157365, IMG submission 111478) | Fungus gardens microbial communities from leaf cutter ant in Ribeirão Preto, State of São Paulo, Brazil - Atta sexdens ASBM3 | ecosystem: Host-associated > Fungi > Mycelium > Unclassified ... | reverse complement strand
ATCCTCAAAAATGGCCGAATAAGCACGATTAATATCCTCTTGGATGAAGATATTTCTTGTTGAAGTGAGAGTTCTATCAAAATATCACATCAATAGCATACCGATATCGACCTGAGAATCCAGATGCTGGATCATACAAATGCAGTGTCGGATCGATTAAATGAACAATCCTGACAAGACTGAAAACCATGTCCGTTGAGGAGCTGGAAAGGCCACAAGGTGCTCTGCTTCCTGCCCACTGCACAAGACATACATAGTAAGACAGTAATCCATTACTAATCGTGCTCTAGTTCCTGAGGAAGAACCAGACCTAGAAGTTGTAGGTCGGACGACGCTGATTAACGGAACACACTTTCACAATAAGTTCTACACCACTTAGTTTATTAGATTCTGAGTTTATTCACTGCAGATGGTGACGTAGGCAGAATAGAATGTTGAACTCAGCAGCACTTTGTTAGACCGAATAAGCCTGGGTCCTTCAATGAGCGGCAGATAAAAATTAATTTCTAGTAGCAGTACTAGGGGCAGGTGCATTTGCAGTAGCACGAATATTGATACCCACTAGTTATCATCTTCACTGCCACTGTCCTCATCGTCACTCTGGACACCGACAACACCGCCGCCTTTTTTGATGTTCGTTTCGTCGAATACTCTGCCCGCCTCACGTAGCTTGCCCGAGAAGGTTTTGCGAACACCAGAATTAGTGGCAATATCCCAAATTTGCAGCTTGGCTTTGGAGCCCGCAGCAGCTAGAGTGAGAAGATCATCAGGAGACCAAGTGGTGGAAAAAACTTTGCCCTGAGGATCAAGTTGTATTAGCCTTAGTCTTACGATTGATATCAAGAAGAGCACATACAACGCCAAGATCCCGAGATGTAACAAGACTGACATTTCGTTTGCCAGTGTCTTGATCATCCACAACATTCCACACCTTGACCATTTTGTCGGTACCCCCAGTGACGAGGCAACCTTTGATATGAGGGTTAACGTCGAGCGAGGAGACTGCACCATCGTGTGCTGAGATAGTGAATCGCGCTGGCGAAGGCTGATTGAGACTCGATGGAAGCGTCCTAGCGTCAAAGTTGAGCACGGATCCATCTTCGACCGAGACCTCCAATGAAGTTAGTGATTAATCATCTGAGCAAAAATCAAAAGTTTACATAGAAACCATAACTCTCCCAAGGATCCCATCTGAGGGCTTCAACATCACTACCAAGGGCAGCTCCAACACCACCCTGTGGGGCTCTCGAATCGAACGTCCGTACAGTCCGATCAAAACTGCCGGTCAATAACACAGTTGGCTCCTTCTCATTCCATTGTACTGCCTGAACCTTATCTTTATGCACGTTGAAGCTCCTGATAGCCCCCGAATTTTCACCAGGTATCGTAGGATCTCGCGTCAGATCCCACAGCTTGACAGTTCTATCCGCACTACAACTAGCGAGAAGATTCCGTTGTGTTTTGTTCCAACTGAGACCGAGGACCGCGTCGACATGATAGCCTTTTTCTGTGTTTCTATGTTTTTGCTTCTTACGCTTTTTCTTTCCTGTCCCGAGAGGAGTGGGCACATGCGCTTTTGTTTCATCTGGACGACCTAGAATAGAAGTTGGGTACATAGCCTCTACGACGTCTAGAGACCAAATCTCAATCTCAGGATCAAGTGTTCCGACAGCAATGAAATTTCCAAAGCCGGTTGTTGAAGGACTCGTAAGGGCAGGCGCTGTGGAAGACGCAGAAGGGAAATCCAGCCACTCGAGGCACAGAGGAAATGTTGGAAGCATAAGGTCATGGTGGACATAGAGATTTTCTTGCGATTCGTCGTACACATAGATCTCGAGTTGAGAAATTTCATCTTCAGTTTTGGCGGTGATGAGAAGGTTGTCGGTGGGGTAAATCTCGAGTTCTTCGCGCTCATCATCATCTGCATCTTCCTTTCAAGGTGAGACTTAGTCTTGCTATGAATCCTCGATGATCATGATGGATGACATACATCTTTTAGGGTGATGAAAGGGTCTTCAGCATTATCCTTATAATACATGAGACCTTTTATATTGCTAAACGGCCCAAGTACTTATATAGGATGTGAGCTTGAACAATCAGTAGGTCGGCGAAAACTCACCCGATGGTTTAGTGTCTTCGTCGTAATTCTCAAGATTGTATTTCGTCAGGTCATCTGGGTCACTCTTCGGGACAGGAACACGATCGACATCCATAGCGTCATCGCCGACATCTGCTGTACTGTCATCTTCACTATATATGTAGAATCAAACTAGCAATCAATCATCCATTTCTGCTTCAACAGGAAGCCAAAAACAGACTCAACCCAATTTGCATCCCCGTCATCATTTTGAGGACTCTGCCCATCTATTGAAACGGCATCAACCTCGTCGTCTTCAGTATTTTTACCCATTTCCTGGGCAGCTTTATGTGCTCGTTCCATTTCGACACGGGCATCCTCGAGTTCGATACGCGCGAGTGCACTAACGCGCTGGAGTTCATTGTCGTCTAGAACGTACTTGTGAGGTTGTGGTGCGGCCACTCCACGCTTCACCCAGGCTACAGCTGAGATGAGATTGCTCATCAGCCTCCGATTTTCGGTAGATATGGTGCTGAGGTTTTTTCGATTCAGTTGTCTGATGAGCTTCCGCATTAGGAAAAATCTCGGAAAGCACCGAACCACCAACAATTTATTGGTACTTACAGAGAACATTGTCCTGGAGTTACCGAGTACTGCACAAGACCTCAGACCGACTCGTTACAAAAAGTATTGAAATACTCATTTACCAGCCAAAAGTGAAGAACGAAAGTACACACAGTCAGACGAATTCTCGCTTCCTAATCCCGATCATGACTGTTGAGAGCTTCTCAATCGAACATACAAATGAAGCTCAGTGCCCAGGTGACAGTGAAACAAGGAATCTTTCATTATCTTTCCTGTTATTCACAGATGCTGATAAGACGGAGTGGCATGGCGCATTCAACCGACCAACGGTTCAAGTCAAGTATGGGATGGTCTTGCAGCTCTTCGATCTCACAACCACACCGAGTCAGTCTCAGTCCACTTCCAAACGCAAATTTGTCTTCAGCCTGGTTCAATATTTTTCCCGGTATCCGTCAACCAAAAGGATGGATAATATCTTATTCCCACGATTGTGGGAGTGCGGGGCCGACAGCGAGAATGAAGCTGAGGAAAATCCAGGTTTCATGGCAACTGATTTTTCTACTGGAATACTGTACAGCTTGATTTCCACAGGTGCTCTGATAGCACATACGTCTTGCTTTTGACGATGAATAATACCCTGAAAATCTTTACCGACTTCTATGCTTACGTATGCTTGGCGTCCACTAGTGAATTTCGAGCAGAACGTACTTTTTCGTTTGCCGCCCTGTAGATGCAGTGGTGGGGTTGTCTGGGCGTAATGGATGTCAGGACTAGGCATTAGTGAAAGTGGCCCCATGAGTCGATTTACTCCATCTATATATATCGGCGTTTGAATCAAGACTCCGATTTTGTAAACAACGGATCAGAATAGTGAACTGAATGTAAAAATTATTTGCCCAACTGACTATGCCCAAATGAGAACGCAAAGATGATTGAACCAGGGCCAAGGGGTGAATATGATCGCGTCAGAAACTTAGTATGATCATGAATAAGTAATTGGCAATAGGAACGCAATTAACGAGGTTCAAAAAGGAAATCAGGGTCATCAAGCTTTCGGTTTTCCTTCGCCACTTGTCTTCCATCGCTTCGGCCATGTCTCAGCCCAACCCCAAACTACGCGAGCCCCAACTAGAGGCTGACATCTCCGACTTATGTCCCTCTTCTAATAATTTCCACACTGGTCTCACAAGCACAAACTTTTTACCAGCTTCAACGATAGTTTCCGACACCTTACCAAGCATCACGAGTCTAGATGAAGGTTTCAACAATCTTTCAGATACACTGCAACCACTGCGGCATGAACAGATGAATGATAAGGGCCTCCAGAGGAAACAAAAATCGAGGCAATTGCCGTCGCCTTCGTCGCCGCCCTCAGTTACGTCGTTGAGCTCTATTCAGGTGGACAGAATTGCTGTGCACTGTCCAGGGTCTCCATCATGTTCGCTGCCAGGAGTGAATCAGGTAAAATCAAAATCGGGCAAGAGGATCGTCGATGCGAATAGCATTGTGATTGCGCCAGAGGTTTTGGAGAGACTGAGGAGGTGGATCCTAGGGTTTGCCATTGGTGAGTCTATTTATGGATGGTTTCGTTCGGGGCGCTCATTTGGTTGTTGTGATTGTAGTGGAGTTTGATCTAGATGACGGGCCTGTCGTTGATGCAGTCATCCCATCGTTGTTTCTTTTGCCACAAGAGTCGAATAATATGTATGCCTGATGATTTTTGATGGGAATCCTCTGATTGAATGTTTCATAGAGCTTTTGCCGCTTTCCCCGATTCTCCGCAATTTGAACAGGGGGAACAGTGTCATTCTTTTCGTGTGCGCGAACAACTGACGTCAGAAAATGATAAACGACCGGCTACGGAAGATGGATATATCTACGGTTTCTCTCATTTCACTCAAAAGCGGGATGAATCGTCGAAGAGGGGCTACAGACAAGTAAGTGCGCTCTGTCCGTCCGGTGAATGTATTGGCTGAGACATTCAGCATTCTGTTGTCATCCTTACGCAACATCAATATCCTGCACTCTTCACGACACTCATTAACATCTTTGGACCATTGTTTCAGAAGCATGGCTCGCCAATGCTAGAAGTGGCATGCCATAATATTGCTACCTGGTATGATGATCTGTTTTATCTGTGTCGTGCCGGACCAATCATGGAGAAGAGCAGGTCCGGTCCTAAACCGGGAGAAACCCTGGAGCTCGGATTTCTCGGAACAGTTGTTTATGTGGAGATCCCACATACGATTGATCAGTTCCAACTGACGGAGACATCATCCTTCAATGAGATGTATGATCCTAAATTACATGTTGGTATAAGTTAATTTTCTTCTTCTTTGCTGAGCACAAATTGTCGGACAGGTGTTGGCTTCTTGTGTGCCATTCCATCCCCCACCATTGTTACTTTTTGAAGCATGCTTGTCGAATTTGTGGTCCATCTGGGAATGCCTCATACTTTGTGAGCCGATACTCGTGTTTGGACAGTCACCCACGCAGACGAGTCAGGCAGTGTGGTGGCTTAGAGACCTCATACGTCCAGTGGGTCCTACTTCGGTGCTTATCACATTTTTAGGTGCCCTCATCCTTCTTCAGATCCCCCTTGCAAGTGACATGCGTCCATACCTCACAATGCAAGACAGCGACCTTACTATACTGGTCAACAAGCTACCACCCAAAGCAGGGCTGGTCATCGGCGTTACGAACCCTTTTTTTGAGAAGTCCTGTGCGCATTGGCCGCATGTCCTCAGTTTAGGCAAACAAACCAAGTGTGTCTTTCCAAGATTTGGCACAGCCTTTTTGATGGTTAACATAGTATGTGCAGAACACCAAGTGAAAAGATCACAAGACCTAAAGGTGGATCTTATAGTGATTCCATTGGTCCGTCTCCCGGATGGAAGACCAAGACTCATAAACGCTATATATCAAAAGACCACACTTTACTCAGAGAACTCGAGACAGCCGCTCGAGGAGATGATCGTCAGAGTATGAGACTTTTTCAATCTCTCCGTAAATCAAAGAATAACGAGCTACAGAACTTTGGGCGTCTTTTGCCCTTCGTCGGCATTTTTTCTCCCGTACTACAAATCTAATTTCACCACTTGCAAGATACGTAAATACTCTGATACCCTCACCGCAAGAGGTCGCCCAGGCCCGATCCTACAGGGATATGCTTCGTCTCAAACCTTTCAGCCCTGCTAGCTTTTTTGCATCGCTCAAGAACAACGGTCGCTCGTTGCCTTTCAAGTCCAATACTAAACGGATGCAATTTTATGAGAGGTCGGTGTGCGCACGCTGCACAGCTCATCAAAAATGATCACTGATTGTTCAATCGTAGATGGCTGAAGTCACCCAGTTTTGGAGTGTGGCTGGCTCATCAAGAGTCGATTGTGCAGGATACATTAAACCCGCCTGTGGATCTCATTGTTCCACCGACTGCTGCATGAGAGCTAGCTATTTTCTAGACTCTATACCCAGTGTATGCGGATAAATAGAGACAAATAACACGCATACAAATTACAGCTTGGAGAACATCAGATACCTTCTTTCTTGCAACCATCATCACGAACGTCTTTTGTCTGTATTGTCTCCCTTTTATTGACTCTTTGTCGAATTGTCCGCTGAAACTCCTGTACCAAGCATCCGTCGTTTTGTGTACATATATCTCCTGTAAGGTTCTGTCACTTATTCCTCCACCAGACTTCTCGCCTGCAAACAGCAGTGGTCTTCACACAATCTCGTTGGTTTTCACAGAGAGAAAACAGTCTCTTTTGCCCACCTATGTCATGCCTCTCTTCTATGTCCCCTACTCACCTTTGTTGTCGATTACTCAAACATGTGTTTGTGCTTCTCTACTTTGCAGAACAAAAATTATTCTCATCATCATCTCGCTCTTGGAGCCCGAGTGTTAAACTGCCTGTTCTAGAAGTGTGGTACATGTTCTAAGTGCCTCTGCAATTCTCCCACCTACGCCATTCACGACACTTTCAGGAACTTTGCAAACCAGATCAGCAAGAGAATTTTTAGCAATGGCTGCCCCAACAGATGGCGATTTCGATATTTATGGTGAAGATGAGGGATTTGACGTAGCTCAACAACATATTGATGAGGTGCGTCTGTTCCCATGCTTGTCTTTCCTTCGCTCATATCAGACAGGAACTCGAGTCACTTGAAGACTTCGCAGAAGGCGAGAAAGTATCAACATTGACTTCGACGGTTGAACCTTCAACAGGTGACAAAAGACCTCGCGAAGATGATTTAGAGCAGCATTATGGCAATCAATCATTGGCGTCTCATTCTCCTCAGCGTGCCGTGGGGAACACAGCCAATGCCGCTTATGCCAGTACAATGAATAACTTGTTAAATTCAGGTAGTCATGGACAAGGCTATGATGCATTGTATATTGGCGACTTGCAATGGGTTCGTGTATCGTTATTACGGTTTCGGATGTCATGCTGAAAAGCTTTAGTGGACCACCGATGAGGATCTGCGTCAAGTTGCGCTGGACATTGGTGTTACGATTGACCATAAGGACATCACATTCTCTGAGCACAAAGTCAACGGGAAGAGTAAAGGGTATGATTCTTTCTTCACATGTCTCTTTGTATCGTTTATCTCGATGAGACGAATGTTCATGTGTTTCTGGTATAGAATTGCGTATGTTGAATGTCATGATCCTAATTCTGCTCTTGTGTTGAAAAATTGGTTTGATATCAAGTGAGTAAGCCATTAATAAAATGACGTCCGGTCCGCGCAGGGTATTAATTCCCTTTTAGTGAATTCCAGAACAGGCGCGCGACAGCAACGTTAACTAGCTCACAACAAGGAAATCCGTTCCGCACACTACCAAAGGGTGCGTCACTATGACCTCTGACTTCAAAAACTGACTGTTGACTGCAGAACCTCCTCCACGCGAGAATCGAAATCAACCATTGCAGCAAAGCATGGGTGCTCCAGGTCGTGGTGGAGGTGGCTTCCGAGGTCAACCTGGAGGGGCGGGACCCATGAACATGGGGGTGCGAGGTGGTATGATAAATAACCCCATGGCCAACATGGCTATGAATTTGGGCGTTCCCAACATGTTCGGTATGGGTATGCCAATGGCTATGCCCGGGATGGGTGGGTTGAATGGCGGAGTAGGTCCTGGTGGATTTATGGGTGGAAGAGGAGGAGGACATCAGGGAGGATATGTTGGTAGAGGTGGTGGAATGTCTTCTGGTCCGAGAGGGAGAGGTGGAATGAATGGTTTGGGTACGAGTTTCTAGTTGCTTCATTTTCTTTTCTTTTTTTCCTTTTTTGCTTTCTTGCAGTTTTCTGGTTGGCTGGATAGCTTTTGCTACTTGTCCAATGTTCATGAGGCGTACAATCTAACTATTGTACCGTCTTTCTCATCTTTTCTGGTTTTTTTTTAAATTGTCAGAACAACCGTGACTTACTGTGATCTCCTTCTGTCGCTCCCTCTCCCTGTCTCTCTCTCTCGTCCTCCGTTGCATTGCGATCCTGTTACACTTTGGCATCGAAACATCTCTGTCTCTCTCTGTGTGTGTGTGTGTCATCGTCTCTTCATCGATTCTGCGAAACAAAAATTGACGTGTTGCTGATTGCGAAACCGCTTGAATTCGTGAACTGTCCAATTTTTCACACGATTTGACTCTTCATCTTTGAAAAAAAATCTGAATGGGCAAATGTTCACTATTGAAAACAAAAAAACAAGGTGGAATGCCGGTGGGTCGAGGAGGACATGGTATGCGACAGAGGCATGTTAATCCTGCGTTTATTCAGGGTCAGAATGGTGGGTATGATGGAGGAGCGATGAAGCGTTTCCGTCCAGATGATGGGTAGTGATTGATTTCTCGTTGGTCTTGGTGATTCGAAGAGGGGCTGAGAGAGAGGGAGAGAGAGAAGTATTGACGTATCTGGAGAGCTGGGCTTTTCCCTTTCTGATTGGTTAAATGGAGTGTAGAGGGGAACGAGTTGGATTTTTTATTAACGGTTTGATAAATAATACAAATGATGCTGCTTCATATCTTACAAACAGATTGTTTTTGTTTTTTGTTTTTTCGATAATCTATGCTTGTCATGCGTCTTGTTGGAGGTATCGGTGATAATACATGCAAGAATCAAGGAGCTGCATTCGGTAGTGTACAGATCAGGTCATGAGTCGTGTAAAGTCGTTTTCCATCGCATCGTGAAAAAAAAAACCACGAGGGGGGGATAGACGAATTTTGTGTTGGTTCATCCCGAGTATATATTCAGTACCGGTATCTCGTGGAATAGTCTATAAGTAAACACATTCACGAGTGAGTAAAACCCAGTTTGCGAGAGATAGGTAAGAACCTTTGGGAGAAACGACGAGACCACGTCCTTTGGATGCACCACGGTAGACGGTTTCGATGATATCAATCAGCTATAGGGAGAGAGAGAAGCAATGCCATCAATGTATTGCTAACAAGTTTTCAACAACTGTTTTTTACCTCCTGTTTGTTATCCATTGCCCAATTACTATAAGAGATGGGGAAAGAGGAAAGAGGAAAAGACGCGGGTCAGCGGTGCGTTGGCGAAGAAGAAGAAACGCACATTTTATTGTTGTTTCCGGTACCAAGATCGATCATGATGTGCTTATTCCTTTAATGATAATATTGTCCATGTAGTGAAAAATAGCAGAGGGAGGATAGACATACCTATAAAAGAACATGACAGTGCAAGGATCGTACAACTCATACATCTAAAGTCAGTTGTGAGTAATTTCACAGGACAGAATTTTTTTCTTTTTTTTCTGTGAAGGGGGAGGGGAGATGCCAATTCACCTTATTAAAATCCGGAACTTCTGTGATATCAACCAAATAAATCACAGCAAAATTCTGCACTTTTTCAGCTACAGAGTACAGCGTCTCGTCCATCGTCATGCACTGCTTGTCCCAGTCGTGACCGAAACGAATGACCACTACACGGTCTTCTTCAGATTTGATGGCCTCATCGACGTGCCAGCCTGAAGGAAGATGAGGGAGAAAGTAGGACATGTGTGTTAGGTGGGGTTAGATTGTACGATGTGTTGGATGTTGTATTTTGATTTTTCTCACGTGCTCGGACAAGATTTTTTGATTCGGAATTAGTAGAGATGAACGGTTTTTTTTCTCCACGCTGTAGTGTTGTTTCTTCGTTCTGTTCCTTATTTTCACATAGGCTTTTGTATTTTATTTGAGTGATCCACAAGAGGCTGCCTTTGGCGCGCTTACATGGGACTCTTTTCAAGAATGATGATATGAGGAAAACCGCATCTAGGATTGTGGTAACTACTAGATTCGCACAACTCTGACCCCATTAAGAACCCCATTATAAAGCTATCAAAATACATTACCATATTCTAAACTAAACCAGGACACAACACTTCAAGGAACCTCAACAAGACAAAGCGACGCCTCCCCACTCTCCTCATCCAATCCATCCTCCTCCACCGTCAAATAAATGACACCCCCTCCCTCCTCTCTACTAAAAAACTCTCCCCCATCCACGAAACTCTCAACTGGCGATAACGGTAACGCGATGGGCATCCCTCGTCGATTGACCAGTCGAGCATGCGAATGGGTGGTGGTTGCTGGGGTAGGAAGAACGGCGGGGGGGAGTGCCGAAGTTGATATAGCTGGTATCGAGGATGGAAGACGGGGAGCAGGTTTCGATGCCTCGGGTGCGCTTTTGGACAACGATACCGCTTCAGGACGACGTGACAAGTCCTCCCATGCTCGGAGTGTAGAAGGAAGAGGGGCATAGCGCGCATTCACTTTCCCAAGATCTTCCATGCTCAGATCGGGAGGTTGTAAAATGGGGGTCGACCTATTATCCGGGGTAGGACTGTCCCGAAATAGAAGGGATACAGGTGAGGATTGACTGACGGGTTTCTTCTGCAATGTCGGCGGTTGTATGCAGGGAGAGGTGGGGGTTGGTAACGTGGACGAGGGCGTGGATGGGGGGGAACGAAAGGAAGTCTTTGAAGGAGACGCTGTTGTAGTCTGTACCGGCGACGAAGGTGAAGTCATAAAGCGACTGAAACGCTTCCCAGGCCATTGCCAGTACCGTTCCAATTTAGAAGTTTGCTGCTGCTGTGAGGGTCTGGCAGTGGATGGTCGTTCCTCGAGGCTTCCGACGCGATTGTGATCGGAAAATGACATCCAGGATGAGGGCGTAGAAGGGGACGTTTGAGGTCTTTGCAGGTTTTTTGTGTCCCCGTGATGACCAAAGTCCCAGCTTCCGAATGGGAGTTGTGTGATTGAAGTCCAGAATTTCGTGCGTCTTGCGCCTGTTTGTCGATGGGAGCGAGTTTCTTGGGGTGTACAGACGGACGGGGAGTTGTTTGAGGGGGACTGGGTGAATAAGGGTTCCATGGATGAACAAGGCTGGTGAAGTGGAGGACATACATGGCTGCATTTGGTTCGCTGGAGGGTGGTTGGATCGTCCAACTCGATGATGTACCTGGTGCCAGGACGGTGGGCTGTAGGGACGATGGGAGAGGGGGAGTGTTTCTTCATTGACGAGAAAGAGAAGGGCTTGAGAGTCTGGAAAGTGACATACCGTCTTTCCTTTTGAGGTCTAGCACCGGGATTCGGGTTGGACCTGTGAGACAATTCCCT
>Ga0157365_10001104_pt1 | contig 11295 bp, 13 predicted proteins | sample AttsexASBM3_FD_111478 | JGI IMG/M metagenome (GOLD analysis project Ga0157365, IMG submission 111478) | Fungus gardens microbial communities from leaf cutter ant in Ribeirão Preto, State of São Paulo, Brazil - Atta sexdens ASBM3 | ecosystem: Host-associated > Fungi > Mycelium > Unclassified ... | reverse complement strand
CGGCCAGGGAGATCGCTGTCATTGCGCGCCTCGCCCGTAACGTCGAAAGAGCGGCATTCGAGACGTCGACCGCGTCCAGTGGTCGGGCATCGCAATTTTTCATGCCCCCGGAAAGATAGCCACCCGCGACGCCGTTTGGCACGGCGGCGATGTCGGTCGTGACCTGATCGAGATGACAGGCGCTCATCGCGGCGTCGCAATCGCCGTCGCGCGCGTCTCCCATCCGATCGCAAATTTCCCGTATCGACTGCCGACGGAATTCGTCCCGGTGTCACGAAGACGCCTGGAAAAGCCTGCGAGTCGCCGCCGGACGTGGCGAGCCGCGGAAACGGGACGTCGCGGATCGGGGACAGGACCGTGACAAACGGCCCCGAAGCATTTCAGCACAGACCAAGGCACCCTTTGGTGCGGTTTGCGACGGTCTGTCGCAGAGGGCCATGCCGAGGCCCGATACGGCGTTTGGAAACGCGCAATCTGTCGCCGGACGGAGGAAGCCGTCGGTTTTAGGCCTGTGGTAAAGCACGTCTGGCTTCGGTAAGGGTGAACGCGGATCGGAACCGAATCACGCGACCCGGCCGACCGGATCAGAACGCGCCCGAGGTATGATCCCGATCTGTTTACTCTGCTGGCAGCGATGCGGGAGAACGCGACGCGACCGTTGTCATCTATGAACAGCCTTAATCGGTATTGACGTCCATGAAATGGTTGAAGGCATGGTCCGTTGCCGACCACCGAAACAACGGCACCGTAGGCCCTGGAAGGCCAAGGCCGATGTCCCGGACACCGTCGTGGGTGGTGGGCAGCACGCCAATCGAGGCGGCCGAGCCCTGGAACAGGACGTGGTGCCTGCTGTCGAAAACGGTGAACTGCGATCCCTCTGCGCCGTAACAACCACCATTATCGATGACGATCGCAGGGATCGTGCCGAGCGTTCCGCCGACATCAAGGGACAGGCGCTTCGGCCTCGCCGGCGTGCCGCATTCGTCGTCATATCCTCGCGCCGTCTTTTTGAAGGTCGGGGTGCCGTCGAGGAAAGAGCCGGCCGCCGCGCCGAGGGGCTTGGCCTGCGTGCTGTCGAGCCAGTGCACGTGCCCCAGTGCGTCGTTGTAGTCGGCGGCACGTGCGTCGGCGGTCGAGAGGGCCACGACCGCTACGGCGAGGCTGACGGTAAAACCAGGCTTCATAAGCGTCTCCTTTGGATCATTAGGAAAAAGACGGATCGTTCCGGTCCTTACAGCGCATCCGGATCGGTCGGGATGGCGGGGCCGGTCGCTGCATTTGCAGGCGCCGTCGATGGGAGCGCCGGGACAGGGGTAGCATCGGCCGCGCTGGCGCGATCGGTGGGCGGCGCGGCCTTGAGCACGATGGGCCGGGAATAGGCCTCGGGATCGACGATGACGTGTCGGGCCTGTCGGCTCTCGGACGGATCCTTGTCGAACAGTTCGACCAGATGTTGAGCGTCGTCGTAACAGAACAGCACGGTATGGATGCGAGGGCGCGTTCCGGCATGCACCGGGGTCCAGACGATCTCGGCGAGGCCAAGTGTAGCGATATCGGTGACCGTCTCCCCGGCCGCCATGGCGGCTTTGCCGCCGGCGGACAGGCCCGAGGTGTAGAGTTGGTAGATGTCGCACCGGCGCGTATTGGGCTGGGTCACGCTGCCCTGCGGATTGCCTACCGCGCCGATAACGGTGAAACGCGTGGTGCCTTTGCCGAACTGCGAAAGGTCGACGGGATCGGGCCGGGCATTCTCCGTGCCGCTCGAACATGCTGTCAGCAGGAGCGCGAGCGCGGCGACGCCAGGCATGCGGAACAGGAACGGGTGTCTGGGCATCATGGCGCCACGCCGTGCATCTGGAGGTTGGCGAGGTCGTTGAGATACGGCGCCGGATCGAGCACCCAGCCGGCGCCGTAATCGTGGAAGCTGCGCAGGACCACGTCGGTCGTCAGCACCTGGCCCGCATAGCCCGCCCCCGCGACACGCGGATCGGTCAGCCAGGCGGGTACTATCTCGGGCCGTCGCCGGATGGCGGCGACGATCCAGCGCGTGCCCGTCGACAGATGATTGACGTCGCTGACCTCCAGCACCCGGTCGGCATGCAGGCGCCAGCAAAGCCCGTCCATATAATGGATGCCGGGTGGGGTCCTGCCGTTGGCGTCGTGCGGATCGGGACCGGTGATCACGTCCGGGAAGTGGCCCGGGGCCAGTTCCATGGCGGCGGTCAGGTAGACGAAGTCGGGTGGCGGCGTGCCGATGAGGATGTCGCCCTGCATCTGGTCGAGGCGGTCAGGCACGAGGACGCGCGTGAGAGGCGAGCCGTCCGGCGACCGGACCTGTTCGGTCGCGCCCATGATGAAGCGCAGCCATCGGGCCGGGACACGATGGATGACGCCGGCGTCGAGCATGGCGGCCAGGAACGGCAGGGGCGCCGCCTGCCCGCGATGCAACGTGCCGAAGAAATACCCCTTCGTGTTCATCCCGTAGCCAGGGACCGGGCTGACCAGAAGCCAGCTGCCACGCGGGTCGCCGAGGACCGTTGCAGGCATCGTCGCCTTGAAGAAGGACTGCCCGTAAGGGGGCCGCAGACACGCGGTCGCGGCGCTTTGTCCCTGCGCATCATGCTCAGCGTTGACCAGCGCCAGGAACATCTTTGAATCGATGGCATCGCCGTGCAGCCGCCGCATGATGGGGTGGCCGAGGCCGAATATGCCCAAGAGTGCTAACGCGGCAATGCCGCCGAACAGGAGAGCCCGGTTCATTCCGGATCTCCCGGCGTCAGACGCGGCCGTTCGCCGTCCCAGGTCAGCCTGCCGTCCTGCACACGGAAGGCGGTCTCGACCGGATGCAGCCGATCGGGGTCGATTCCGGGCGCCCCGCCATACGCCGCCCGGAAGACCGGCGTGCGCATCCATCCCGGCAGATGGCGGCGCATCCCGACGATGGCGGTGTAGTAGATTTCTCCGTCGCCATTGATGCGACGCACGGCATGGTCAAGCGTCTCGGGCGTGTCGGTGACGACGAAGCCCGCGACCTGACTCGTCGCCCACTGCACCTGGCGCGGCACCATAACGCCCGGATCGTCGGGCACTGTCTGGTCGGAAAGCCGGGAGGGGAGGAAACGTCCCTCGGACTCGATACTGCCGGGGTTCGTCAACGGGCGGTAGGACGGCACGGCGTAATTCGTGCAGAAGGTCATGCGCGCATCCCAGGGACGCACGAGATAGAAGAGCATCGTCTCCTCCTGGACGATCCGGTGCCCGTCCGGATCGCGCCCGTCGCGATCGAGCGGAACGGGCGTCTCGATCAGGATCCCGCGGGCGGCCAGATCCTGCTCCAGCGGCGGTGTCCGTCCTTTCGGCCAGGCGGAGAACAGGAAGGCGTGCCCGGACGCGGCGGTGACGCCGCTATCGGGAAACCATTCGACGTCACGCGGAGTGCCGCCGATCCGCGATGCGCCCGCCGACAGGGGATAATGCACCGCGCCGTGCATGCAGCCGCCCCAGTTCGTGAGCCCGTCGTGATTGATGACGAAGCGCCGTCCGTGCGGATACTGCGCGCGCTCGGCCGCCATCAGACGCCCGTCGAGGCCCGGTGTCATCGCCCACCAGACGGCCCCCGTCCCGACGATGACGCCAATGCCGGTGCCGAGACGCATCCGGAGCGACAGGGCCGTGAAACGGCTGCGGAGCCGTGACCAGAGTTCGAGAGGCGTCATCGCCGCTCACTCGAACAGATTGGCGAAGGAGCCCGCGAGGCGCTGCGTCAGCGCCGGCATGGCGTCTTGCAGTTTGAGGTTCACGCGGTCGGCATAGGCGACGTCGCGGAGGTTGTACTTCTTGAAGTCGGCGCTTTCGGTGATGTCCTGATCACGCGCGTTCGACGAGGTGTCGCCTGACGTCTCGACGCCATAGCTCTGCGCGGTGGCCTCGGTGACGCCGGTCTGCATGCGGCTCGAGCCCGAGCCGTGATGCATGTGGCTGTGCTCCCAGACCTTGCCGCCGCCGAGCGGGCGCTCGGAGAGCTGGATGTCGATGGTGATGGCGTAAGTGACGTCCTGATAGGCGTAGTTGATCAGGGCGGAGGCCGCCATCAGCCCGAGCCCGACGCCGAGGCCCGCCCCGGCATTGCCGGTCAATCCGCCGACGAGCCCCCCGGCGGCGGCGCCGATGCCGACCGATTGCAGGGGCTGGCCGTAATTCGAGGACAGCAGCGCCGAGCGCTGCGCATCCGTCAGCTTGCCCGCCTGCAGCACGTTGGCCTGCAGCAGGTAATGCGCCTGACCGGGATCGGTGACGATCGCATAGCCCCGTGCCTGCAGCGCCTGCGCCAGCGCGCCCCGGATATCGAGGTCCGGGTAATCCGACGTGTTGCGGATGCCGAGATAGACCGTGTGCAGGGCCGAAGGCACGGGATCGAGAAACACGGTCTCGGACATATGCGTGTGCACGTCGAGCGTGCCATGGTTCATGGCCGCATCCATGCCGGAGCAGGCGGCGAGCGGGAGCAGGGCCGCGCCGAGCACGGCGCGGCGGACAGGATAACGGATCACGGGACATCTCCGACAGATTGCCCCGCAAGACGCCGGCCGCACGACCTACGGGAATGTGCCGGTATCTATGATGTCGTATGGATGGGATGTCAACGCAAAACTATCGGATACGACATTATTTCTATCATGCCAAACGACTAGGATGCAGTGCCCGAAAGGAGGCGTTTCCTGTTGTCCCTGGGTAAGCGGCGTGTCTCGATCATTCCGCTAGCGAAGATAGTCTGTCAATCGCCTCCAGCGGTGGGCAGATCGGCAACTGGCCATTGGGTGATGGATCGACCCCGCAGGCACAGTGCCAGTGTCCGCACCAACGCGCGTGGTTTCGCCCAGCGGACCACACGTAACTGTCTTGAAGCGACAACGCTCGGGCCGTCCTTATCGATCGCCCGTCACTTGCCATGCAAGGGGGATCGCCGAATGAAACTTATCGCCCTGCTTATCGTCGCGCTCGGTGAGAGCCTGACATCGATTGAGTCGGGCGCCAAACCGCAGCGCGCGCGCAGTCTCGAAACGACCTTTATCGTCGGTACGGTGATCAGAGGGATGATGACGGTTGCACTAGTGGCAGTTCGGTCCGGAGCGCGGGAGAGCTTTTCGGCCAATCCAAGCCCGCCACAGCGCCATGGCGGGCTTGGATCGGCCGGTTATGCAGGGCCGTCGTCTATGTGGCTTCCACGTTCCTGTTCGCCCCGAAACTCGGATCGAGCGTCCTAACCGTCCGGACGATGACGGCCGGGATCGTCGTGTCCCTTATCATGGATCATGACGGGTCGATGGGCTTCCGCCAGCAGACGCCGGGACCGGGGCGCGGTCTCGGCAGGACACGGATGATGGCGGGTCTCGTCCTTGTTTCCCATTACTGACGATCAGCCCCTTGGCAGACCGCCAGTCCAGGCGATCTCGCCCAGTACGGCGAGGGTGGCTGCCGCCTCGGGCGGGATGTCCTGCGGCGGGTAGCGATCGTTGTCGGCCATGACGCGCAGGCCGCCGTCGAAGCGCCGGTCAAGACGGCGGATGACGATTTCGCCGCCGATGCGCAGGGCGTAGAGTGCCCCGCCGGAAATCGCGGTGGCAGCGGTATCGACGATGAGCAGATCGCCGTCCTGGAGTGTGGGGCGCATGGCGTCGCCCGAGGCGGTGAGCAGACGCAGGCCCGCGGGATCGCGCGGGAGCGCGGCTTCCAGCCATGCCTTGCCGATGCGCAGGCCCTCTTCGGTAAGACCGGTGGCCTCGTGCCAGGGAATGACGGTCTGGTGACCGCCCCGCGGCGGGGTCCTGCGCGCGGTCTCGTCGACCTCGTCGCCATCGCCAGAGACCGGCCCGGTAAAAGAAGCCTTCGGCCCGTCACCCGTGCCATGGGCCAGCCATTCGATGGAGACCCCGCAGACGCGGGCAAGCGTGATGGCGGCGGAGAACTTCATCTCCTGGCCGTTCATGTAGTCGCGGAGCGTGGTGTAGGCGAGACCGGCGGCCTTCGCGGCATGGGTGATGCCGACGATCTGCGCCGCCTGACGCAGGCGCTCGCCGCGGGCCAGCATGGCCTGCCTCTCGGCCTCAGACATCGGGCGTCTCGATCGGCGCGATGCGCGCGGGCGCAATGACCGGGGCATGACGACACTCCTCGCGCATGGCGCACGAAAAGGTGACCAATATCGTATTTTTCGCTTGTATCAACCCTGTCGTTTCCAATATAGTGTGACGTAATGATGCACTGCCGCCGGTCGAGATCGGGTTGTGACCGTGGCATGGCACCCGGCAACCTGTCCAGAGGGGAAGGTGAGACGATGTCCAATGGCACTGTGACGACGCCCGGGCACGGGGAGCACGAGCGCGCAGAGGGTGACGACGGCGAGGAGCTCTACGCGGGCCTGCTGGCGCTGGCCCGCGTGCTGGCGCTCGAGCACCGGCTGCTGCGCCAGCAGCTGAGTGCCGCGAAAGGCGACAGCGAGGAGGGCCGCACGCTCGAGGGACTGGTGGCCCTGGGCGCGCTGATCGAGCAGCGCGTCACCCATCTGCTCGGCCTCGCCCGCGAGGCAGGGAAACTGTGAGGAGCGAGACGAATGTTTCTGGCGATCGGAGTCTTTCTCGGCGTGATCACGGTGGTCGTCGTCGGGCTCGTCCTGAAATGGAATTTGTGGTGGCCGCTGGGGATCATGTTGGTTGTTGCGGCGCTCGTCCATGGTTGAAAGGGCGTGGCGATGATCGATGAGCGCATGGCCGCACGCGCCAAAGCCTATGACGCGGAGTTTGGCACCCTCGAAGCCGATCACCGCGTCAAACTTGTCGTCTCTTATGGAATGGCGAGCCTCGTTGCTGCGATCGCCGGCGTGGCCATAGGACGCTGGTGGCATCCTGTAGCGGCATTCGTGTTCGGACTCGGCGCGTGGGGACTCGTGATCGAATCCCGCCGCGACGTCGCCCGCGATGAAGAGCGACGCAGGATGCACGGGATCGACTGATCCGTCTCACACACCCTGAATTCTCACTGCCGCCGACAGACCTGCGGCACGGGCTACATCCAAAGGAGCAACGAGGAACATGGTCGATATACTCTCGAACGGTCAGTGGCTCTCCGACATCGCTGTCGGCGCCGGCACTCCCTATCCCGAGCTGATCGTCGCGGGCGGGGGCACGGTGAGCGACGTCACCGTGCGCGCGTCGCCGTCACCGGCGCTGATCGTCGACGGGGGCGATGCCAGCGACGTCACGGTCGCGGACGGCGGCGGCGCGGTCGTCTCGGCCGGCTTCGTCGAGAACCTGGCGCTCACGGGCAGCGGCGCTTCCGGCGTGATGGATTCCGGTTCACTCGACGGCGCGTCCGTGACCGGAAGCGGCGCCAGCCTCGTGCTCTCCGGCGGCATCGCCACGGGCGCTCTCGTCGGTGCCTCGGGTGGAGGCGCCGGTGCGCCGTGGTCGATCGTTACCTCTGGTCGCGCGCTCGTCAGCAGTGCCACGATTGTCGGCTATGCCGAGATCGCTAGCGGTCAGGTCCGTGACGCCAGCTTCGTCGCCGGCCCGTCGGGCGGCGAAATCAACCTATTGGGTAATGGTGTCATTTCATCCGCCACCATCGGGAGCGGAGAGACGCTCCTCGAGCAGAATGGCAATGCTTCCGGTATCACTATAAAAGCGGGCGGCATTTTAGAACTCGGGGGAAAAAACGGCGCATATCAATATCCCACCCTTGAGGTCGGCGGAGGGATCGACGTCGACGTTCTGTCCTATCGCGACAATTTCACCGCAGGAATCGTCAACGACGACGTTGGCTTCCAAGGCATTTCTATCGAACAACGTGGTATTGTGTATGAAGAGATCCGGCTGACCGGGCATGATTATTTCGGCGACCGGGTGGCCGTCTCCTCCGACGGTCACGGCGGCACGCTGGTGACGCTGGAAGACGGGGTGCCGTGCTACTGCCCGGGCACGCTGATCGCGACCCCGGACGGCGAGCGGCGGGTCGAGGATCTGGTGATCGGCGACCTGGTCTCGACGCTGTCGAACGGCGCGCGCGCGATCCGCTGGATCGGGCGGCGCTTCTATAGTGGCCGCTTTGCGGCCGGCAACCCGGATGTGCTGCCCGTTCTGTTCCGCGCGGGCGCGCTGTCGGACGGCGTACCACATAGCGACCTGCGCGTGTCGCCGCTGCATGCAATGCTGATCGACGGCGTGCTGATCCCGGCCGTCGCGCTGGTGAACGGAATGTCGATCCTGCAGGAGGCGACGGGAGAGGACGTCGCCTACCTCCATGTCGAACTCGACCGCCACGATATCCTGCGCGCCAACGGCGCCGCGGCCGAGAGCTTCGTCGACGACGACAGCCGGGGCATGTTCCACAACGCCGCCGAGCACGCCCGCCTGTATCCCGAGACCAGGCGGCTGCTGCCGCGCTACTGCGCGCCCCGCGTGGAGTCCGGCGAGGCGGTCGAGGCCGCGCGCCAGCGGTTGCGCGCGCGGGGGTTCACGCTCGGGCGCGATGTTCGACGGGCACCGATACGGGGCTACGTCGACAGGATCGGGGATGGCGGCATCGGCGGCTGGGCCTTCGATCCGGATCGGCCGGACGCCCCGGTCATGCTCGACATCTGGGACGGCCCCCGGTTGCTCGGCACGATCACCGCCGACCGCCCGCGGCCCGATCTCCCTGCGATCGGCGCCGCACCGGTGAGCCGATGCGGGTTCGACTGGAGCGTGCCGCCGTCCTGGCCACCGATGACGGTGCGCGTGATCGAACTGCGCTGCGCCCGCACCGGCGCGGTGTTCGCAGGCGCCCTGTGCCGCGCCGATACCGGGGCGGGACCACGCGCCGCCTGAAGACGGAAACCGCCCCGCGCCATGCTGTCGGGCTTCATCGACCATCTCGACCGGGACCGGCTCTCCGGCTGGGCGACCGATCCGGTCGCGCCTCACGACCCGGTAAGGCTCGAGGTGCTGGTCGACGATTTGCTCGTGGCGACGATCCGGGCGAACGGGCACAGGCCGGATGTGGTGCAGGCGGGCCGCGCCCTATCAGAACGGTGCGGCTTCCAGCACGTCTTTGCCCGGAGTCTGGCACCCGATCGCCGCCATGTCGTCACGCTGCGACAGGCCGGGACCGGTCAGGCGCTGACAGCGCCGGTGCTGCTCGATCCGGCGGGGATTTTCGACGAGAGCGTAAAAACGCTGCTCCGCCGCGCGGTCGAGGCCGCCGACGACTCGGATCTGCCGGCGCTACTGGCGTTCCTGCACGAACAGCGCGGCCGTCTGGCCCGCCGGATCGCCCGGCTGGATTCCGGCGCCGCGCTCCGGGACGCCGACCGTCTGGCCCAGGCACGGGACGAACGGACGGATCCTGTCGAACGGCCGAGGCGGGCGCTGGTGATCGACGGCCGCGCGCCCGATCGCGGACGCGATGCGGGATCGCAGGCCATCCTGTCGCATATGCAGGCTCTGCGTGCGCTCGGCTACGATGTCAGCTTCATGGCCTCCGATGTCATCGACGGTTTGTGTCCCAGTGACGGGCGGGACAAGGCGATCCACTGGCTCGGAGCACCCGCCTATGGATCGGTCGAGGACTTGTTGCGACTGCAGCAGGACAGTTTCGATCTGGTATATTTCCATCGCGAACTCAACGCGACCCGCTATCTCGGTCTCGCGCGCCGTCTCCAGCGCCGTGCACGCCTGATCTACGGCGTCGCCGATCTGCACGGCGTGCGTGTGATGCGACAGGGCGGGATCGAGGGGCGGCCGGAGCTCGTCGCGCGGGGACGGGTGCTGCTCCGCGACGAGATACGGGCCGCGCAGACGGCCGATGTCACCATCACCCATTCGCACGCGGAGGCGGCGCTCCTCGGCTGCATCGCGGGCGTCAGGGCGACGGTCGTGCCCTGGGCCGTGCCGGTCGGACCGACGGGGCCGGACTTCGCCGGGCGGCGCGGCCTTCTGTTCGTCGGCAATTACGCCCACGCCCCCAATCGCGATGCGGCGCGCTGGCTCGTCGAGGCGATCATGCCGATCGTGCGGGCGCGCGACGCACGCATCGTGCTGACGCTGGCCGGGGCCGACATGCCGGCCGATATCGCTTCCCTGGCGTCCGACGGGGTGGTCGTCGCGGGCGCCGTCGCCGAGATGGCGCCTCTCTATCGTCGGGCACGGATCGCGGCGGCGCCGCTGCGTTACGGGGCGGGGGTCAAGGGCAAGGTGCTGGAAAGCTTCGCTGCGAGCGTGCCCTGCTTGATGACGCGGGTCGCCGCCGAGGGGATCGGGCTGCCGTCGGACCTCGACGCGCTGGTCGTGGACGGGGCCGAAGCGTTCGCGACCGCGATCCTCGCGCTGCATGACGATGCCTCCGCGTGGAAGGCGCTGCGTCGATCGGGCCGCGCCTTCGTAAAAGCGCGCTTTGCAGCTTCGAACGTCCGGGATGCGATGCGGCACGCGCTCGTGCCGTTGGGCGATTCTGGCAGCGTGGTCGGGTGAATCGGGACGCGGCCCGCGTTACGCGTCATACCCGGACGACATCGTGCGCCGGGCGCCAGCGCCCCTCCCATGACGGGAGCGGCCCAGGCGTCGCTGCCTGCAATCTCTGCCTTGCGCAGTCCCTTCGGCTCATCCCCTTCTCCCCTGCTCCCGGAAGGTAAGCCGGTCGTCGCCCCGTGGCGGGAACGCTGCGGGAAGAGTTCTCATTCGTCCTCCTTTTTTCAGGCGAAGGGCTTTGCAGTCCTTCTCCCCCGGAAGGCCGGCTGTCGCCGGCCCGTACGCAAAATCGCGTGGACGCCGCGTCATGGCCGCGTCCGATCGGGGGGATTCTCGTGAAATGAAGGAAATCCACATGACCGCCCATCGTCCGTTCCGGATCGGCAATCCGCCGATCGACCATCTGTTCGACACCAATCTCGTTCTGTGCGGCGTGCTGCAGCCGACGCTGCGCCGCATCGTCACCGATCCGGTCCCGACCCTGCAGGATGCCCGCCTGGAAGGGGCGATCGTCGTTCTCGGCCTGCTGACGTGCGCGCTCGACCGCGTCGTGGCCGACATGAACCGCGCGCCCGTCATGGAGGAGGCCGATCATGACTGATCTCGCCGCGCTGCTTCCGTCCGACGGGCGCTACCTGCGTCTCATCGGTCTGCATGTGCCGGGCATGCCCATCGACGGGCCGCCCCTGTTCCACGCCGTGCGCATCCTCGATCTGGGTCTGGACGCCTTCCTCCTCGCCGAGCGCCTCGCCTTCTGGTCCCCGCTCGACGCCGATGCGCGCGAGGCGGTGCCCGG
>Ga0157365_10001103_pt1 | contig 11295 bp, 11 predicted proteins | sample AttsexASBM3_FD_111478 | JGI IMG/M metagenome (GOLD analysis project Ga0157365, IMG submission 111478) | Fungus gardens microbial communities from leaf cutter ant in Ribeirão Preto, State of São Paulo, Brazil - Atta sexdens ASBM3 | ecosystem: Host-associated > Fungi > Mycelium > Unclassified ... | reverse complement strand
GGATACGGGCACGCTTTCCCCGTTTATCTTGGTTGACCAGCCCGCCATGTATTCCAGCATGCCGATCGAGCCGGGCAGGTCCACAAGGCGGGTTTCAAAAACCGGCCGCCCGGTATCAAGCGCCTCCAGGCGGGCGAACACGTCCGCCTGCTGATGGAGCAGGTCGGCCAGTCGCCATAGCAGCCGGCCGCGCTCCGCGCCGTTCATGCGCGCCCATGGCCCGTCCTCCAGCGCATGGCGCGCGCTGGCCACGGCAAGGTTGACATCCGCGCTGCCCGAAAGGGGAATGCGCGCGATCTCCTGCCCGGTTGCCGGGTCGGTTACGGGAAAGGTTTCCCCCGACAGGCTGTCACGCCACTGGCCATCAATGAAATTACGATGCGGCGCTGACAGGATGGCGGACGCATCCGGCCCCAGCAGGGTTGCAAGGTCGGGTTCCATGCGGGACGCCATCATCGCGAAATCCTTTTTATCATGAATCTTCATCTTTTCAGAAAGAGACGGGTCTGGCTGCCGATGCAGGCAGTTCAAAGGGTGCCGGGTCGATAAAGCGCCGCACGACATTGCCCGTCATGCGCGAGACGGAATTGTCGTAATCCGCATGGGACAGGCTGCCGCTCCACGCGATCGACCCGGTGGAAAAGACCGCGCCGCCTTCGGCTGTCTCGAAAAATACGATTTCGGCGCGGACAAGATCGGACTGGGCTGCCCCCTGCCCGGCGTAATTGATCAGCAGCGCACAGGTTGACGGAAGGTAGGTGTTGGTATGTCCTTCCGAGCGCGCCAGCACCAGCGTGTTCAGCGGCGTGCCCTTCGCGCTGTTGGCGCGGTCCAGTTCTATGCCTGCGGCCCCCCCGCCAATCAGCCCGAAATCCCCGATGATGTCGCCCTCTATCCCGTCGAATATGAAGGCCGCGCGCGGGTTGTAACTGTCCGCCTGCCGACGGAAATAGGTGCATTTGTCAAAACCCTGTCCGATAAAGCCGGACCCCAGGGTTTCATGCGGCGGCCGGCCGATGCGTTCCCACAGGCCACCATATTCACCGCCAAAGGCATGGCAGCTTTCACCCGGGTCGGTAATCCAGCCATTGCCGACCTCGCAGCGGCGCAGTTCCATCACGCCGGGCATGGTGGGGTGATAGACCACGCGCCAGTACAGCGCGTTGCCCCCCAGCGACACCAGTCGCCCGCCATCCGCGCGGTGCGCCGCCAGCGCATCGAGCATCCGGGTCGAGACATATTCAGGGTGGCTGGCCAGCATGACGCACCTGTAGGGGGAAAGCGCCTTTACTCCTTCGCGGTCCAGGTCCTCGTCGGTAATGATGTCGTAGTCAAAACCTTCGTGTTCCAGCCAGTCGATGATATGCGTGTCGGCGTTCATCTGCCACAGGCCCGACCCGGTTCCCCCCAGCCATGACTGGTATTTGGGGCGCATGTTCAGCACCGGGCGCAGGCGCGAGGATATCATGATGCCCGACCCGTCGCTGTGCCGGTCATACAGCGATGCGCCGAATTCGCGCCGTTCCGCCAGGAACACGTCCGATGCGCCAAATACGGGCACGTGGTCGTGCACCCGCTCCGCCAGGGCGGCATCAATGGCTAGATGTTCGTTGGCGTATGCCAGGTAGCTTGCGGTCGGCAGGACAAAAACCAGCGGTGCATGCCCCGTGCCTGCTGCGCGACGGATGACAAAGGGGATATAATCCTCATCCGTCGCACTGCGCAGGCGGGCGGCATAAAGCCCGCTTTTCAGCCCCGGGGGAACCTGCCACGCAAAATCCGTGGCCCATCCGGCGTCAATAATATCGTCTTCATGGAAATGAATGGCGCCATACTGTTCCGGCGCATCCTGCCATGCGCGTATGCTGCCGTTCCAGTTATGGCCGGTCATGGCGCGCCCGGGCATCTGCCATGTATGGCCATGCAGGTGGAATGGACCCTGATCGCAGATGTCCTGTCCATCGATCCCGATGGAAAAATCCCACTGCCCGATCACGGCGCCCGCGTGGTCCAGCAGGCAGGGCGCTTCGAGCTTGCCATTATAGAAACCACCGAAAATGTTTTCGCCTTCGGCGGTGGCGCGGGCCGCGATGATGATGCGCGCGGCGGATGTCCATGCCGGTTCAACGGCGCAGGCAACCGTGACGTCCGCGCTGTCGGCTATGCCGGCGCAGCTTTCCAGCGCGGCCTGCGACAGGGTCAGTTCGCCCTTTGCCGCGTCAAATGCGACGCGCACCCGGTACCATTCATGGCGGCGCATGGGCACGCCCGCGGCACAGGTCACGCGTGCCTGACTGCCCTGCACCGTGACGTAAGCGCCTTCCTCCCCCTTTATGCCAATTTCCATTCCGCCGCCCGACACGCGATCGCGCAGGCTGAACATGACCTGTCCTGTCCCGTCCTGCCCGCTGCTGTCCGGCAGGGTTGGGCGCGCCAGCAGCGTGACGCGCCAGCCAGCGGCCAGGCGTTCCAGCGGCACCGCCGTGTCAACCACGATGCACGAACCCGCATGGATCTTCTGTGGCCGCCCCTGAATGTGCCATGCAGTGCCGGGCACGTCTTCCTCACGGTAGCCGGAACCGGCGGGATTCAGGTCACCATTTACAATCCGAACGATCGTGGCGTCATACGTTTCGGCCGTTTCGCTGCTGACACGGAACGCAATTTCGTCTCCCGCCGTCACGCTGATCTGGTCGGCATAGCCAAGCAGGGTTTTCATCGGCTTTCTCCCGCCGTGTTCGTGGAGGGTGCGCGCAGGGGGCCGTCGAATTCGGGGGGCAGGCGCGTGCCGGTTTCCGCCTCCCACCGTCGGCGGAAGACATCCCATTCCGCTTCCTCAAGGTCGTCATATTCCACGCCCGGCACGACGTCGGGCGGTACGCCGCGTATGCCCGACAGGCGGCCCAGCGCCCATTTCCTGTGGGGTTCCAGGCAGATGATGCAGTATTTCCCACCCATTGTTCCCGCGCGCAGGATATTCAGCACCGCTTCCAGCGCGGGGCTGTGCAAACCAATGGGACAGGCCCGGAATTCACGCACCGGGTCAAGGTCGGCCGGATCGATCCGGGGGGCGTTGGCTCTCATGCGGCTGTTTCCATCGCAAAACTGTCCAGGGGCGCCAGTTTTGAAATGACGCCGTAAGACAGGCAGAACTTTTCAAATGCTTCGTACCGTGCCGTGTCCAGGTGACCGGGGGCTTCGGGTATCCATCCGATTGTCATGGCCCATGCCTTTTCAAGGACTGGCGTATCCTGTTCAGGGTGCCTGGCGACAAAGGCACGACGCATGTCATCGGGATGCGCGACCAGTGCTTCGCGCCCCTGTGCAATCGCTGCAATGAAGCGTGCCATGCGGGGATCGTTGCGCAGGTCCTGCCGCGTCAGGACGATCAGTTCGTCATACATTGGCACGCCGTGGTCTTCCGGTGCGAAAATGATGGGGGCCACGCCTGATGTCTGCTCGATCTCCAGCACCTCGGCATTGCGGTAGGCCCCGATGGCCGCGTCAATCCGGTTGGTCAGCAGCGCCGTCACCATCTGGTAATTGACCTTGGTGACCGTCACGTCGGAAATCGACAGCCCGACGGAATGCAGCATTGCCGCCAGCAGGCTTTCCTCCACCCCGCTGACCGAAATGCCGACACGCTTGCCCTTCAGGTCGGCCAGATTGCGGATGGAGCCGTTTCCCATCGCCGCGACGACATTGATTGGCCGGTCAATCAGCGTGCCAAAGCGCAGGAGCTGCAGCCCGCGATCCACCAGCAGGTTGATCTGCGTGCCGTAACCCAGCGCCACGTCCGCCTGACCCGCCATGACCAGCCGGGATGGGGAATCGGGATCGGAGGGGGAAATCAGCTCGACATCCAGCCCTGCGCGCGTGAACGCCCCGCATTCCTGTGCGGCAAACAGGACCGCGTGATTGACATTGAGCAGCCAGTCCAGAATGACCGTGAATTTCTCACCTCCCGCGGCACGTGCCGGGGCCAGTGGCGTTCCCAGCGCGCCCACGGCCAGTGCGCCACCTATGAAGCCGCGCCGGGACAGGGGGATCATTCCCCTGCCTGCCTGACGGGGCGCCAGCGGCGGCGCCCCTATGGTCCGCTGTGCGGCGCCATTCCCTGATTGCTGTTTCATGTGCTGCCTTTTCTGTTCATCCGGACATGTCGCCAAAAAAGAACATTCACCAAAATGTATACATAGGCATTTCGGGTTCGCAACAAGAAAACCGATGTGCGGCGTCCTGATTGGGAATTATTTGTAAAACAAAGAAAACAGCAGGGCATGACAGATTAATTTTTTCGAATCAGCATCGAATCATGTTGCGTTATCGTTTCGACGTTGGCAATTTGTATACATGACCGATAACGATGCCTCTCCCCGCCCGCCCACGCACCAGCCGGTCGACCTGCCGGGACTGCGCATTTCCGGGCTGGGTCTGCAATACGGCACACGTGCCATCTTTACCGATCTGGACCTGACTGTTCAGGGTGGTGAATTCGTCGTCCTGCTGGGCACGAGCGGCGTGGGCAAGAGCAGCCTGCTCAAGATCGTCGCCGGCCTGACGCGCGCCAGCGCGGGCACGGTCACGGCGACGGACGGGCTGCCCCTGGCCGGGCGCATTGCCTATATGGGCCAGCAGGACCTGCTTTACCCCTGGCTGACCGTGATCGAGAATGTCATGCTGGGCGCGCGCCTGCGTGGCGAACGACAGGACCCCGATGGCGCGCGGCACCTGCTGGAACGCGTCTCGCTGCAGGACCGGGCAAATGCGCTGCCTTCCGAACTGTCCGGTGGCATGCGCCAGCGCGTCGCCATCGCGCGCACGCTGTATGAACGTCATCCCTTTGTCCTGATGGATGAACCTTTTTCAGCACTGGATACCTTCACGCGCGCGCAGGTGCAGGATCTGACCGCCGAACTGCTGCAGGACCATACCGTCCTGCTCATCACCCACGACCCGCTTGAAGCCTGTCGCATCGGGCACCGGCTGGTGGTGCTGACCGGCCACCCCGCGCGACTGGGCCCCCCGATAGAAGTGCCGGGACCGACCCCCCGTGCACCGGATGATGAGGCGCTGCTCCACATACAGGGGCACCTCATGCGTATTCTCATGGAAGGACATGGCGCATGATCCCGACACTGGTCCGGCCTGTTGTCACGTTTGTCGTGCTGATCGGCGCATGGTGGGCCGTGACACGCCTGGGCGGCATTCCGTTCTATCTGCTGCCGCAACCGCCCGCCGTGCTGCATGCACTGTGGCAGCAGCGCATGCTGCTGGCGTCGGCCACGTTCACCACATTTTCCGAAATGGCGCTCGGGCTGGTCATCGGCACGCTTCTGGGCAGCCTGTGTGCGCTGGCAATGGCCTTTTCCCCACGCCTGCAGCGCTGGATCATGCCGCTGCTGCTGCTGAGCCAGGCCATTCCGGCCTTCGCCATGGCGCCGCTTCTGGTGCTGTGGTTCGGGTTCGGCATGACGTCCAAGGTGGTCATGGCCACGATTGTCATTTTCTTTCCCGTCGCCGCCGCATTTTCCGATGGATTGCGCCATACCGATCCGGGCTGGCTGGACCTGGCCCACACAATGGGGGCGAAACAGGGCGCCATCCTGCGCCATGTGCGGCTTCCCGCCGCCATGCCGGCCTTCGGGTCCGGGCTGCGTGTCGCCACGGCCATCGCGCCCATCGGTGCGATCGTGGGTGAATGGGTCGGCGCGTCCGCCGGGCTGGGCTATGTCATGCTGAACGCCAATGCCCGCATACAGACCGATGTCATGTTTGCGGCCCTGTTCGTGCTGGCGGTCATGACGGTCCTGATCTGGACGGTAGTGGATCGGGTCCTGCGCCGCATCCTGTACTGGGCGCCCGGCAATGGCGGGGCAGCCCGATGAACGCCCCGGCACAGGGCGCGGCCCCGCAGTGGGTCGAGGCGCATGACAGGGTGGACGACATCAACTTTTCATGGCGTATCCGCCGTGGCACGGGCGGGGCGCCGCCGCTGGTGCTGGTGCATGGCATCGGTCCGGGCACGACTGGCCTGATTAATTTCGCCCCCCTGCTGGCCCGGCTGCCCGCTGGTCATGACGTGCACGTCATCGACCTGATCGGTTTTGGCGACGCCGTGCCGCCCGGCAGGACATGTGCCTTTGATGTGCCGCTGTGGATCGAACAGGTTGGCCGGGTGCTGGACCATGCCGGGCCAGATGCCCATCTGATTGGCAATTCGGTCGGGGGTGCGCTGTCGCTGCGCGTGGCGGCACGGCGTCCGTCCCTGCGTGGGGTGCTGGTTATCGGCGCGCCTGCCGGGCAGCGGCAGGCAACGCCCGCGCTGCGTGATTTCTGGTCCGCCCCGGCCGACCGTGCAGCGCTGGCAGCGGCCATGCGCCCGATGACGGCGGATTGCGCGCCCCCGCCATCCGCCGTGGTGGAAGCACGCTGGCAGGCCGCGGGCGACAGCGCGCGTCGCGCAGCCTTCGCCGCCATGCTGGCCGATCCCGATGCGTGCCTGCATGCGGCGTCCCTTCCGGTACGGGACGCATCCGCCATATGCATGCCGGTCCGTATCCTGCACGGCCTGCAGGACCGGGCATGTCCGCCTGGCCCCATGGCCCGGCTGGTGCTGGACCATATGCCCCATGCCGATCTGACCCTTCTGGGCGACTGCGGCCATGCCATCATGTCCGAACGGGCAGCGGACGTGGATGCAGCGCTTTCCCTTCTGCTTCTAGCCACCGGATATTCCGCATGAGAACCATTCTGAAATGCGGGCGTGTCTTTACCGGCACGGAGTCCACCTACCGCCATGATCACGCACTGGTGATCGAAGATGGCCGTATCGTGGGCCTTTATCCCGCAGCCTCCCTTCCCGCTTCCGGTCCTGATGACGTGGTGGTTGATTACAGCCGCCAGCTGGTCATGCCGGGACTGAGCGATCTGCACACCCACCTGTCGTACGGCAATGCCCGTTCGGAAGAGGAAGTCGACCTTTACCCCAACCTGGAATACCGCGCGATCCGTGCCCTGGCGGCGGCCCAGCGCATGCTGGCCGCGGGCTTTACCAGCCTGCTGGACCCTGCCTGCGCGGGTCTGGTCACGCCGTCGCTGCGCAATGCGCTGTATGTCGGGATGTTCCAGGGGCCGCGCATCACCGCAGCCGGACAGGCCCTGACGGCCCGCCAGGGGCTTTATGACTATTATCCGTCATGGATCGGCTGTCCGCCATGTTCGACCGGCCGGCTGGTCACATCCCTGCCCGAAGCGATAGAGGCCATCCGCCAGCAGACGAAGGATGGCGTCGATATCATCAAGATCGCGATGGACGGGATACAGGGCGGCAATTCGGGCGGCCTGTATGCAACGTTCACGCAGGATGAGACGACGGCCATGATCCGGGAAGCCCACCGTCTTGGCCGCCGGGTCGCCATACATGCCCGCGGGCGCGAAGGCGTGCTGTATGCCGCGCGCGCCGGGGCGGACATCCTCTATCATGCTTCCCGCATTGATGACGAAGGCGTGCGCGCCGCCGCGGGGGAAGGCTGCACGATCTGCCCTTCCCTGCTCATGCTGGTCAACAACATCCAGTATGCCCAGCCCGATGACCCGTCCTATGACTGGTGGCCCAACGTGCAGCGTCAGGAACTGGCGGAAGCGACTGACAACCTGCGCCGTGCGTATGACGCGGGCGTGCCGATCCTGAGTGGATCCGAAACCGGCTTTTCCATGACGCCCTATGGCGAATGGGCAACCCGGGAACTGTCGATCCTGGTCAGGTTCCTTGGCATGCCAGCCGACGAAGTGCTGCGTACGGCAACGCACCGCAACCGCAGCCTGCTGCGTGGTGGTCAGGAGTTTGACAGTATCGCACCGGGGAAACTGGCTGACCTGCTGGTGTTTGACGGCGACCCGCTGGCCGATATCACGCAGCTTGAAGACAGGGAACGCATTACGGACGTCTGGCTTGGCGGTGCGCGTGTCGTGCTGCCGGACATGCCGATGGATATACCGCGCCACCCCTGTGAAAATGCACAAGGGTACTGGACGCGGATGTACACCCGCGCGTCCACCGGCCACACGCCGATGCAGTTGCCATAGTGCCCTTCCCCCATTCCGGACCGACCCATACGGAGTATCCTTCATGACCGCACCTGCCGGGGCTGATGCCCTGTCACGCTATACTTTCCCCGCGGCTGACTGTAGCCGCATACCATATGGCATGTACCGCGATCCTGATGTATTCGAACTGGAACAGGAACGTATCTTTCGCGGCCCGATATGGAATTACCTTGCGCTGGAAGCGGAGATTCCCAATCCGGGCGACTATCGCCTGATCGAGGTGGGCGATACGCCGGTCATCGTCAACCGTGCGCGCGATGGCAGCCTGCATGCCCTTGTCAACCGGTGCAGCCACCGTGGGGCGGAAGTGCAGCGCAACCTGCATGGCAATACCAAGGTGCATACATGCTGCTATCACCAGTGGTCCTTTGACCTGACCGGCAAGCTGATTGGCGTGCCGTTCCAGAAGGGGATCAAGGGGGTGGGTGGCCTGCCTGCCGATTTTGACAAGGCCTGCCACAACCTGCAGCGCCTGCGGGTGGAGACGATGAACGGTGCCATTTTCGGCACCTTCTGCGAGGAGACGCCACCGCTGGAGGAATATCTGGGCCCGGTGTTCACCCATCAGGTCAAACGGCTGTTCCATAAGCCTGTCAAGGTACTGGGCTACCAGCGCCAGAGGATTTTCGGCAACTGGAAGCTGTATACGGATAACCTGCGCGACCCCAACCATGGCGGTCTGCTGCACATGTTCCAGATCACCTTTGGCATTGCGCGCCTGAGCGGCACCGGCGGCGCGCGCGTGGATGCCGATGGCAAGCATAACCTGTCCTGGGCCGCACAGGGGGGGCGCACGGATCAGGACGGCGCCAGCGATGGCGGCTATGCCGGGACCGATCGTGGGGACATGAACATCAAGCTGAAGGATCCCTCCCTTCTGCGTTACCACAAGGAATTCCCCGACAACCTGACGCTGGCGGTGACATCGCTGTTCGCCAATGCGGCGTTGCAGCAGATCGGCAATACGCTGGCCGTGCGCCAGTTGCGCCCGCGTTCAGCCGATGAGTTTGAAATCGTCTCGACCTTTTTTGGCTACGAAGATGATGACGAAGCCATGACGCGTCACCGCCTGCGCAAGGCGAACCTGGCGGGTCCCGCGGGTCTGGTCTCGATGGAAGATGGCGAAGCGGTTGAGCTGGTGCACCGTGCCATCGTGCGGGACATGGACAAGCATTCCATTGTCGAATTCGGTGGGCGTGGCCCGGTAACGGATCAGGAGAACCTGATCAGTGACGTGCCGATGCGCGGGTTCTGGATCTATTACTGCAAGCTTATGGGCATCAGGGCGGGAGAGACGGCATAATGAACGCCATATGTGGCATCTCACCCGAGATGCATCTGGAAGTCACGATGTTGTTCGAGGAATATGGCCGTCTTCTGGATGAAGACAGGCTGGAAGACTGGACAGCCCTGTTCATGCCCGACTGCCTCTATGAAATCATCAGCCGGGAAAACGTGGAACAGAACCTGCCGCTCTCGCTCATGCTGTGTGACAGCCGCGACATGCTTGACGACCGCGTCTATTCCCTGCGTGAAGCGAACGTTTTCAACATTCATTACGACTGCCACATCATTGGCCCGGTGCGTGTCACGGCGCAGGACGGTGCATGGACCGCCACGGCCGCGTATTCCCTGTTCCAGTCCATTCAGGCAGGTGAGACACGGCTGTTCAGCGTCGGGCGCTATCATGCCGAACTGAAGCGCGTGGACGGCGTGCTGCGGATTGCGAAGATGCGGGTTCTGGTCGATACCGGCGCGATCCTGACACTGCTGGCCACGCCGATATGATGCCGCGCGCCCTCTGCCCCACCGGCCTGTCCGCGCCGGTGGGGCCGTATTCGCATGCCGTGCTGGCGGGGGAACAGATTCATGTATCCGGCCTGCTTGCACTGGCCGAGGATGGCAGCCTGGTGGGCGCGAATGATGCCGAGGCGCAGGCCCGGCACATTTTCGCCCTTCTGTCGCGCATTCTCGAAGGTGTCGGGTCAGACCTGCGCCATGTGGTGAAACTCACCTTTTTCCTGACGGACCTGCAGGACCGTTTCGCGCTTAATCAGGTGCGGTCCGAAATCTTTGGCGAATGGCGTCCCGCCAGCACGCTGGTGCAGGTTGCCGGACTGATTGGTGATGGCATCCTGATGGAAATCGAAGCCATCGCAACCCTAGCTGAAAGCCCAGTTTCATGACCATTCCCTCCATCTGCTACCCGCTGGCTGTTGGCAACGGCTTTACCCGTATTATCGAGGCCGGGACCGGTCCTGCCGTCCTGTTCATTCATGGTCTGGGCGCGCGCGCCGACCGCTGGCGCACGACCGTTGAACGCATTGGCGCGCTGGGTTTTCGCGCGATTGCGTGTGACCTGCCCGGTCACGGGTTTGCCAGCAAGGAAGAAACGGCGCCTTCGACCGTTCCTGCCATTGCCGATTTCATCCTGCAGGTCATGGATACGCTGGATATCCCGTCCGCGCCGCTTGTCGGGACATCGCTGGGGGCGCATATCGCGGCCTATGCGGCATGTACTGCCCCCGGGCGTGTGCCAGGACTTGTTCTGGTCGGCGCGCTGGGTGTTGTGCCGATCAGCCAGGACGTGGCCGAGACCATCAGCCGGAACGTCCGGGTACAGGACAGGAACCTGTTTGGAAACAAGCTGAAATTTGTCCTGTACGATACGTCGGGCATTACGCCGGCCATGATCGAGGAGGAATGGCGGATCAATACATTCCCCGGTGCCGGCGCCGCGTTCGGGCGGCTGGGGGATTATCTGGTCAACGGCATTTCTGCCGATTATGTGGCGGAGCGGCTGTCCGCGCTCTATCCGCCAGAGAAAATGCTTCTGGTATGGGGCCAGCAGGACAAGGCTGTCCCGCCCGAAGTGGGTGAAGCCTGCCGCACGGCGCTGGGCAACCCGGAACTGGTGTTTATCGATAAGTCGAACCACGTGCCGTACCTTGAACAGCCCGAAGCATTCGATGCGGTTGTCGTTCCCCTCCTGCAGCGCCTTGTGGCCAGCGCGGCGTAAAGTGTTACAGGCAGGGAAACGATTTTCCCTGCCTGTCATGATCATGGAAGCAGCACGACACGGCCGGGTAGTTCGCCGTCCTGCACTTCGGACAGTGCGGTTTCGAATTCTTCAAGACTGTGACGCCGCGCTACTGGCGACTGGATGACCCCGCGCGCCAGCAGGTC
>Ga0157365_10001102_pt1 | contig 11302 bp, 8 predicted proteins | sample AttsexASBM3_FD_111478 | JGI IMG/M metagenome (GOLD analysis project Ga0157365, IMG submission 111478) | Fungus gardens microbial communities from leaf cutter ant in Ribeirão Preto, State of São Paulo, Brazil - Atta sexdens ASBM3 | ecosystem: Host-associated > Fungi > Mycelium > Unclassified ... | reverse complement strand
TGCAGCGTAATCTGCTGGCGGCCATACTCATTATCCCAGCCGTAGGTGTCGTCAGTTTTACCCAGCGTGACCGTGCCGCCGGGCATCGGCAGCAGGGCGTTGGCCGGAACGGCCTGACGCTGGTGGCGCGCCAGCGGACAGATGGGCCATGCGGACTGCGGCTTAACCCACTCAATCGGAAGCTGGCGGATCAGCACGCTGGAGGTTTCCAGATGGATGCGCTCATGCTCGATGCCCATCAGGATCACCCAGGCCGGACTTTCCCAGTCGATCGGCAGAGTGAGCGGCATGGTCTGGATGAGATCGCTGACCAGGGCTTTCACGCGTCCCCGGTATTCACGCACTTCATCGACGGTGGGCCAGTCGTAGTGACTGTCGTTGAGATCGTCCCAGCTCATCTCATCCACCCCGATCGCCATCATCGCTTCGATGCGATCGTTCAGACGCGCGTCGATGAGACGTCCGGCCATCAGCTTATTAATGTAGAAGGTCGCCGTGTGACCGAAATAGAAAATCAGGGGGTGGCGCAGCGGAATGGCTTTGGTGAACCAGGCCTGCGGATCCGCCAGACAGGTAAACAGACTCTCATACTGCTCCCAGGTCTGATGGAAATAGGCCAGCAAATCGGCACGTTTTTGTTCGCTATTCTGGCCGGAGAGCAATAACGTCCGCGTAGGTGCAGGCAGATCGCGGTGGGGTTGAGCAAGCGTCACAGGAAGCTCCAGATTGCTGAGTAAGTGAAACGGTAATTCACTATAGCAAAGAAGCTTTTCTGCCAGATGACTTAGAGCCTGCCCGTCAGGCTATTTTATTTGCCACTCTGAACCTGGGCAGTGCTCACAATCCTCACGTACTCCGTGTACGCTCCGGTTGTTCCGCGCTGTCCGTGTCCAGACTGCCTGCAACAATTACGCCTGTCGGGACAGGCTCTTAACGGCGCCAGTGGCGCAGAAGGCGGCTTTTCATGCCGGTATCGAAACGCCAGATATGGTCGAAGATGCGCAGAATACCGGGTTTCCCGTGGGCCGACATGGCCACAGCGTGAAAACGTTGCTGATTGTGTCGCTGGCGCTGTTTTATCGCCCCGATCACCTCTTCCGGCAGACGCTGGGCGATGAAATCGGAGACGATGACCGCATCCGCTTCCTGCCACAGTGCGCCCTCCATCCGGTTCACCACCGAGGAGAGGCAGGCGGCCAGATCGGTGCCGCCACGAAAGCGCTGGCTGAGAAAGCGAATCGCCTGTTCCAGCCCATCTTCCCCGGTCAGCTCGTAGCCGATGACTTCATGGGCAAACAGCATGATGTAGCAGCGACGCCGGTCGGCCAGCGCGACTTTCAGCAGCGCCAGACAAAACGCTTTTGCGCAGCGCTCGTTGAAGCCCCCCATGGAGCCGGAGGTATCTACGCAGACGATAAACGGCCCGCGGGGCTGCTCCTCATGCTGCTGATGGCTGGCCGGCCGCATCGTCACTTTTTCGTGCCAGGCCTCGCCCTGCAGACGATAGGTCAGCAGCCGTTTCTCAACCAGGCGCCGGTAAAACTCCAGCTCCAGTTCGCTGATGCTCAGCGCGGCTAACTCCGGCGGCAGCAGACGCAGTACGTCATCGCTCTGATGAATGCCGCTCACCTCTTCCGGCACGGACGCGGGCTCCTGCACCAGATGGTGAAAGGCCTCCATCGGGGCATCCTGTGACGGCACCGATTTAGCCTCCCGACTGCGGCCCAGCTGCTGTGCCAGCTTCAGCAGCTCCGGTTGCTGCGCGAGAAAATCACCATATTGCAGCATCAGCTGATAGTCGCCGGGCTGCAGTGACGCTTTGCTCATGTCCCATAACCGGCCTGCCGCCGCTTCATCATCGTCGCCCAGGATTGGGGCCAGCTGACCGCTCAGCGCCATGCGCTGCTGCAGTTCCGCCAGCAGGCGTTCGCGCTGCTGCTCCAGCAGCTGCTGATTCAGTGTCAGGGTCTGTAAGGTCAGACTCAGCCGCCAGCGCTGCAGAAAAAGCTGGTGCTGCGCGCTGCTGAGATGGTGGATATCGGTGTGCTGCAACAGCCGGTTCGCTTCATCCAGGAAGGGCGAAGGCAGGCTTTGCAGCGCCTGAAGCGTCGCATCCAGCTGGTGGATGAATTCACGATCGCTGAGGAGCTGAACCCGCTGAAAGAGCTGAAACTCCTCTGCCAGCGTGGCCGGAACCGGGGTGGCTTTGAGTTCCGCGTTGATCTCGGCCCGCCAGCGCGGCACATCGCGTAGCAGCGCTTTTTTCAGCCCGGGAAACTTTTCAAAAAACAGCGCAAGCTGTGGGGAGGCCAGCAGGGCGACGATCAGCTCTTCAATCAGTTCGGTCTCCCCCACCGAGAGCAGGGTGCTGAGCGTCTCCACGGAGATCATTTACGCGCCTGTTTCAGCTGCTCTGCCACATCCTGCAGGCTGGTTTCGACCCGCGCCAGCCAGTCGTCGCTGATAAACAGGCAGCGCTGATGCTGACTGAAGAGATGCCGCTGGGTGCGCAGTTCACTCTCCAGTGCATCCAGCGCCTCGGTAATCTCACCGGGCAGCGGCTCGCTGTTGCTGACGCCGGGCAGGGTCAGCCGCGATGCCTGCAGACTGACATCGCGGATCGCCAGGCAGTGCTGCGCATCCACCTGAAGATCCAGGCTCTGAGCAAAGCCGATGCCGTTGAGCTTGCCGCGCACCTCGCCCCCTTTCTGCAGCCACTGGTTCAGCGCATCACGCGCGATCACCAGGTGGGTAACCTGCATATCGTGCAGCATCAGCGGCTTTTGCAGCATCAGCGTCAGCTGCTCGTCGGTGAGGCTTTCGGGCATATCGTAGTGCGGCTTGCGGCTGAACATGCCGCTGTGCTTCTCCAGCGTGATGGCCTGCGCCACGCTCTGCTGTTGCTGCAGCGCCAGACGACGGGCTTTGATCTGATGCAGTTTCAGCAGCATCGGCTGCTGCTGCCAGGCGTGTTGTGTCATCAGCTGGTCGATTTCGCGTTCCAGCAACTGCATGGACGCCACGTCGTGCCAGAGGCAATCTTTCAGCAGGATCAGGTCTATCGGCGCAATCGCGCTGCGTCCGCTGTAAAAGGCGCTGGCCTGTAACAGGTGAATGGCTTTTTTCCAGCGACGATCGGAAATGTAAGGGGCGGCAGGCTGGCTCTCCAGCTGCTGACGCAGCTGATAGATCAGCTCGAAAACGGCATCCGGCAGGCCCACCTGGCTGATGCTGAGCTGCCACTGCGCATACTCCTCATCGCTGATGCGCAGAGATTCCGCCACCGGATTGGCGTGTTCATCCTGCTGGTGAGTCAGCATGCTGCGGAAGTTCTGCTTCTCATGCACGTTATCCAGCCACAGGCGGATCAGCATCCGGTCATAGAGCGCCTCAAGACCGCTGTCCGCTTCCGGAAGTTCATTGGAGGCGGTGACCAGCAGACGCATCGGGATGGTTTCTTCGCTGTCACCATTGCGGAAGCGGCGTTCGTTGATGGCGGTCAGCAGGGTATTCAGAATCGCCGGGCCGGCTTTCCAGATCTCATCCAGAAACACAATCTCTGCGTCGGGCAGATACCCTTTAGTGAGGCGCTGATAGCGCCCTTCATCCTTCAGCGCCTGAATGGAGAGCGGGCCAAACACCTCTTCCGGCGTCGAGAAACGGGTCATCAGATATTCAAAGGCGCGGGCGTGCTGAAAGGCATATTTGAGGCGGCGTGCTATCAGGCTCTTGGCGATGCCGGGCGGGCCCAGCAGGAACACGCTTTCACCGCTCAGCGCCGCCAGCAGGCAAAGGCGAATGGCATGATGCCGCTCATACAATCCTTTTTCTAACGCATTGCTCAGGCGAGAAATTCTTTCTGCCAAAAGATGGGGTTGAGCCATAATCACTTCAATGTCCTTACGATCGACGGGCCGCCGCGCTTAAGCAAGCGCCTTACTCTATAGATCATCATGCGTGAAAGCGTTGATAGCTGTCAGCTTTTTTGTATCAGAAGGTTTGCCTGCTATCACGCGGTATCCACTGACATTTTACCGCCTGAAGCGCCCCCGTTATCCGGCGAGCAAGGCGAAGCGGGTATAGGAATTTTCACCAATACGTGCATACTGTGCGCTTTTTGATGGCCTGAGCGAGGGGTGTTTGCGCCTCTCAGACTCCAACAAAAGATAACTCTATGAGCTCAGATAATAAGCAGTCCCTTCCCGGATTAACGCTGGCCGCGATTGGTGTTGTTTACGGGGATATCGGCACCAGTCCGCTCTATACCCTGCGTGAATGTCTCTCCGGACAGTTTGGTTTCGGCGTTGAACGGGAAGCAGTGTTTGGCTTTCTGTCGCTGATTTTCTGGCTGCTGGTGCTGGTGGTCTCACTCAAATATATCAGTTATGTGATGCGCGCCGACAACGCCGGAGAGGGCGGTATTCTGACCCTGATGTCGCTGGCGGGCCGCCACACCGGTGCGCGCGCCACGGCGGTGCTGGTGATCATGGGACTGATTGGCGGCAGCTTCTTCTATGGGGAGGTGGTGATCACTCCGGCCATTTCGGTGATGTCCGCGATTGAGGGCCTGGAGATTGCCGCGCCGTCACTGGATCCTTTTATTGTGCCGATGTCGATTGCGGTACTGACGCTGCTGTTTGTGATTCAGAAACATGGCACCGGTATGGTGGGCAAACTGTTCGCGCCCGTGATGCTGATCTGGTTCCTGGTGCTGGCGGTTCTGGGGGCCTGCGGCATCATGAAAAACCCGGAAGTGCTGCACGCACTCAATCCTGCCTATGCCATTGAGTTCTTCCTGCACTACAAGTCGGTCTCGTTCTTCGCGCTGGGCGCCGTCGTGCTGGCGATTACCGGCGTGGAGGCACTCTATGCGGATATGGGCCACTTCGGCAAAGTGCCGATCCGGCTGGCCTGGTTCTCGGTGGTGCTGCCGTCGCTGGTGCTGAACTACTTTGGTCAGGGCGCGCTACTGCTCAGCGATCCGAAAGCGATTAAAAACCCCTTCTTCCTGCTGGCCCCGGACTGGGCGCTGATTCCGATGCTGATTCTGGCGACGCTGGCCACCGTGATCGCCTCACAGGCGGTTATCTCAGGCGTCTTCTCGCTGACGCGTCAGGCGGTGCGACTGGGCTATCTGCCTGGGATGCGTATCATCCACACCTCTGAGCGCGAATCAGGTCAGATCTATATTCCGGCCATCAACTGGGTGCTCTATTTCGCCGTGCTGATTGTGATTATCAGCTTTGAGCATTCGAGTAACCTGGCGGCGGCCTACGGTATCGCCGTGACCGGCACCATGGTCCTGACCTCGATCCTCGTCTGCACCGTGGCCATCAAAAACTGGCACTGGCAAAAGCTGGCCGTCGGTCTCATCCTGGTGCTGCTGCTCTTTATCGATGTGCCGCTGTTTACCGCCAACCTGGTGAAAATCTTCTCCGGTGGCTGGCTGCCGCTCTGCCTCGGTCTGGTGATGTTTATCATTATGACGACGTGGAAAAGCGAGCGTTTCCGCCTGCTGCGTCGCATGCATGAGCACGGTAATTCCCTGGAGGCGATGATCGCCTCGCTGGAGAAATCGCCGCCGGTTCGCGTGCCGGGCACCGCGGTCTATATGTCGCGTGCGCTGAATGTGATTCCGTTTGCCATGCTGCATAACCTCAAGCACAACAAGGTATTGCATGAGCGCGTGGTGCTGCTGACGCTGAGAACGGAAGATGCGCCCTACGTTCACAACGTGCGGCGTGTGACGATTGAGCAGCTCTCACCGACCTTCTGGCGGGTGGTCGCCAGTTACGGCTGGCGTGAAACGCCTAACGTTGAGGAGATTTTCCATCGCTGCGGGCTGGAAGGGCTGAACTGCCGCATGATGGAGACGTCGTTCTTTATGTCGCACGAGTCGCTGATCATCGGCAAACGCCCCTGGTATCTGCGCCTGCGCGGCAAACTCTTCCTGGCGCTGCAGCGCAACGCACTGCGCGCACCAGACCAGTTCGAGATCCCGCCAAACCGGGTTATCGAGCTGGGCACCCAGGTCGAGATTTGATGGGTCGCGCCCGCCTTACGGGGTGGGCGCGGACCAGCGCAGCGTGACGCACAGGCCGCTGCCGGGACGCTGGCTGAAGCTCACCTGCATCCCGTGCAGCTGGGCAATATTACGCACAATCGAGAGTCCCAGTCCGCTGCCACTCTTCTCCTGACCGGGCGGTCGCCAGAAACGTTCACCAAGACGTTGCCGGTCAGCTTCACTCAATCCCTCGCCGTTATCCTCCACCGCCAGGCTGTTCGCCTGTAACCGCACATCAACTTCACTGCCTGCTGGCGTATAACGAATGGCGTTATCCAGCAGATTGCGTACCAGCAGTGACAGCAGCAGCGCATGCCCCTGAATCTGCGGATCGGCGTCGGCATGCAGCCGCAGCGTCACGCCCGCTTTATCCGCCAGCGGCAGCTGGGCGGCCAGCGTCTCCTGAACCGTGCGCTTCAGCGCCACCGGCCCGAAGGCACTGCGCGCATCGTCGGCTTCTACCCGCGAGAGCGTCAGCAGCTGATCCACCAGCCGCGTGGCGCGCAGGATCCCCGCATCCAGCTGCTGCAGCGCATGGGTGCGCATCACCTCATCATCCGCCGTCAGCTGAATGACCTCGCTTTGCACCTGCAGTGCAGCCAGCGGACTGCGCAGCTCGTGCGCCGCATCGGCGGTAAAGCGCCGTTCGCGCTGCATCATGGCACTGATGCGGCGGAAGAGGCCATTCAGCGCCACCATCAGCGGCTGGACCTCTTTCGGCACCCGCCCGGCCTGCAGCGGCGTATCATCATCGGGCGCGCGCTGCGCCAGCTGCTTCGCCAGCCTCTTCAGCGGGCGCAGTTCAGACCAGACCAGCCCCATCAGCAGCAGCAACATAAACGGCAGCGCGATCAACCAGGGCAGCACGCTCGCTTTCATCACGTCCTGCGTCATGTCATCCCGGTATTCCAGCTCCTGGCCGACCACCACACGAAACTGCTTGTCGGGAGTGGTGAGCCAGACAAACCGCCAGCGGTCATCATCATTCGTGAGCTGACCTTCATGGAATCCCTGAGACGCTGCGTCGAACGGCAGATAGCGGCCATTATCCCCATCGTTCATCACCTGCCTGCCGTCATGCGTGAAGACGGCAAACGCCAGGGCGTCGTCATCCTGTTCGCCGCGATGGTGGCGCAGGATCGCTTTGGTTTTTGGCAGCGTGGTGTTCTCCAGCGTCGAAAAATCCAGTGTCAGCAGACGCTTTGCCAGCAGCATCTGCTGGGTATCGAAGAGTTCATCCAGGGTTTCACGCGTCTGATGCCAGGCACTGAGGCTGGCGCTGACCCAGCAGAGAGCGACCAGCAGTACAAAACCGATGCCAAGCCGCAGAAACAGGCTCATTGATCGCATTCGGCGGCCCCCAGGGTATAACCGACGCCGTGCAGCGTGCGGATGAACTGACTGCCCAGCTTTTTACGCAGATGATGGATATGCACCTCCACCGCATTGCTGGAGACATCGGCATCCCAGCTGTAGAGTTTCTCCTCCAGCTGGCTGCGCGTCAGCACCCGGCCGGGGTTTCGCATAAACAGCTCCAGCAGCGCCAGCTCCCGGCTTTTCAGCGCAATGGTTTCCCCCTCACGCATCACGCTGTGACCGCCGGGGATCAGCACCACATTGCCGTGACGAAGTTCAGGCTGAAGCTGGCCGTGCCGGCGGCGAATCAACGCCTGCAGGCGCGCGGCCACCTCGGTCAGGGCAAAAGGTTTACACAGATAGTCATCGGCGCCCTGCTGCAGCCCTTCGACCCGCTGGTCGAGTGCATCGCGCGCGGTCAGGATTAACACCGGAACATCTTTGCCCTGCTGCCGCCACTGTCGCAGAATATCGAGCCCGTCGCGTTCGGGCAGAGAGAGATCCAGAATCACCGCATCCCAGGGGGCCGCGTCCAGCGCGTTAAAGCCCGCCTCACCGGAGGTAAACCAGTCAACGGTGAAGCCCAGCCTGCTCAGCCCTGCCTTAATACCGTCACCAATTAAGCGATCGTCTTCAATCAGTAAAATACGCATGATGTCTCCCTGTGCCGATAGCGTTTTATACGAAGCCCCCTTCTGCTTGTACAGCTGATTCCGGCAAATATCGTCTATTTTTAATGCTTAAGAAGCTGTTAAGAACTCTGTGGTTAACTGGGCCTGTTCCACCCGGACCGACCACTAAAAAAGGGGTACACCATGAAAAAGCACGCTGCTATTCTGACCGTCGTTATGCTGGCTTCCGCGCCGGTTTTTGCTGCACAGCAGGGCGGATTTGTTGATCCCAGTGCGCCCGCCGCACAGATGAAGGCTGCCGCTGGCCAGGGCGGTTTTCGTGCCGACCAGACCAGTGTGGTGACGGTGAAGCAGGCGGAAGAGATGAAAGATGACAGCTGGATCACCGTGCGCGGCAAGCTGGAGAAACAGATCGGCGATGAAGATTATCTGTTCCGCGACCAGACCGGCACGATGAAAGTTGAAATCGACCACAAGCACTGGAACGGCCAGACCATCTCACCGAAAGACAATGTTGAGCTGACGGGTGAGCTGGATAAAGATTTCAACAGCATTGAGATGGACGTCAAACAGGTTAAGAAACTGCCTTAATCTTTTTTCAGGCCCGCGCCTCTCCCGGCGCGGGACGCTTTCCTCCTCTGTCCATCTCCTCTCTATCTGGTGCTGAACCCTTGCTGCCCGTTTTTTCCGGCGTTAAGTTTGCCAGCCGCCTGAGACTGCCTTCACGATCCTTTTTTCAGCCCCTCTCCTGCCCTGATTCAAATTCTCGCCCGCGTAAGCGAAACGTTTCGATAGCGATCACAGATTTCTTCTTTGCCGGTTGAGTTGATGGCGGCATTTCATACACTCCTGTCAGCGAAACGTTTCGCTGTGGAGTGAAAAGATGAAAAAAGGTCGCCTGTTAAACGCTGAACTCTCACATGTGATTGCCCGCCTGGGACACACGGATACGCTGACGATTGCGGATGCTGGCCTGCCGATTCCGGCCGGTCCGCAGCGTATTGATCTGGCGCTCACGCCGGGTACGCCCGATTTTATGCAGGTGGTGAATGCGGTTGCCCTGGAGATGCAGGTAGAAAGCGCCCTGATTGCGGAGGAGATTCAGCAGCACAATCCGCCTCTTCACCGTGCGCTGATTGCCGCACTCGAAGCCCTGCAGCAGCAGCAGGGGAACGTCATCACCATCCGCTACCTCTCGCATGAACAGTTCAAACAACACACGCAGCGTAGCCAGGCGGTCATTCGCAGCGGGGAGTGCTCTCCGTTTGCCAATGTCATCCTCAGCGCCGGCGTGACCTTCTGAGGCCGCTATGCAACCTTTACTGCAACTCGACGGCATTGAAAAATCCTTTCCGGGGGTGAAAGCCCTTAAGGGTGCCTCGCTGAATGTCCGCGCAGGTCGCGTGATGGCGCTGGTCGGAGAGAACGGCGCAGGCAAGTCCACCATGATGAAAGTCCTGACCGGGATCTACCAGTATGATGCCGGCACGCTGCGCTGGCTCGGCAAAGAGACCCGCTTCAGTGGGCCGAAAGCGTCGCAGGAAGCGGGCATTGGCATCATCCATCAGGAACTGAACCTGATCCCGCAGTTAACCGTGGCGGAAAACATTTTTCTTGGTCGCGAATATGTCAGCCGGTTTGGCCGTATTCAGTGGCAACGCATGTATGCTGAAGCCGACGCGCTGCTCAAACGCCTCAATCTGCGCTTCAGCAGCCACAAGCTGGTGGGCGAGCTGTCGATTGGCGATCAGCAAATGGTCGAAATCGCCAAAGTGCTGAGCTTTGAATCGCAGGTGATCATCATGGATGAGCCGACCGACGCGCTGACCGATACCGAAACGCTGTCGCTGTTCCGGGTGATCAATGAGCTGAAAGCGCAGGGCTGCGGCATCGTCTACATCTCGCATCGTATGAAAGAGATCTTTGAGATCTGCGATGACGTCACGGTGTTCCGCGACGGGCAGTTTATTGCGGAGCGTCCGGTCAGCGCGCTGACCGAAGAGAGCCTGATCGAGATGATGGTCGGGCGCAAACTGGAAGATCAATATCCTCGTCTGGATCAGGCGCCCGGCGACGTGCGACTGAAAGTGGAAAACGTCAGCGGACCGGGCGTGGATAAGGTCAGCTTCAGCCTGCGCAAAGGCGAAATTCTGGGTATCTCCGGCCTGATGGGCGCGGGCCGTACCGAACTGATGAAGGTGCTTTACGGCGCGCTGCCGCGCCACGAAGGCAAACTGTGGCTCAGCGGCCGCGAAGTGGTAACGCGTTCGCCACAGGATGGGCTGGCTAACGGCATCGTCTATATCTCCGAGGATCGTAAGCGCGACGGCCTGGTGCTGGGCATGTCGGTAAAAGAGAACATGTCGCTGACGGCGTTACGTTATTTCAGTCGCGGCAGCGGGTCACTGAAGCACGCGGCAGAGCAGCTGGCGGTCGGCGATTTTATCCGGCTGTTCAATGTGAAAACGCCCTCAATGGAGCAGCCGATTGGCCTGCTTTCCGGGGGTAACCAGCAGAAAGTGGCGATTGCCCGCGGACTGATGACCCGGCCCAACGTACTGATTCTGGACGAACCGACCCGCGGTGTGGATGTCGGCGCGAAGAAAGAGATCTATCAACTGATTAACCAGTTCAAGGCCGAAGGGCTGAGCATCATCCTCGTTTCCTCGGAAATGCCGGAAGTGCTGGGCATGAGCGACCGGATTCTGGTGATGCATGAAGGCCGTATCAGCGGCGAATTTACCCGGGAAGACGCCACTCAGGAACGTCTGATGGCCGCCGCCGTAGGCAAGCAACACAGCGAGGATTTAGTGGTATGACAACCCAAACGTTACCTGCCAGCCGCCGCTGGTTTAGCAAAAGCTGGTTACTGGAGCAGAAGTCGCTGATTGCGCTGATGGTGCTGATCGCCGTGGTCGCCAGTCAGAGTCCGAACTTCTTTACCGTCGCGAACCTGTTCAACATCCTGCAGCAGACCTCGGTGAATGCCATTATGGCGGTCGGGATGACGCTGGTGATCCTGACTTCCGGTATCGACCTCTCTGTGGGATCGCTGCTGGCGCTGACCGGTGCGGTAGGCGCGTCGCTGGTGGGTATGGAGGTCAATGCCCTGGTGGCGGTGGCGGCTTCGCTGGCGCTGGGGGCGGCAATCGGTGCCCTGACCGGCACCATCGTGGCGCGCGGCAGGGTACAGGCGTTTATTGCCACGCTGGTCATGATGCTGCTGTTACGCGGCGTTACCATGGTCTAT
>Ga0157365_10001101_pt1 | contig 11312 bp, 8 predicted proteins | sample AttsexASBM3_FD_111478 | JGI IMG/M metagenome (GOLD analysis project Ga0157365, IMG submission 111478) | Fungus gardens microbial communities from leaf cutter ant in Ribeirão Preto, State of São Paulo, Brazil - Atta sexdens ASBM3 | ecosystem: Host-associated > Fungi > Mycelium > Unclassified ... | reverse complement strand
TTTTGAAACTGCCTTCGCACAGCTGCCGGCTGCGCTGCAAGCCGCTCTGGCTCCGCTGCTTGCCGACCCCCATTTTCCGGCGATGTTAAACAACGAACAGGTCGCAGACATTCGCCGCCAGAGCGGACTCGATGACGACGCGCTGGCTTTTGCTCTCCTGCCGCTGGCCGCCGCCTGCGCGCAGACGGATATTTCCCATTTTAACGTCGGCGCCGTGGCCCGCGGCCTGAGCGGCACGCTCTATTTCGGGGCCAATATGGAATTTCGCGGCGCCGCGATGCAGCAGACCATTCACGCCGAGCAGAGCGCTATCACCCACGCGTGGATGCGCGGCGAAACCGGCCTTGCGGCCATTACCGTTAATTACACGCCGTGCGGCCACTGCCGTCAGTTTATGAATGAGCTCAACAGCGGGCTGACGCTGCGTATTAATCTGCCGGGCCGCGCGCCGTCAAAACTGGGCGATTACCTGCCGGACGCGTTCGGTCCGCGCGATCTGGATATCAGGACGCTGATTTTCGATACCGAAAACCACGGCTATGCGCTGCACGGCGACGCGCTGACCCAGGCGGCTATCGCCGCGGCGAACCGCAGCCACGCGCCTTACAGCCAGTCGCCTTCCGGGCTCGCCATTGAAACCCGCGACGGCGCGGTGTTTACCGGCAGCTACGCGGAAAACGCGGCATTTAACCCGTCCCTGCCGCCGTTGCAGGCCGCGCTAAACCTGCTGTGCCTGAACGGCTACGCCTGGCGCGACATTCAGCGCGCGGTGCTCGCCGAGCGGAGCGACGCCGCTATAGTACAGCGCGACGCCACCGCCGCGACCCTCAACGCGCTGGGCTTCGCCGCCCTTGAACGCATCGCGCTTGCCTAATCCCCCGCTGCGGGTGTCCTGCCCGCAGCGACGAAAAATGCTTCAACCGGACGTTCGATTCTTGCTCTTGCCCGACGGGTAAAGTAGCCTTGAGTCTCTTTCCTTATTGCTTCGAGCTGCCTGAATGTTAAAGCGTTTGTTATACAGCCTGCTGGCCCTGATTGGCGTACTGCTGTTAACGGCGCTGCTGCTCGACCGCTGGATAAGCTGGAAAACCGCGCCTTATGTCTATGACGAGCTGCAGGATTTGCCGTGGCGTCAGGTGGGCGTGGTGCTCGGCACCGCCAAATATTACCGCACCGGCGTGATTAACCAGTATTACCGCTACCGCATTCAGGGCGCGCTGAACGCCTATAACAGCGGCAAGGTGAATTATCTGCTGCTGAGCGGCGACAACGCCCAGCAGAGCTATAACGAGCCGATGACGATGCGCAAAGATTTAATCGCCGCAGGCGTCGATCCGGCGGACATCGTGCTCGATTACGCCGGTTTTCGCACGCTTGATTCCATCGTGCGCACCCGTCGGGTGTTCGATACCAACGATTTCATCATTATTACCCAGCGCTTCCATTGCGAGCGCGCGCTGTTTATCGCGCTGCACATGGGTATTCAGGCGCAGTGTTACGCCGTGCCGTCGCCGAAAAATATGCTGTCGGTACGGGTGCGCGAGTTCGGCGCACGTTTAGGCGCGCTCGCCGATCTCTATATCTTCAAGCGCGAACCCCGCTTCCTCGGTCCGCTGGTGCCGATCCCCGCCCTTCATGAAGTGCCCGACGACGCGCAGGGCTACCCCGCCGTTACGCCGGAGCAGATGCTCGAATTGCAGAAGAAGAAGTAAGTCGCAGGGTGTTATGACAGGCGCGTTCTACACAGGATGAATGCGCTTCGTACAGGGTGGGTGCGCTTCGCTTGCCCACCCTACAAAACGACAAAACCCCGCCGCATTTTGTGTACACGGTGCGCTTATCCACCCCTACGAATTTATGCAGATTGATAAAGTAGGGCGGGTAAGCGCCGCGCACCCGCCATCCCCCCTCACTCCCCTGCCCCATAAAAAAAGCCCCCGCAGGCGGAGGCTTTTCACATCCAGATGGATTATTTCTTACGCGCGTATTTCAGCGAATCCAGGGCGACGGCGAAAATGATAATCGCGCCCTTGATGATGTACTGCCAGTACGGGTTGATGCCGATATAGGTCAGGCCGTAGTTGATAACGGTGAAGATGATGACACCGGTCACCACGCCCAGCACCGTGCCGACGCCGCCGCTGAAGGAAACTCCGCCGACGACGCACGCCGCGATGGCGTCCAGCTCGTACATAAAGCCCAGGTTGTTGGTCGCAGAGCCGATACGGCCCGCTTCCAGCATTCCGCCGAAGGCGTAGAACACGCCGGAGAGCGCATAAATCATCAGCAGGTTCAGCGCCACGTTCACGCCGGAGACCTTCGCCGCTTCCGGGTTGCCGCCGATGGCGAAGATATTCTTACCGAAGCGGGTTTTATTCCACAGGATCCAGACGAACGCCACGGCAATCAGCGCGTAGAACGTAATGTACGAGAGCCTGAAGCTGCCGAGCGCCACAAAGCCCTGCGTAAAGGTCGAGAAGCCACTGTCGAAGCCGGAAATCGGCGACGCGCCCACAAAGTCGTAATAGAGCGAGTTGATACCGTAAACGATAATCATCGTGCCGAGCGTGGTGATAAACGGCGTTACGTTCAGGTACGCGATGATAATGCCGTTTACGAGACCAATCACGGCACCGATGGCGCAGACAATCAGGATCACCAGCGGAATCGGCATGGTCGCCATTTCCGGGAACACCTTGTTGGCGTTTTCCATCGACTGGAGCAGTGTCGCCGCGACAACCGCCGCGAGGCCCACCTGACGCCCTGCGGAAAGGTCGGTCCCCTGGGTGACAATCAGCCCCGCCACGCCGAGCGCGATAATAATACGCACCGATGACTGGGTCAGAATGTTACTTAAGTTCAGCAGGCTTAAAAACGTTGGATCCTGGAAAATAATAATGGCCAGCAACACTAAAAGGACGACGTAAATACCGCCTTCTTTCAGATAAGTGAGAAAACTCTTCTTATTTAACGCACTCATGAGGAGCCCCTGATATTAAAGGTGCAAAGACGCAAGACGCAGAATTTCGTTTTGCGTCGTCGTTTTGGTGTCAACAATTCCGGAGACGAGGCCATTGCTCATTACCAGAATACGGTCAGTTATCCCTAACAGCTCAGGCATTTCGGAGGAGATAATAATGATCCCCTTGCCCTTTTTCGCAAGCTCGGCAATGAGCTGATAGATTTCAAATTTCGCGCCTACGTCAATCCCGCGAGTCGGCTCATCGAGCATTAATATTTCCGGCTGGGTCAACAGCCAGCGCCCGATAATGACTTTCTGCTGGTTACCGCCGGACAGCGATCCAATCTGGGTACGATGGCCCGGCGTTTTAACGCGCATCGAGTCAATGACCCACTGGGTATCGCTTTTCATGCGGGAGTTATCCAGCAAGCCGATTTTGCTTTTGTAGTTGCGAATATTGGAAATCAGGGAGTTGAAGCCGATATCCAGATAAGCGTAAATCCCCGTTGAGCGGCGCTCCTCGGTCACCAGCGCGAAGCCGTTATTAATCGCTTCATTCGCGGTATGGTTATTAATCTTTTTGCCGTGCAGAGTAATGGTACCACCAGACTTTTCGCGGATACCAAAGAGTGTTTCTACAATATCAGTGCGTTTGGCGCCCACCAGGCCTGCAATGCCGAGAATTTCCCCTTTATGCAAATCAAAGGAAACGTCGCGGATAGACGGCTGGCGCAGCGAGGTCAGGTTGCGCACTTCAAGGATGACTTCGCCGGGCTTGTTTTCACGGTCCGGGAAGCGCTGGTTAAGCGAACGGCCCACCATCATGGCGATGATCTTATCCATATCCAGCCCCTCGAGCGGCTGAGTGGCGATCCACTGGCCGTCGCGCAGAATGGTAATCTCATCGCACAGCTGGAAGATCTCTTCCATTTTGTGGGAAATATAAACGATGCCGCAGCCGCGTTCTTTCAGCTTGCGGATAATCTTAAAGAGATGATTAACTTCCTTTTCTGTCAGAGAAGACGTCGGTTCATCCATGATGACGATTTTGGCGTCATAGGAGAACGCTTTGGCTATCTCAATCATCTGCATCTGCGATACGGAAAGCGTACCCACGCGAGCTTTCGGATCGATATCAATATCCAGCTCGTCGAAAATCGCTTTGGTATCAAGAAACATTTTTTCCTGGTCGACAAACATGCCTTTGGTCGGATAACGGCCAAGCCACATGTTGTCCATCACAGAGCGCTGTAAGACCAGGTTTAATTCCTGATGGACCATTGAAATTCCATTCTCAAGCGCTTCTTTGGCAGAATGGAAATCTATTTCTTTCCCCTGGAAGAGAATACTGCCGGAATCTTTCTGGTAGATCCCGAAAAGACATTTTAATAATGTGGATTTGCCCGCGCCATTCTCGCCCATCAGGGCATGAATAGAATGAGGACGAACTTTTAAATTCACATTATCGAGTGCCTTAACGCCCGGAAAGCTCTTGTTGATATTCGTCATTTCCAACAAGTATTCGCCTGGCGACTGCGTATTATTGCTGACCATATTTATACCTGGCTGCGAGAGTGTTGTCTGAGCATGGCACGGCTTAACAGGGGCGCAAAACGCGCCCCGTAAGAACTTCGCAATTATTATTTACCGGTGATTTCCGCCAGGTTGTCTTTATCAACGCCGACGTAAGGAATGCGCACCACTTTATTTTCGATTTTCCAGTTGGTGCCGTCTGCCGCGCCTTTACCTGCCGCCAGGTTTTTGGCGAGATCAAAGGTGGCTTTCGCCTGATTGTTGGCATCGTTCAGCACGGTACCGGCCAGCGCCCCGGATTTCACCAGCGCCAGCGCTTCTGGCAGCGCATCCACGCCGAAGACCGGCACAGAGGATTTGTTATGCGCTTTCAGCGCTTCTACCGCGCCCATCGCCATGGCGTCGTTGTTGGCGATAACCACTTCGATTTTGTTGGCGTTAGGGCCAGAGAGCCAGGCGTCCATTTTGTCTTTCGCCTGAGCGGTGTCCCACATGGCGGTATCAAGCTGCAGCTGCTGGGTTTTGATGCCCTTGTCATTCAGCTCTTTGATAACGTAAGTGGTGCGCGCTTCGGCATCCGGGTGGCCCGGTTCGCCTTTCAGCAGCACATACTGGATCTGACCGTCTTTGTTAAGATCCCAGTTCGCGTTGGCTTTCCAGTGTTTGGCAATCAGGTCGCCCTGGATAATGCCGGATTCTTTGGAGTCGGTGCCCACGTAATAGGCTTTGTCATAGCTGTCCAGCGCTTTGCGAGACGGCTCTTTGTTGAAGAACACGATAGGGATGTTCTGACCACGCGCTTTTTCGATAACGGTGCCTGCGGCAGCCGGGTCAACCAGGTTGATCGCCAGAGATTTGACGCCTTTCGCCAGCAGCACGTCAATCTGATCGTTCTGCTTGGACTGGTCGTTCTGGGAGTCGTTCATCAGCAGCTGAACGTCAGACGACGCAGAAGCCTCTTTTTCAATCGCCTTGCGCACGACGGACATAAAGTTGTCGTCGTATTTATAAATGGTTACGCCAATACGGTCGGCCGCCTGAGCAGCAGTGCCAAAAAGCATGCAGGACATAACGGCAGAGAGGGTCAACACCTTCTTATTCATGGTATCTCCGGTTTTTATGCAGGGTAGCTATCGTGAAAAACGGGCGGCAGGACGGTAAGAGAAAAGCCTTACTGAATGCCGAAGTTCACTAATAAAAAACTCTTCCTTGCTCGGTAACGCTCCAGTAACGCTTTTTTGTGGCTCCGGGCCGGCAGATAACGTCAATGTTAAATCGCCGTTACATAATGTTTCAGGCCCATGAGACGCCGTCATCATAGACAGCGCAATGTTAATATACTGTGAATTTACTCACAGATTGAAAGCGGTTACATCACGCTGGTTTATAAACTAGTGATCGGGGCCACACTTTGTCTCGCCGCCACGGAGTGACGCCGCACCAGGGTGGGCATAAAACAGTGCGTTGCCGCCTGATCCAGCTCCCCTGCGGCTCCCTGTAACGCGAGCTCGGTAGCGAGCCGCGCCATAGAAACCACCGGATAACGCACCGTGGTGAGCTGCGGGTCGGTATAACGGGCAATTGGAATATCATCGAAACCAATAACTGACACATGCTGCGGCACCAGAATGCCGTTATCTTTCAGCGCCGTCAGCGCGCCCGCCGCCATACTGTCGTTATAGGCGAATACGGCGGTCAACTGAAGGTTACGGCCGAGCAGCTCTACCATCGCCGCCTCCCCGCCCTGCATATCCGGGCTGCCGGTGCCGACCCAGCTTTCCGGCGGCTGTACGCCGTCGTCGGAAAGCGCCCGCTGCCAGCCTTCACGGCGTTTATCGTTATCGTCAATCTGATGGCTGGAGGCGAGATAGCCGATGCGCTGATGGCCGCTGCTTTGCAGCATGCGCGTCGCCATCATCGCGCCGGTGACGTTGTCGAGCCCCACGCAGCGATGCGCGTAGCCGGGCACGATGCGGTTAATCAGCACCATGCCAGGCACCTGTTCGAGAAAGGTCGCCAGCTCGTCGTCGCTAAGGGATTTGGCATGCACGATAAGCGCGCTGCACCGCTGGCGGATCAGCACTTCGATGGCGTGACGCTCTTTTTCCGCCTCGTGGTAGCTGTTGCCGATCAGCACATATTTGCCGTGCTGTTGCGCCACCACATCGACCGCTTTCACCAGCGCGCCGAAGAAGGGATCGGAGACGTCCATCACCACGACGCCAATGGTGTCGCTGACTTGCGTGGCGAGCGCCTGCGCGTTGGCGTTCGGGCGATAGCCGAGCTGCGACACCGCCTGCATCACCGTTTCACGCGTTTCAGGGCTGACCAGCGCGCTGTTATTAAGAACCCGGGAGACCGTCGCGACAGAGACCCCTGCCAGACGGGCGACGTCACGAATGGTGATCATGGCGACCACCCTGAAGAGCTGAAATGCGTCTCACAGTAACCCCCTGTGTTAAGTCAGGAGGCTATTCTGGCAGCGTGCCGACACGCGCTGCGTGAAGCGCATCACAGCGCTGGAAACGGTTACATGCGATTTGTTAACGATTGTGATCCAGATCGTTATCTGGATGATGCGGATTGCGGTGCGCCTGCGGCAAGGCGCGTCAGACGCCGCCACAGCCACTCCAGCGGCCCCTGACGGAAGTAACGCAGCCAGAGCACGGAAAAGAGAAGATTGACCGCCCAGACCGCCGGGACAAACGCCAGCAGCGCGAACCGGTCGAATTTCATGAACAGGCCGAAATGATTGAAAAGCGTGGTGCAGATAAGGCTTTGCAGCAGATAGTTGGTAAGCGCCATACGGCCAACGCAGGCGACGGCGGTCATCAGTTTCAGGCGCGCGAGACACGGCCAGTAGCCAAACACCAGCGCGGTGTAACCGAGGGCCTGCAGCGGCGCGCCGAGCTCGCGCGGCGCCTGGAGAATAAACGCGCACCAGCGGTAGTCCCAGCCAAGCCGCCACTGGGCGATAATCGCCGGCAGGTTAATCAAGACGCCCAGCGCCACCAGCCCGAACCCGGTGCGTCGGTAGTGGCGCTGGCTGAATTCGCCGCGCAGCCAGCCGCTGCGCATCAGCGCCGCGCCGGTGAGCATCATACCCGCCAGCTGCCATCCATACTGCGCGCCAAGCGCCAGCAGCATCGAGGAGAGCAGATCGAGACGGCTGCGGATGGCATCCATGCCGCCTTCGAGACGCCAGAACTTCTCATAGAACAGATCGCCCCCCTGCGGCGTCCAGGAGCGGCTCATGTGATCGTCAGACATCATGCCGAGCAGCAGCAGCACCGCAATCCCGATGAGATACAGCACGACGCCGGTTTTAAACAGCGACTTCACGCTCTGGGCGTCGCGCACCATGCGCCAGCAGACGAGCCCCACCAGTCCGTAAGCCAGCAGAATATCGCCGTCCCAGATGAAAATCGCATGAATGAAACCGAGCAGCGCCAGCAGCGTCAGGCGCGCCTGGATCCACCGCTTGCCGCGCGGCAGCAGCATTTGCAGACCCGCGCCGAACAGCAGCGCGAAGAGCGTGAGGAATTTCACCTGAGCGAAGAGATCGAGCAGCGCCCATGTCCAGGCGTCGCGGGCGGTGATTGCGCCATACCAGGCGGGGTTGAGATAAGCCGCCTTCGGAAGCCCGAAGGCGGTGATATTGAGCAGAAGGATGCCGAGGATCGCCAGGCCGCGTACCGCGTCGAGGGTGATATTTCTCGTCATCCCGGCGCCTTAGCCGTTGTGGTGGCGCACGGCGCGCAGAAACTCCTGGCGCGTGTTCTGGCTGGATTTAAACAGCCCGCCGAGCGAGGTCGTCGTGGTGGCGCTGGTGGCGTCGCGGATGCCGCGCGCTTTCACGCAGTAATGCACCGCGTCGATAGATACCGCCACGTTATTGGTGCCGAGCAGGGTTTGCAGCGCCACCAGCACCTGCTGGGTCAGACGCTCCTGCACCTGCGGACGCTGGGCGAAGAACTGTACGATGCGGTTGATTTTAGACAGGCCGATCACCGCGTCTTTCGGGATATACGCGACGGTCGCTTTGCCGTCGATGGTGACGAAATGGTGTTCGCAGGTGCTGGTCAGCGTGATATCGCGCACCGTCACCATCTCATCCACCTTCATTTTATTTTCAATGACGGTGATTTTCGGGAAGTTCGCGTAATCGAGACCGGAGAAAATTTCATCCACATACATCTTGGCGATGCGGTGCGGGGTTTCCATCAGGCTGTCATCGCTCAGATCAAGATTAAGCAGCTGCATAATCTCGGTCATATGGCCTGCGATCAGGCGTTTGCGGGTTTCATTATCCAGTTCGTTAACGGGCGGGCGCAGCGGCGTTTCCAGACCGCGCGCGACCAGCGCCTCATGAACCAGGGCCGCTTCTTTACTGAGTGATGGCATTGTTCTTTTCTCCTGCAGGTGTAACCAGACTCTGCCCGGCCGGGGCTGAGCGTGCGCTCATTGTGCGTGAGCTAACGCACATAATCCAGTGGCCGGGACGAAATTGTTGAAATCGTCGCGGACTTTCAGGCGCGTCGCCAGACCAGCGCGCCGCCGATAAACAGCGCCACGCCCGCCAGCCACAGCGCGGGTTCCAGCTGGCCGGTGAAGTGGCTGGAGAGCGCGGAGGTCACCGGGCCGACCAGCTGCCCGATGGCGTAGCCGGTCGTGAGCAGCCCCGCCAGATAGCGGGTGTGCTGTGGCGCGAGCTCGCGCCCGCACTGTAAAGAGAGCTGCACCGCGCACAGAAACCCGCCGCCCACCAGCAAAGACCCGACCACCAGCCCGGCAAGCCCCGGCAGCAGCGCGGCCGCCAGCACGCCGAGTCCCTGGAGCCAGAGCACGACGGCCAGCCGCTGTGACGCCGTGCCGCGCGTGCGGGCGAGGATGCTGAGCGCGATGCCGATAACCGACGCCGCGCCGAAGACCGGCCAGACGAACTGCGCGAACAGGCTGCCGGGAAAACGCGCCGCCGCCATCTGGGATAAAAACGTCGCGGGCAGAATATAGCCGTAACCCGCAAGGCTGTAGCTCCAGACCAGCCGTTTCAGCTCGGGCGTGAGCTCCAGCGGCGCGGGCGGCGTATCCGCCCGGTGCAGCTCGCCTTTGCGGGGTAAGTAACGGGCGATAAGCGCAATCAGCGCGAGCGCCAGCACGCCATAAATCACCCAGCCCTGCGCCGCGCTTAACGCCGCGCCCTGGATCCAGACCGCCAGCAGGCCGCTTATCGTGATGCCGACGCCCGGCCCCGCGAACACCGCCGCGCTCAGGCCCGGCCTGCCGTGATGGGCGAGCTGCTCGTTGGTCCAGCCTGCCGCCATCACCAGCGCCCAGCCGCTCATGCAACCAATCACAAAACGCACCACGCCGTGCGACCACGGGCCGTCCGCCAGCGCGGAGACCAGTGTCAGCAGCACCGCGCCCCAGACGCCCACATGCAGACGGTATTCGACATGACGGCGCGCGCGCATAGCGTCCCACGCGCCGAGCAGGTAGCCAAGATAGTTGGCGGCCGCCACCAGCCCTGCGCTGGTCAGCGTCAGCTGGCCCTCGCCCACCATTAACGGCACCTGCGGCGTAAAGGCGAAACGCCCAATCCCCATCGCCACCACCAGTGACAGAAAACCGGTTAATGCAATACGCAGCGCCACGCCGCCCCCAATTGTTAAAATAAAGTTATGAATATGATGCGCCATGATGCCGACCCGGTGAAGTGAAACTTGCTCACCTGGCGTTTAAACTGCACTATCCGGGTTTGAAAAAAAGGAGCCACTATGGAACTGCTTGAAGAACACCGCTGTTTCGGCGGTTTGCAACAGCGCTGGCGTCACGACGCCCGCGTGCTTAACTGCCCGATGACCTTCAGCATCTTTTTGCCGCCCGACGCGCAGATCCCGCCGCCGGTGGTGTGGTGGCTGTCGGGGCTGACCTGCACCGATGAGAATTTCACCACTAAAGCGGGCGCGCAGCGCGTCGCGGCAGAGCTCGGTCTCGCGCTGGTGATGCCCGATACCAGCCCGCGCGGCGAAGATGTGGCGGATGACGCCGGGTACGATCTCGGCAAAGGCGCCGGGTTTTACCTGAACGCCACCGAGACGCCGTGGGCGGCGCATTACCGGATGTTTGATTATCTGAGCAATGAGCTGCCGCAAGTGCTGGCGGAGAACTTTACGCTCGCGCCAGAGGCGGCCATCAGCGGGCATTCGATGGGCGGCCACGGCGCGCTGATTATGGCGCTGAAAAATCCGGGGCGTTTTCGCTCGGTGTCGGCGTTCGCGCCGATTGTGAACCCGGCCGGTGTGCCGTGGGGCAAAAAGGCGTTCGCGGCGTATCTGGGCGATGACGAGCGCCAGTGGCGGGCGTGGGACAGCTGCGCGCTGATGGAAAACGCCGACCCGGCACACGCCATTCCGACGCTTATCGACCAGGGTGACGGCGATCCGTTCTTCGGCGAGCAGCTCCAGCCCGAGCGTCTTGATGAAGCCGCGCGCGAAGCCGGGTGGCCGTTAACGCTGCGTATGCAGCCCGGTTATGACCATAGCTATTATTTCATCGCCACGTTTATTGAAGAGCATTTGCGCTTCCACGCGCAGCATTTGCGGTAATCAGCGGACGCGAGGGTGGTTTGAAGGCGATGATGGTTTGAAGGTGATGGTGGTTTAAAGGAGATGTGGGTTTAGCGGCTATGGTGGGTTTGAAGGAGATGGTGGTTTAAAGGAGATGGTGGGTGCGCTGCGCTTACCCACCCTACAAACCCTACACACCCATCGCACCTTTATATGCCCGTCATTGTAGGGCGGGTAAGCGCAGCGCA
>Ga0157365_10001100_pt1 | contig 11317 bp, 12 predicted proteins | sample AttsexASBM3_FD_111478 | JGI IMG/M metagenome (GOLD analysis project Ga0157365, IMG submission 111478) | Fungus gardens microbial communities from leaf cutter ant in Ribeirão Preto, State of São Paulo, Brazil - Atta sexdens ASBM3 | ecosystem: Host-associated > Fungi > Mycelium > Unclassified ... | reverse complement strand
TCTTTCAATACATCAACGGCTTCTATAACTCGCGACGGCGCCACTCCTATCTCGGGAGTATCAGCCCACTCGCTTTCGAGGCCAAAGCCGCGTAAAAGAAATTACATACCGGCACAAAACCGTCACAAGTCCAGAAAGAGTAGTCACTCAAAGGTTCTTCGATCCCTCCAGCACCGACCTATTCTCAGGAAGGATGGAAAGCTGCCTGACACGGTGCAGCACCGTCAGGTCAAATATCTGAACAATGTGATCGAGGCGGATCACGGCAAACTCAGGTAGCTGATCAGGCCGGTTCGTAGCTTCAAAACTCTCAGGACCTGTTAAAATTTAACGTTATGCGTTTTTATATGCCATTGCGTTCCCTGCAGTGTATCTTCAAGAGTTACTCCATAAGTCTGCAAAAGCTCCCGAATACGATCGGCTTCAGCGAAATCACGTTTGTCACGTGCCTCGGTTCGACGTTCCAGCATATCTGATATGAAAGCACTCGGAACAGACTGAAAAGATGTCAGCTTATTCTCCTGAAACAACCCTAACAGGCGAAGTCCTGCCAGTAATTCTATCCGTAACCGGACGCGTTCCGAGTGGGAAACTGCATGGCGCAAACTGCGCGCAGTTCCAAACAGAGCTTTCAGAGCCGCAGGGGTGTTGAGATCATCATAAAGTTCACGCGCAACGCCGAGTTCGGCAGAACCATCTACACTAGCCTCCTGATCGAGGTGATCTGTATCCGAAAGAAGCCGACGCAGACGCTGCAGAGTCCTGCTGCACCGCTCAAGAAGCTCCCTCGACCAGTCCAGAGGCTGCCGATAATGTGCCGATAACAGCGCAAGTCTGATGGCTTCTCCTTCCGCCTCCTTCAGAAGATCATGAACAAGCACAACATTACCCAGGGACTTCGACATTTTTCGCCCCTCGACAGTGACAAAGCCATTATGAACCCAGAACTTGCAATACTCTGCGCCATCACGGGCCGAGACACTTTGCGCAATTTCGTTTTCATGATGGGGAAAGATAAGATCCTGCCCTCCTCCATGAAGATCAATCGGCAAACCGAGCCGGCTTTCGGTCATCGCCGAGCACTCGATATGCCATCCGGGCCTGCCGCGGCCCCAGGGACTCTCTCACCCTGGAAGATCAGAGGTGGGTGGCTTCCACAACACAAAGTCGGCGGGGTCATGCTTGAACGGTGCAATCTCCACTCGCCCCCCGGCCATCAGGTCTTCTTGTTTCCTGCCCGACAAAACGCCATATTGCTCAAAAGACGGCACATGAAAAAGCACATGCCCTTCTGCGACGTAGGCATGCCCCCTGTCGATCAGACGACTGATGATCGAAATGATATCAGGAATGTGGTCAGTCACACGTGGCTCAAAATCGGGGGTAAGCAGACCCAACGCCTTCATATCGGAACGATAGGCATCGATAAAACGATCCGTGAGCACCCTGATAGACTGGCCCGTCCGAGCGGCTTCAGCATTGATCTTGTCGTCTACATCTGTGAAATTACGTGCATAGAGCACACGCGAATATTTTTGACGCAAGACACGATACAGAAGATCAAAGACAATCGCCGAACGGGCATTGCCCAGATGAGCGTAGTTATAGACGGTAGGGCCGCAAACATACAGTGTGACCCTGTTCGGATCACGAGGCTGGAAGCTCTGCTTTCTTCCCGAAAGCGTATTTGTCAGAAACAGGGCATGACGACCCGGATCTGTTCCAGTTTTTTTCATCATGACGGTCGATTTCCCGGATAGAGATATAGAGTGCGATAAGGACCTTCCCGACCGTCACATTCTGTCTTGGCGTCCAGCCGCTGTTACAGCTGATTAGCGATGCGCCGGTAGGATCGCGCGAGACTGACATTCATTTCAGCCACGCTCTCGGAAAATGCCGTGGCGTCTTGGGTGACCTGTGGGACAGTCAACAGGTCGGTATTTGAATGAATTGTCGTTGTAGAAGGAATATAGAAACCTTCTCTCAAGACACAGTCTTCAACCACAGAATTATGCCTGACTACACAACCTCGTTCGACCGTACAATTGAAAATGACTGAATTAAACCCAATGAATACATCATCACCTACAGTGCACGGCCCATGAATGATCGAACGATGCGCAATGGACGTTCCTGATCCGATCGTAACGGCGGCGCCATCTTTGGAATGAATGACAACACCATCCTGAATGTTTGAGCCTTTGCCGATCCGTATCGGTTCGACAGTTCCATTTTCATCCGTTTCATCTGCACGAATCACAGCATATGGTCCAATGAATACATCATCTTCAACGATCACGTGACCGCACAGAATAGCTGTCGGATCGACGAAGGCGCTCTCCGCCACTATGGGATAGTCACCTCGTGGGTTGGGCCTCAACATGGATTAATCCTTTATTCTATATTTCAGACATCCATCAAAATTTCACCAGGCAGGTCATTCGACATGGTCTCACCAGGCTGGTAGTGCATGACGGAACGAATAGCTTCACCGCGATGCAGTAAATCAAATGCGGTATTGATCCGGTCGTGCGTCATATTATGGGTAATATAGGGATCAACACTGAATTTTCCGGACAGCCATTCATCCACCATTCCGGGTAGTTGCGAACGCCCTTTCACGCCTCCAAAGGCTGTTCCGCGCCAGACACGCCCTGTAATTAACTGGAATGGACGGGTGGAAATTTCTTCTCCAGCCCCAGCAACGCCGATGACAGTGCATTCTCCCCAGCCCTTGTGGCAAGATTCCAGCGCTGCCCTCATGACATCGACACGTCCAATTGCCTCGAAGGAATAATCCACTCCTCCGCCCGTCATCTCGACGATGACCTTCTGAATTGGATCGTTATGATCCGTAGGGTTGACCAGATCTGTTGCCCCCAGATTTTTCGCCAGCAGGAATTTCGCCGGGTTGGTATCGATGCCAATAATCCGTGAGGCCCCCGCCATGACTGCCCCCTGGATAACGGCCATACCTATGGCACCGAGGCCGAAGACCGCAACCGTCGAGCCGGGCTCAACCTTTGCCGCATTCCGCACAGCCCCCATACCCGTCGGCACGGCGCACCCCATGACACTTGCCTTGGCAAGAGGCGCATCCTTGGTAATTTTCGCAACCGCGATCTCGGGCAGGACAGTGTATTCGCTGAACGTGCTAGTGCCCATATAGTGAAAAATCTGCCGCCCCTTATAGGAAAAGCGACTTGTTCCATCGGGCATCAATCCGAGAGCCTGTGTCTCACGGATCGTCGAGCAGAGATTGGTCTTGCCCGAACGGATCATCGGACAGTTCGGATCTTCAGGAATGTAGAGCGGAATGACATGATCGCCCGGAACAACAGAAGTGACGCCTTTGCCTACATCCTCGACGATACCCACCCCCTCGTGACCGAGAATGCACGGAAAGCGTCCTTCAGGGTCATGCCCTGAAAGGGTAAACATATCGGTGTGACACAGGCTCGTGGTGACGATCCTGACCAGAACCTCACCCTCCTTCGGGCCTTCGAGATCGACCAGATCAATCTCGAGCGGCATGTTCGGTTCCCATGCAATCGCAGCACGCGTTTTCATTTTTGATGATCCCTCAAGAAAACATTAGTGGTTGACAATCGTATCTGTCAGGCGGGTTCCAGGCTTTCTGACTGACGGCGCCATATGGGGAATGGATCCGGCAGATGGGCATAACGGGCCGGATCAAAACTGTTGGTTTCGGGCACAAGGCAGGCATCGAGATCACGACGCAGTGCGGCCTCGTTCATCTCCGCAGTGCCGATGAAGACGATTTCCTGCCGACGGTCGCCATAAACAGAATCCCAGTTTCCCAACACGAAATCACGCCACTGATCGGTGTCAGGCCACTGGTTTTTCGGAATGGAAGCCCACCACAGTCCCATGGCTTCGCTGCGAACAAGTGCGCCTGCCTGGCTCATCTCCCCGACCCATTCGGGACGTGTCGCAAGCCAGAAATGCCCTTTCGCGCGCACAACGCCAGGCCAGATACGATCCAGAAACGCCTGAAATTTTGCTGGTTCAAACGGGCGCCGCGCGCGATAGACGAAATTGCGAATGCCATACTCATCGGTTTCGGGCACATGGTTGGCAAAACCATAAAGTTCCTTGAACCACAAAGGATGCTGATGCGCTTTGTCATAGTCAAAGCGACCTGTATTCAGAATCCGTTCAATAGGAACCTGGCCCATGTCAGTTTCAATGATATCTGCATCCGAATTCAGGGCACGAATGATTTTCCGGGCGGCGTCTACCTGATCGACTGTCGCGGTAGAGATCTTGTTTATGATCACGACATCCGCGAACTCAATCTGCTGGACCAGAAGATCGACCAAAGCACGGTCGTCGTCTTCACCTGCCGTTTCTCCACGATCTTTCAGGAAATCACTTGAAGAATAATCCCGCAGCAGGTTTACGGCATCCACGACCGTCACCATCGTATCCAGCCGGGCAATATCGCTCAGACTGACACCATTCTCGTCGCGAAACTCGAATGTGGCTGCAACTGGCAGAGGTTCCGCAATCCCGGTCGATTCAATGAGAAGATAATCAAATTTCTGCTCTTCGGCGAGACGCCGAACCTCCTGGAGCAGATCATCACGCAGCGTGCAGCAGATGCAGCCATTGGTCATCTCAACCAGTTTCTCGTCGGTCCGCGAGAGATTACTGCCACCCTCGCGCACGAGGTCCGCGTCAATATTCACCTCACTCATGTCGTTGACGATAACCGCAACCTTATAGCCCTGACGGTTGTTCAGGGCATGATTAAGTAACGTCGTTTTGCCCGCACCAAGAAAGCCGGACAACACGGTAACAGGCAGTCTGTTTTCCATTTCCATTGTTCCTTCAGAGTTGTGTCGGGTTCGGAGCATCGCCATACACAACGATCGGATCAAAGGTCTTCTCTGTTTCACAGAAGACAAGCCGGGCTGCCGTGGCCGAAATATCTTTATCAACCGGGAGATCAACACGGCGGTAAAAACAGCTTCGATAACCCACATGACAATTTGCTCCGACACCAGCTGTTGTGACACGAAGCCACACGGCGTCCTGATCATCATCGATGCGTAATTCAACAACATGCTGAATCAGACCGCTCGTCGCACCCTTGTGCCAGAGACACTGACGGCTTCGGCTCCAGTAATGCGCCTCACCGGTTTCTATGGTGCGGGCGAGAGCCTCTGCGTTCATGGCTCCGACCATCACAACATCACCGTTCTCTGCGTTAGTCGTGACGACTGTGAGAAGCCCCTCAGCATCGAAGCGGGGCGCCAGATCAGTGCTTTCTTCCACCTGTACGACGGAGAAGCGCGGCCGAAACGCGGAGGATTCGCGGGCCAGCATCGTGCTCATCATGCGCCTCCCATGCCAGCCATCGCGAAGAACTGCCGACGTAGCGTCTCCGAGGTTTCAAACTCGCCAATCATGCGACTTGTCACCATACTAACGCCGGGTTTGTGCACGCCGCGCGTGGTCATGCATTGATGGGCCGCATCAATCACCACTGCGACACCACGTGGTTTGAGCACACTGTGGATCGTATCGGCGATTTGGGCCGTCAATTTTTCCTGAATCTGCAACCTGTGCGCAAACACATCGACCAGACGTGCCAGTTTGCTGATACCGACCACTCGTTTGTCCGGAAGATAAGCAACATGCGCGCTGCCAATCAGTGGAATGACATGATGCTCACAGTGTGATTCCAGACGAATATCTCGCAACACCACTAATTCATTATAATTCTCTGTCTCTTCGAATGTCCTTTCGAGAAGGGCCACGGGATCCTCCTCATAGCCTTCGAAAAACTCCTCATATGCACGAACCACCCGATCGGGTGTGCCTATCAGTCCCTCACGGTCTGGATCATCCCCCGTCCAGGCAAGAAGGGTTCGAACAGCCTCTTCAGCCTGCGCCCGCGTGGGTCGGGTCCGTATAATCCGATCGGGCGCATGCGCTGACGAGCGCGTCTTGACGGTTGTGTCCATTAAGCCCTCACATCGGCATTGACTATGTTATGTTATAATATAACATTAGTGATACATACAGCATCCCGTCAAGCACCAGATTCATGACACTTCCTCTCCCGACACCATTATTTATGGAAAAGCGATTTATGATGTTCCCTGAGAATTCTGCCATCATGTCTCGGAATCCGGGTCTGCACCGCACTGCTATGCTGTTTGTAGAAAGCTGGCCTTCTGCTGCACCAGATAGTGCTGAGATATCATCTCAGACTTATTCAGCCCCTCATGTAATTGCCAGCTCCAATGCTTCCGTCCTGCTGGAATTGCAGCGTAATGACATCAATATGGTAGTCTGGTGTCGTGTAGTTCCAGATATATGGCACAAAACTCTGGCAAATCGCTCTCCTTCCCAAACCGTTTTCGACATGTCCGGTACACCAGGTGAACTTGCTGAGGCGCTGACCTCCAGAATGATGATAAAAGAGTTTCCTCCTTTAATTCTTAGCGACGTTGCTGAGTTATCAGACCTGTTTTCTGCAATCACAAAAAGCTGCCCTCAGCGTATCAGACTGAAAATAGGGGCCTGTAATGACACTAATTTTTCAGTAACACCCGGTACACTAAGGCTCGTCTGTTGTTATGGCGCAAGCGATGCTGAGTGGTGTAGCTCTCCCGATCCAGAAACAGGGATTATAAATGCTCTGGACCCTTTCGCAGTGGCATTTATCAAAGGGGCTAACGATCAGGGCAAAGCTTGCATTCATCGTATCTGTCGCGCTGAACATAGCAAAGTGAATCCGGGTATTTATCTTGTTATCGACACCGTCACCGGATGAAGGAAACCGAGATGATTTCTCGCCCTCCACGTTTGTTATCTCCTTCCTGTTCAGCTGAATCACAGGAGAAGGTGATACCACTGCGTGACCGTATTCTCGATATTCTTACAAAAGCCAGACTGCCTCTTTCAGCATACGATATTCTACGGCATGTCGACATGCCCTCTGGACGCGCTCTGGCTCCCCCCACCATCTATCGCATTCTGGCAAGACTGACCAAAGAGGGGCTAATCGCACGACTGGAAAGCCTGAATGCCTTCGTTCGTATCCGGACGAATAAACCTTCTCGTCTTGTTTTTTGTATTTGTGATCAATGTGGCATCGCACAATCGGTTGAAGATGAGATTTCTTTTCGCCAGATCGACAAAAATGCCGACAATCTTGGATTCCAGATCAAACGACGGATCATCGAATTACAGGGACTCTGCCCTGATTGTCAGCCCTGTCCTGTAAGCTCAGGCCATTCTGTGACACCCACTCTCTCTACGCAGGTTACCAAATGATTACCTGTCATCTATCAGCTCTTTTGCACCAAAGGTCATCAATGACATCGTCTGCCTCTCTCCTTAGTCACCCCCCAAAAAAATCAGACGAAGTTCTGGCATGCCGCATAAATGGTATTCTCCATGACAGTTCATCTGACATGGAAAATAACACTCAATCTGAACCTGTGTACCGGCATGATCAAGACGCACTGGCACTTATTCGCCATGACGCAGCACATATTCTGGCTCATGCAATTAGCGAGTTATTTCCAGGCACTCTGTTTGCGACCGGTCCTGCTACTGAAAATGGCTTTTACTATGATGTAGAGCCGAAAGAGCCGATCACGGCAGAGGATCTGCCCCGGATCGAAACCCGCATGCATGAAATCGTTGATCGCAATGAACCAATCATACGCGAAGTATGGGACCGGAAAACGGCACTTTCCTGGTGTTACGAACTGGGTCAGAACTACAAAGCCGAGATTATCAATGCACTCCCGGCTGATGCTGTTCTGACATTTTATAGGCAGGGCGATTTCGTGGATCTGTGTCGCGGACCTCATCTCTCCAGTACGGCACAGACAGGCCATACATTCCGTCTCCTTGAGATAGCTGGTGCTTACTGGAAAGGTGACCACAACCGACCGATGCTTCAGCGCATTTACGGTACGGCCTTTCGTGATAAGCAGGAACTTGATTCGTGGCAAAAATGGCGGGATTCAGCCATACTACGTGATCATCGTCGTCTTGGTCGGGAGATGGATCTTTTCCATTTTCAGGAGGAAGCGCCGGGAGCCGTATTCTGGCACCCTAATGGATGGACATTATTTCAGACCCTTCTCTCTTATCTTCGTAAGCGTCAGCGTACCGAAGGTTATGTGGAAATCAATACGCCTGACATTATGGATTTATCTTTGTGGAAAATGTCTGGTCACTGGGATAAATTCGGAGAGAATATGTTTACCACTGAAACTGAGGGACGTACTTATGCCCTTAAACCTATGAACTGTCCTGGTGGCGTACAGGTTTTCCGACAGGGGCTAAAAAGCTATCGCGACCTGCCTCTCCGCATGGCCGAATTCGGTAAGGTTCATCGATTTGAACCTTCGGGAGCACTTCATGGTCTCATGCGTGTACGGGCGTTTACGCAGGATGACGCTCATATTTTCTGTACGCCAGATCAGATGAAAGATGAGACACAACGAATTTGTGGTTTAGTCCTTTCAATTTATCAGGATTTTGGTTTTAAGGACGTACTGGTCAAATTTTCTGATCGTCCGGAAAAGCGCGTGGGATCGAATGAAATATGGGATCGCTCAGAAGCTGCGCTGCGGCAGGGTATTGATGCTGCCGGACTGACATACACTCATAACCCTGGCGAAGGAGCCTTCTATGGTCCGAAGCTGGAATTTGTTCTGCGTGATGCGATAGGACGAGACTGGCAATGTGGTACCTTACAGGTTGACCTTAACCTGCCAGGACGATTAGGCGCGAATTATGTTGGTGCAGACAGCCAAAAGCATACACCCGTTATGCTGCACCGTGCTCTGTTTGGCTCGCTTGAACGTTTTATAGGCATACTTCTGGAACACCATGCAGGTCATCTTCCGTTCTGGCTCGCGCCTGTACAGGTTGTTGTTGTCACGATCACAGAAGAAGCAAACGATTACGCCAGAGAGATTATCAACACACTAGAGGTAAATAATATTCGGGCTCTGTCAGATATGAGAAATGAAAAAATTTCTTATAAAATAAGAGAGCATAGCCTTACAAAAATACCTGTCATGCTGGTGGTTGGAAAAAAAGAAAAAGAAAATGGAACGGTCTCTGTGCGGGAATATGGAAATTCCTATCGACCAACAGTTACAATTAAGGAGGTAAGCAATATTCTGGTATCCGCCTCGCATAACCGGCGGCTACAGGTCTTTTCTGCATGAAGAGCATCCATTCTATGATGATCACTTCTTTCAGAAAACAGAGAGAGTTTTTCGATTGTTTAACTCACGTTTTATGGCATGTCGTCAGTTCACCAGGCTCAGGAGCTGTTAAACTACAGGACTGATCGACGAGTTCTGCTTCACGGGCTCACTGTTTGATCGCAGGATCAAATGAATCGATGATGAATTTTTCTGGCTCTGAACCACAGATGACGCAGGTTGAGTGTTCCATCAGAAAAGTTATTTGTTTCAGTATGTAAACAGACTGGCCGGATGCCAGTCTTCCTGATATTTAGGTTATATTATAACATATTCTGACAGGGTAATGTGTTCATGCGTACAAAACAGACTGGCTTGAAACTGGCTGGTTTACTTGCCTCGGTCTCAGTCTTTGCTGCCAGTGCTGGTTTTTCTGCTCAGTCAGTTGCCCGGGCTGAGGAAGCTTCACAGACGACAGGTGCCGCAAAGCAGAAGGCCAGTGTAGAAAATTTTCTTGGTAAACCGCAAAGTGTTACCAGCAGAGGCTCTGTAATCGTACATGGCTCGCATATTGATTATGAAGCTGTGTCCGGCCCATTACGTTTGTTTATAACGGCGGCCCTGGTTCCTCCAGCGTGTGGCTGCATATGGGAGCGTTTGGCCCTAAAAGAGTTATCACGTCGGATGACAGTCACACCCCTGCTGCGCCCTACACGATAGTGAATAACAATGACAGCCTTCTCGACGTAACAGATCTGGTATTTATCGATGCACCAGGCACCGGCTACGGGCGTCTGATCGGTAAGGATAAGGAAAAGGCATTCTGGGGTACTGATCCGGATGCCGGTGCGTTCACAGACTTTATCGCACAGTTTCTCTCCCGTTTCGGGCGTTACAACTCGCCCAAATATCTCTTTGGTGAAAGCTATGGCACCACACGTTCTGCAATCGTTGCCAACAAGCTGGCGGATGATAAAGGCATTGATCTGAATGGCGTGATCCTGCTTTCGCAAATCATGAACTATAATAACGATATTGATGGGGCTGCCATGAACCCCTCAGTTGATCAGCCATATGTGCTTGCACTGCCGAGCTATGCTGCAACAGCGTGGTATCACAAATGTCTGCCTGCCAGGCACCCTGATCTCAAGACATTTCTAAAACAGGTGGAGCATTTTGCGCTGACAGATTACACGGCGGCCTTGCAGGAAGGAAACACAATTTCTGATGCACAGCGTGATGCTACTGCGCAGAAATTACATGATTATACCGGTCTGCCAGTGGACTACATAAAAAAAGCTGATCTGAGGATTAGTGGTGGGGAGTTTGAAAAAAATCTTCAGGGCGATAAAAATCTTGATACCGGTCGTCTGGATAGTCGCTTCTCCGGCCCGACGATGGATAAACTTTCCCAGTTTTCTTACTATGATCCGCAATCCTCTGGCATGTCTTCTGCTTATATCGCTGCGTTTAATGATTATGCGCGGAATACGCTACATTACGGTAACTCTCCGACCTTTGGTGATGGGTATCAGGAATACAAATTTTTCTCTGATGCCATTATGAAATGGGATTTTTCTCACAAGCAGCCCAACACCGACTCCCCCTTTCATGGAGCGGTCAATGTACTGCCTGATCTGGCGTCTGCCATGAAGCATAATCCACGCCTGAAAGTGATGCTGAATCAGGGATACTATGATCTTGGCACCCCTTATTATGAGGGAATTTATGAAATGAAGCATCTACCCATTTCACGTGATCTGAGCAATAATATTCAGATTGTGCAGTATGAATCCGGGCACATGGTGTATGCTAATCAAAATGCTCTGACCCAACTTCATGATAATGTCGCGAAATTTATTACGCAGACGTACAGTGCTCCGTCTGCGGTAACAGCGAAATAAGACCAGGTCACGTTGACAAAAGACCTAATCCAGAGCCTTGCTGCGGCGATATTGAGGAAACTCATGAAGGACAAGGCAGTTTTGTCGTAGCGGGTTGCGATGCGGCGCATCTGCTTGAGTTTGTTGAACATGCGCTCGATGCGGTTACGGTCCCTGTAACGCCGCCAGTCAGTGTTTTGTGGAGTGCTGCGGCCTTTGCGTGAT
>Ga0157365_10001099_pt1 | contig 11318 bp, 14 predicted proteins | sample AttsexASBM3_FD_111478 | JGI IMG/M metagenome (GOLD analysis project Ga0157365, IMG submission 111478) | Fungus gardens microbial communities from leaf cutter ant in Ribeirão Preto, State of São Paulo, Brazil - Atta sexdens ASBM3 | ecosystem: Host-associated > Fungi > Mycelium > Unclassified ... | reverse complement strand
TTTACACATGCAATCGGCTCAACCGCAAAAACTTGCAATCCGGGGAGATACGACCGCCAAGATAGGACCATAGATGAACTCTCCTCTCTCAGAATATGGGCCAATGATTCTAAAGAGCACCTATGCTTTCGCTTTGTTGTTTGGAATCGTCCTGGACAATTAGAAGGTTAGTATTTCTAACACGGAAGCTTGTTGTTAACCTATCCTCTCCAGAAAATTATGTATCGCGAGCGTTTATCTACGAGACCAACGTGTTTGAAGACGGAGGGAAGGTTACTTGCACTGAAAATACATTATACTCAAGACGAAGTTACTTATTCAGCTGTAAACCAAGTGTAGCTCTTTCGGAAAAATATTTGATTCAAGTACAAATAAGAAGGGAGCACAAGAGGGATGAAGAGTAGGGACTGGCTCTCATCGAGTACAATATCAATGATCTAGAACAAGCTGAGACAATTGTACACATCAGGAAAAATGACAATGCACCTGTGGTGAGTGCTCTCTCATGCTCTCAATAATTCTTACTCGGGTTGTTTTTCCTCAGAGAGATATTTTCATCACAACAAGTGACATTGTAGTGACAGTCGGGTACGAGTTTAACAGCCTCTACTCCATCCAAGATTTAAAAATGCATGACAAGCAACTCGTATTGCCACGACAGTGTATCAAGATGGATCTGGATCCTGTTTCTCGACCATTCTACGATCGAGGTTTCAACTGGATGGTCATCCTCTGCAAGTACGAGTTCTTCCTCATACGATTACCCCAAGATCTAAGCCGTCCTCCTCATATCGTTACACTCGGTCGTAATCCTGCTGAGCCTGGCCATGGATGGCTTGATAAGAGGGGATACCGCTCTTGCTATGTATGGTGATTGGACTGCAAAAATCATAACATATTCCTAGGATGTGAATATGACAGATTGTGTTTTTCAGATGAAGGATATCAGGATTCCTGAGGTCGCTAGTCTTCCGATTGAGCTTTCTAACATTGGGCTTGATATGACCAGTGGGCGACTTGTGTTCATTTATCGTCGAAATTGCATTGTTTTGGACACGGCACCACTAGCAAGTCCTATAGACACTTCCAATGGGCTGCTGTAGAGAACAAGAACAAGAAGAAGCATTGAACTGAAGCTACTGAATAGGGGAAAGATATGTAGTAGATGCCGATGGTGAGAGATATGGATAATTCCCCGTTGGGCTTCATAGTTACTGTCGTTTCGCAGTGGAGGTGCTGCAGTTCATCGCCCGTACTTGCTACCTAGTGGCGGCAAAACAGAGCATTAAATCCAACACGCTCAATCTGGTAGTTGATGGTGCTTGTTGCTGTTCCAGTAATAGAAATGAACAAGAGTTGAACAGACGTTGACATCGCTGACCGCGCTGACAGCGACACCCACTATGTCTATAGTGAAACTGGTAGGGTAAGGACCGCCGTGACATGCCCATGATTGTTGCTGGTGACATTGGACTAAAGTTCTGTAGATGATTTAAGCTTCAGGTGCTATGGGTCCTTAGCTGTTATCCTGTTGATCACAGTTAAATAAGGCCAAGGCAAGAAAGAAAGCTTGAGCGTTGTCGCTGGTGTTGGCAGAGTTAGCAGACACAGCGGCACGAATATGAGAGGATTCGAGGTTGGAGGCTCATTTATACCGACATGCAAGCTAATTAAACACAATGTTTGCTGCATCGCCAGCGTACCAAGTCGTAACCACCATAAGTAGCTCAAAAAAATCAAAACCTTCGATACAATATGCAAGAATCCGCAGAACAAGGAGTATTATCATGATATCCTTGATGCAAACTGATGATCAGCTACTGGAAGGACGTCCTATATGACAATGCTCGTCCCTGAGCCAAAAGCATCAACCATACGTTACAGCGATCTTCCTCATAAAATTCTGGATATAGCAACACCAAATATCCCTAACGATCGGCGCAAGATAAAAATTGAAGAAAACACTGTCTGCATTATCAACAGAAAGTTTCGCATTTCGACGGTATGAGTTTTGTCCATGTCAAAGGATCCTCATTGAATACAGGACAAACGATTTTGTAGCTCAGGAAAATGGGGCAGCACGTCTATAGGGAGTGCTACCCTCAACAGTGCTTGCTTGGGTCATCTTTCTTCTTCAGAATGCATCCTTCATAACAACTTGACATTGTGATATTCATGGTATGTTTCCTATGTTGGCTAAGTCCAGCCTACTTCATTGAGTAATCAAGATGTGAGTCACTTTCGTTGAGTTTAACATCAAACTCTATCGCTCTCCATATCTTGATCTTCTAAATACATGGTTCAATCCACTGACCTTCTGCACGATGGTAAGTTTTTGCTATCCGCTGCTTATTTATCTCTGAGTGAAAGTAATCAGAACCATTTCCACTCGCTGAGGAAAGGCCGCCAAAAGCAGACCTGTTACTTTTACTCGATGAGATCATTGAGAAGAACAAGGGGCGATGGGGAGCAGAAACTACGAAGGAAAAGGTGAAAGATCTCATCTTGGATCCTCTCATTCGGAAAATGCAAGAGGAGAAACGATCAAATAAAGCACTCAGAAATTATCTCAAAGCACTCAGAGAGCTGGCCTTGAATCCCTATCATCTTCGAGACTTTACTGAGCTTGTTCTTAATGGCAAATACCTTCAAAATGACTTTTTGGTGAGTGGCGATATCTTCTCCTAACGGTTTAATTCTTGATACCTTTTCTAGGTCATGTCCTTATCCAAAGCTAGATCGTTGAGACAATTTGGCCGTCTCGGGATCAAGGTCAACAACTCGTATTCCGTTGATCAAGTACTGGACATTGTTATATCAGAAGATTTCAGAAGCAAACATTCCTGTCCTTCTCCCAGTGAAACAGGTATCGATAAATTGAAAAAGGATTTAGAATACCAGGCTACACATTGTTTTGGTGTTGGCAAAGTGAGTACTTTTCAACAGTGATTTAGTATATCCTCTTTCAACTCTGACTTTCTCTCAGCTTATCGCAGAAATTTATATCGGTGTCCACTTCAGATTCCTTCATGACATCCACAAATTTGCCGGTATCATTATGGACATATCATTGTCCCAGCTGGACGCCCGGCATCAGGCGGTTGAAGTTAGATGTGGGCTTGGAAATCATACAAATAGAACTTACATTTCAGGTCGGACTGATTACCTGGTTTTGACCACCACTACATCAGATGAAAATCAGAAACCAGGCTGTGTACAAGCGTCTCCAACTGTGGATCAACTTACATTAAAGGATTGTATGCCATTTCCTATTCTTGACTACGTTTCGAATCACTTAGTCTCTCAGCCAACATAACTTACCCAGAATTTATTGCACACTTGAATGAACATTGGGACGATGACTTCACCGGGAACACTGATTGGGAGGGATTGATGATAGATGCACAATCCCAGCCTCGGTTAATCTCTATAGCAGGTTAGTTTTTTTTATTTCTCTGATCGATATTGCAATGGATTGGTTATTTTAGCTGAACCATCAAAGTTGTACAAGACAATTGGTGCTTGCTGTTTGGCGTGTGTATCTGTTTTATCTGTTTTATTTAAATTTTTTCACACAGCTGAATACAATCTCAGAGGGCACTATGGCCGACATCAGCAACATGTCATGAAATTCTGCTTGAGCAGTGGCCAGCACTGGATTTTTGGTCTCGTCAATAATTCCAGTGCAACTGCTTATGTGACTACAATACTTGACAATTCTAATCGCCAAAGAACCAAGGATGTCATCACAATGTTGATCCTCTGGGTATTTTATTGACTAAATATCTTCACAAATAGGTACTAACATCGATCTTTAGACAGCATTACCTGGATCAATGCTCGAGAACCTCATATTCTTACACCTCATTCCTGGAAGTGTCATTGAGAGGTTTGAGTTCCCAGGAGAATCAGAGAATAATCATCAAACAAGGGAGGTCCATCATAATGATTGTAAACAGGTTCTTCAAAATGAAGAGGGACATGAGGGTTGGAATACGGATCTAGAGGCCGAAGATAATGACGATGACGACGACAACGATGACGATGACGATGACGATGACGATGATGATGATGATGATGATGATGATGATGAGGAGGAGGAGGAGGAGGAGGAGGAGGAGGCAGAAGAAGATCTAGTAATTTCAATAAATAATCCGCAGTTGTAAATGATATAATTTTCATGCAAATACTAACATGTCATCGCAGGAGGAGTCTATGCCTACCTTGAATTGTCACTACATGTCTTTATTGATCTATTGTCGAGTTTGTCCCACATCACCTGGGGTGGTCGGCATTGCAAGAGTACAAGTAGAATGGCCATTACAAACAATACTCGTTGGCCGCGTTCGAAACCTGACAATCCTTACTAGATTTAACACTTCGATTCTTTCTCCAACAATTCTGCAACAGTGAATGCTGAACCCCAAGATGATATGAATCCATGACCACCGTGTCTTGACCTAAGAGTTAGCGACAAGACCTGAGCCCGGTAAAGAGGGCTTACCCATAATTAAAAACGACAGCAATAGTACCGCCTTCTTTTCTCTGGACTCGTTGACATTCAATTCTTATTCCTCCATTCCTCATTGGCCTTAGACCAACAAGATCCTCGGAGATCAAGGGTAACAAATCTTCAACGGTTGGATGCCGTTCTCGTCGTATTTCCGGGGGAGCTAGTTCAGGACATAGGGCAAGCCCTCTCCTAAGTATATCCATCCTTGTCTCCTCTCTGGGTAATGGGTACCTGATACATGGATTCACGAACATCTGAGAGACATCATCCATGCTACGTACCAATCATTCATCTCCTTGACACCTCCGACTACAACATCTCCATTCTTCCTAGGTATTATATACACCCAGTGCTTCCCGGTTAATGTCCGGCCAAATCTTACCCAAGGGGCTCTTAAGACAACAGTCTGGCCCCTCGCTGGATAGACATCCTGATCCTCTACGCCTCCAAGAAATCGAGCACCTAGGCCAGTGCAGACAATAAGAGCATGAAGAGGGACCTTTCCTGTCAGTGTTTCCCTCCTCTGGCGGTCACTGTGAAAGATATAAGGTCCACCTTGCAGGATTTGGTCGATATGTTGTACGGTGCCCCGATAAATTGCACCTCCTTTGGAAAGAAAACGTGCTTGAAGGTATTGAAGATACATTGGGACATCAATGGTGAGGGTTTCAAACTCGACGCCACGAGTTCCACCTGCCAATGCTGCATCGCTCGATATATCTTTCCACTGTATCAAACTGAGCACCTATAACGGCTCATGTCATGACACTCACGTCTGGATAATACTGTAATTGTGCTCCATCTCCGTAGCCTTCTTCGTAAAATTCCTGTTGCTGAAGGCGTAGGAGACAACCCTCTGCGGCTCCTTTTCCGGGTTCCGCCAATTTCCACATATATCCGAACGTTTCTTGGTCAATCTCTTCGTGCAGCTTATATGACGCAGCATATAAATAGGATCAGAGTGGAACTTACTGTGCAGGCGAGCATCACTCCCGGAAAGAGTTACATGATGTGCTCCCTTACATCGATAAGTGATATTTGGAAGGGATTCAACATCATCCAACTCACTGCCCAGCAACTGGTGTATCTGGAATTACGCTCGTCCCCGGGAAAGACGTCAGCAACTATCGTCACATGATAATCGCCTTGCTCTTGAAGGACGATTGCTGTAGTCAAGCCAATAACACCTATAGGACCGGACCATCTGGACATCACTCATCATAGATCTAGAACTGGATCCAAAGCTTACCTGCACCCAGAACAACGACTTCCTTTCTTTCATTCATGAGTATCAAGGTAAAGAACGACACAATTCACCCTATTCAAACCCCAGTCCTTTCCAGAAGATGCTGGCACATGGAAAATATGTCACATGTACCATTTTAGATAAGAAGGATCTTGTGAGGTATGTTCTGATAATCAGATAATGACAACGGCTGCTCCGAAGAGAAGGGTCCGCGCCGTGATGTCAAGGTTTTTAGATTCGTGTAGGGAAGTCAGTGAACACGAGTCTAGAAAGTGAAGCATGCTTTTCTGAGGAAGACAGCTGACTGGCAAGGAGCCATTCATCACTTGTGGGCCTCGTTAGATGGGAATACAGTGTCTACTTGCTCCGTGCACAAAGCGGTAGCACCGCAAACAACCAAAACAGACTCCATACCAGGACAGGGCTTATCAGCTTTGAGGAGCAACTTCTGACTCAAGATCGTCGAGAATATACAACATACAGACCGCCTGAGAGGTATAGAGATACAGACAAGCTGTATACAATGTAGAGGAACATTATAATTTTGGACCACTTAAATGTGTGTCGGCAGGCTCGGGCCGTCATCAAATGCGTTAACTAATTGTCGAATGTTACGCTAAGACAGTCATGTAAGCTCCGAGTATGTCTTTCTCCCTGCATGAGCTTACGACTCCTTACAGATGTCCACCCTTTCAAGTCCTGCTTGGGACACATATTGGGCGACTAGCCTTGCAATTACTGCCACATGGTTGTACTTCGCTTTCAAAAGTCAGCAACATCCTCAAGAAACTAAAAGGGATCTGAGAACCTCGATTTTTCTTCTTGTGCACACAATATACATTATTTATCTCATTCTTATCGCAAAACCCGAGAATGTCTTTCGTGCCCTTGACCTCTCTATTAACACACCTCCAGATTCAATCAAGGCTTTATTAGTCCAGAGATCCGAGTTCGGCGACGTGCCTAAAAATCTAGAACTTTTACTCGAGCGACTTGGTTCTTTTGACATGCGATTACTTTACGTTCGGTCCGGGTTTTGTCTCCTCCGTCACAGCCAAACCTTTGATACTTGACTAGCTTCGGACACCATGCAGTCGCGACTTGCGAGTGGTGTTCTTCTTTTGAAGATTTCTCTCTCTTTTCTTTACCTGCGGCATTGCTTTCATACACTCACGAGGCAGGTGTAATTGGGGTATGGTTATTTGCTGTATTTCTTCGAGGTATCATCATCTTTGAGTGTCTCCAGCTCCTGACGTCAAGTTCTTCAACACGCGGGCACTTACGGTCGTTGGGCACCGGCATTCTCATCATCTCATGCCTTACTGAATTTTACTGGATCGCCTCATCAACAATACAAATTTCTCAACAGCCAGGTGACCAACCAACATGGATGGTATGTACTTGCCTCTTCCCCAGAACCACAATTGTATCTTGTTGTCTATAGGTACACGATCAACTACTCAGATATCGTCACATGCTCTTTCTCGTACTTCCGCTTATCATCTACCAATTGCCTACAATTTCTATTCCGATCCCAATCCTTTCCAATATTCTGTCACCCCCTGTCACCGTATCGGCGGAAGAGAAGCACCAACATTTCGCAGCAACACTTCGCACCCTCGAACATCTCCTTTCTACACTTCATCTTGATCAATTTACTAGAGCTACAATTATGCGAACGCCCGAGCTTCGTGATTGTGCAATTAAATGGTGGGACGAAGAAGAGAAGGAGGGCCGGTGGATGTTGGAGGACGAAGAATTTAGCAAGACTGCCAAAATGGTTGGGCTGGGATTTGGGCAGGGACCAAGTGGTACGGGCGAGGACGATGAACCACTACGCCGAAACGCGTCGATGGCATTACGTTCACTTTACGATGGTGCCACACCTAGCGAGCATTGGTGCTGATCTACCATGGGAATCAGTATTTGAGACAACTTCAGACCCGTTGCCCGAGATAGTCATCTTTCCATTTGTCCTAGTCTAATTTACCCACGAGGAGGGAAGGCTGATCCGAATACGCCAACGAAAGTACTTGGGTCCCTGTAAATTAACCTCAAAAAGCCAGATAGCGTGGAGAACCAGAAGCCCGGACGTTGTGTGGCGGTGTCGATGTAGTAGTTGGTGTTCTATTCGACAAGTCCACATTGGTTGTGTTTCTCATGCCCCTATCATGATAATTCGAGATACTTATTTTTCCTTGATAATCATTCCTGGAAAATGCTCGTGGTGTAGGGTGATCGATCGCAGGATTTACCATGAATGGTTGTGAGCCGGGTATTTCATCAAGGATGGTAGATGGATACCCAGTCTCCACCTGAGGGATGGCATGCTCTGGCTCCAAAGGCGGCATTGCATATTCTTCAGGTGGTGGAATTTGGATAGGAATGGTTGGGGTTTGTTGCCGTATATCAATCATTGATGCATCACCACCCGACGAGTGATGTACCTTGGTGCCGTGCTCAAAATCCTGTGGACGTAGGCAACGATGCCTTAGAAATCGATGATGAACATAAATTAGAAGGCATCCAGCCAGGAGCCCTGCTAGCGCAGAGGCCACTAGGAGCTCAACAAATTCGGGAATTGTGAAACCACCGTTGATCATCAGTGATGATTGAATTATATGATTGGGTCCCTGCCTATACATAGAGGAGTTAGCAGCAGTTCCCTTTTGTAAATTCCATGCCTACGTGGTGCGTGTATTCAATTCCAAAGGGGAAGCAGGTCACTTCTCCAGAGTACTATTAGCCAGAACGTAGGGCGCTTGAAGTTCAGGGGACAATTTCTAGGTGGATGTGAGATCGTGATGAGGGGGTGGTAAAGATGAAGGTGATTGATACTTCTTGCCCTTTTTAACTATGACTCCCATCACATATGAGAAAGATGAATTTACAGGAGTCAAAATTGACTTCGGCCTCTTGACCTCCGTCACCGTCCGCAACCAGTGAGAACACTCAACGGAGGTCAAGGCTCGGCTGTTGCTAAGGACGCTCAAGGCAAAGAAAAGTCTAGCCTTAGACTAAGATACCCGAGGACTAACCTAGTAGGATGACAACCCAGGCTTTAACGCAGACCCAAATGAGTATGCAAACGAAGACTACAAAGGTCGGCAATCTGTCCGATAAGACCAGATCATATAACTAGTAGATGGGACAAATGCTACTGAGAATGATTATGTGGCAACAATCAAGGTCTGTTTCCTCCCATGATAGATATATTTGTTTGGTAAGGGAAAGCGATAGAGTTGAAGACCATATGAGAACCACGAATAACACTACAATGTTATTAAGGCATGCAAACTGTTCAAGTACAACAAGAAATTGGACAGTGGTATACATAACAGCGGAACGAACAGTCAGACTTAGGGGTTAGATTTCGAGTTTATCCGAGCCTGCAAGAAACATTACCACAAGATATCCCACGTGAAAATGGTTCGAGTGGGTCGTTCAACTCTTCCTTGGGAAAGGCATGTCTGGAATCAGATAATGCACCTGCTTCCCTTCAATTCCTCCAGGCCCGAAACTACTTTTGTGCACGAGGCTGTTACCATCATGATTTAGCTGTAGCTTTTTGGAATAATGACTGTAAGCTGCTACGCCAGAAGAAGCGCTAGGAGTTGTAGGAGTGGCGGGCGAAGATACGTAAGAAACCGCGTGGCTGGAAGTAGTTAGTCTTGAGGGACCCGAAAGAAAAGAATCATAGACAGGGACAGGTTTTCGAGGCATCCTTCTGGGTATGTTTGATGAAGGTTCTTTAACGTACATTTGATGGTTGAGATCGGTTGAAGGAGAATGAGTTGAAGATGAGGCGGAGTATGACCTAGCCATATCGATATCTGCTAATGGAAATGATGAATGTGAAGAATAGGTATGAATATCAAGGGAGGATGCTCTGTCATGAGGCTCGTTAGGGTAAATTAAGTTGTTTCGTGGTAAAATGTGTGATGAGCTCAGTTGTTGGAGGGAAGTTCTCGAAGAAGAGATGGGTAGAGTTGCCAGCGCCAGACCTCCTTCAATGTCGTCGAAAGGATTCGTATAGGAAGCAGGAGAACTAGCCAGTTTCTCTACCGAGGATGAACAAAATATTGGGTTGTCACTTCTGTGCCGGCCATCCCCAGCGCAACTCGCTGAACCATTCTTCGCGAATTCATGACTCGTTGCGGATGTTAGGTCACAAGAAGCATGATTTCTTCTTTCGAAGTGATTAGAGTTAAGGGAACCTAAACCATCCCGCCCATAGTTATGTTTAGCGCCGGTAGATTGCCCTTCAATTTCAGCCGCGCTTTTCCTCTTTCGCAGCCAGAGGTACATGGCGAGAACGATGATAAGGAATACGATGGCCCCCGCAACGACTCCGATAATAACGCTCACTTGTGAACTGTTTCTTTGGGTGGTAGACTCTGGGACGGTTGTTGCTCCTGAAGACACTGGTATAGGCATATTCGAGGATGAGGACATGGAAATTGTGCTTGTGTGAGTAGTACTCAGAAGGCACGACGTATCATTCCCAAGCTGAACAAAAAATGGATCTGTCTGATCCTTGTATGTTGAATTGAGGTCTGCAAGGATTTGATACCATCCCGTGGATACATTTACATTCCAAGATACTACAGAGGCTTGGGGAAGTATGCCTTGCGTAATCGAGACTCGGACCGGCTGCAATTGGGAGGTACCTGAAGGTACTGAAAATACTTGGTCATCGGTGAAAGTGTTGACATGTGAGGTTTGGGAAGACGGAGGGGTAGCATTGGTGGCGATGAGGTCAAGCGGTAAAGATGGACCTGCGTATATCCAGGTGACGTTGACAGAGGTGCAGGCAGTCAAAGAAGACCTCAAGTCACGTAGGAAGAGTAAAGGCGACGATACAGAGCTATATGTTGGTGTTGGATCTGGAAACGCATGTAAACACTGAATGTGTGTTGGGGATGATAGCTTACCCTGTCGTCTCTTCAGCAGAGGCGTCGCGTCTAATCCATTTACGCCTTCAATTAAGAAGGGTAGAGATGAAAAGAGAATCGTAGAAGCTAGCCCTTGTATCATGACTTGAGACCTTGACTTGTTAACCAAGTAGTCTGTGGGTAACGTTCACTGTGCTACGATGGGACGAAGATGCATCGCCGCTTAAAGCCGACCGCTCATCTTCGAATTGACACACATCCCTGCACCACATGCATCTTGATGATGACCGCAGCACACTCCCAGGGTATAAATAGTCGATTACTTGTAACAGTTTTGCCTTGACCACGATTTAATGAATGCCATCCCAGAGATATTAAGTTCTGCCCGCATAGGAGCAGCGCTGCGGCCTCAGGTTAGGAGCGATTTAGCCTAATTATGTACCAGTCATGAAGTGATGCCAAATAATTGTGAAGGAATCATCTGAGCTGCAAGCGAACATCGTGATAAACCCGTGATAAAGTGTTTGTATCGCACATAGATCTGCCGTACGGTCTGATCTCTCAAGAAAAGGTGTCCTTTGTAGGTTCAGTGGTCTAGTGGTTATGATTTCTGTCTTACACACAGAAGGTCTCCGGTTCGAACCCGGACTGAACCATTGTTTTC
>Ga0157365_10001098_pt1 | contig 11325 bp, 3 predicted proteins | sample AttsexASBM3_FD_111478 | JGI IMG/M metagenome (GOLD analysis project Ga0157365, IMG submission 111478) | Fungus gardens microbial communities from leaf cutter ant in Ribeirão Preto, State of São Paulo, Brazil - Atta sexdens ASBM3 | ecosystem: Host-associated > Fungi > Mycelium > Unclassified ... | reverse complement strand
TCGTCAAAGTCGAGCCGGTGCGTAAACGGATTGCAGTGAGTGCTCTGCGCTCACTGACCGATGCCATGACGTTGCAAAAGGAGTCTGCTGCGGACGCTGTCCGCGACATGCGTGACGAGGCAAGATATTGAGCGTCTATATTGACACATCGGTTCTTGTGGCGGCCCTGACCAATGAGCGGGAAACTTCCCGGATGCAGGAGTGGCTTGGTGCTCAGGCACCTGAGGAGCTCTTCATCAGTGATTGGGTCGTGACGGAATTTTCCTCTGCGCTGTCGATCAAGCTGCGGACGGGACAGATCACTGTCACCGATCGCGCGAACAGCCTGGCCATGTTCACGCGTCTGTGTGCCGAAAGTATCGGGGTCTTGCCAGTGACCAGTCAGAACTTCCGGACGGCGGCAAGGTTCTCGGACCAGTATGCTCTGGGTCTGCGGGCCGGAGATGCCCTTCATCTGGCGGTTTGTGCGGATCAGGGTGCGACCCTGTATACTCTGGATCGTCGCCTTGCCGAAGCCGGGCCTCAGGTTGGTCTGGCTGCCACTCTTCTGTAATCGATTATTACCGGGAGAGATGTTTTTCCTAAATCGGAAAAACTAAAACAAAGAGAGTATCGATGAAAGCGTTTGAATTCGATCATTATATTATTGACTCTTATGCTCGCTTTTCGCGCTCTTTTAGTTCTATCAGGGCGGAAGATCTTCGGTCAGCAATTGATAGTCAATATGATGCCAAGCGCTTCTGGCCAGACGCGCTGTTGTCAATCAATCCGCGTTTTCTTCAAGGGCCGACAGTCAACGATCTTGTTGCATCAGGCGATCTGGATGAAGCAACCGGACAAATATTTCGGTTCGAATCTGTACCAGTGCGTTTCTATCGTCATCAGGCCCAGTCAATCGCTAAAGCACGAGCCCAGAAAAGCTACGTGGTTACAACGGGCACCGGCTCTGGCAAATCACTTTGCTTTTTTGTGCCAATAATTGATGCCGTTGTCCGCGCGCGGAAGCAGGGTAAAGCACGTAGAACCCGAGCTATTATTATTTACCCTATGAACGCTCTAGCAAACAGTCAGATCAACGAAATCGAAAAATTTATCAACAAATCTGGATTATCCGAAGAACTCAAGCCGGTTGTGCGCCGCTATACCGGTCAGGAAAGCCAAGAAGAACGACAAAAAATAGCGAACAACCCGCCGGATATTCTTCTTACTAATTTCATGATGGCCGAACTGCTTCTGACACGACAAGATCGCCTCGATTCGAAAGTCGTCGAAAACGCATCTGGTTTGGATTTTATTGTTCTTGATGAATTGCATACCTATCGCGGCCGACAGGGTGCTGACGTCGCTATTCTCGTTCGACGTATTCGCAATCGTTGTACGCCGGAAAAAGCTCCGATTTGTATTGGGACGTCAGCGACAATGGCGACCGAAGGATCGGAGGAAAGTCGGGCCCAAGCTGTCGCCGATGTTGCATCACGTTTGTTTGGTGTATCTGTTGGCCCAGAAAATGTCATCGATGAATCTCTTGAACGTGCTACCGATGATCGACTGAAGCTTGAAGATATAAGTAGAGAGCTTCCAAAAATTCTTACATCCCCACTGTCGGCAATGCTGACTGACGACATCTTGAAGACGCATCCTCTGGCTGTCTGGGTTGAAATGGCTATCGGTCTTGATGATAGGCGGGAGTTGAAACGAAAGAAACCTATTCCGTTTAGTGGCGCTGTTGCTTTGTTGGCTCAAGATAGCGGTATCGATTTCGACACTTGTCGAAATTATCTTGAAAGCTTTCTCACTCAGATTAGCCTCCCCGAGAGAAATCGTGGCGGTTTTGGCGAAAAAGCGTTTCTCGCATTTAAGCTGCATCAGTTTATATCAGGTACAGGTGAAATTTTTACTACGCTGGCGGAGAAGCCACGAAATGTACTCTTCGAAGGTCAACTCGAAGACCCAAAATCTCCCGGCCACCGTTTATATCCAACACGTTTTTGTCGGGACTGCGGGCATGAATTTCATGTTGTTACAAAAAATAATGACGACCGTGGCATCATTTTTATTCAGAGAAATATTGACGACGTACCCCTTACTGACGAGGAAAACGATACTGCTGGCTATCTGACACCTACGACCGAAGGCGATGATGATTACATTTTTACAGGTGAACTCGAAACATATCCGGAAGATTGGCGAGAAGAACGCAATGGAACTGAACGGCTGAGAACCAACAGAAGGAGTAGGGTTCCACAGATGATTTCTGTTTCTCCATCGGGTCGTTATTCTCCGGATGGGAAACAATACTGGTTTATTCCAGGAAAATTTGGATTTTGTCCGCGTTGCCTTTGCCAGCCTCACCCTAATACCCGGGAACGTACAAAGCTCGCGGGCTTATCTGGTGAAGGTCGTAGCTCAGCCACCACATTGCTGGTTTCCACGGCTTTGGAATGGATGAATGATCCGCACAGCGGAGTTTCGAAAGAGAAGCGTAAACTACTTGGCTTTACCGACAATCGACAGGATGCGGCACTCCAGGCTGGTCATTTCAACGATTTTTTGTTCGTTAGCCTTTTACGCGGGGGGATACTGCGGGCTGTCCTAGATGCTGGGAGTGATGGTTTGGCCGAAGACGAGTTCGGCTTGCGGATTGTTAAGGCTCTTGAATTCACAGCAAACAATGCGCCTGTCCGTGTTCATTGGATGTTAGATCCTGATGCCGGGGCTGTAATTCGTGAAGATGCACAACGCTGTTTGGCCAAGGTTCTTGCTCATCGATTGTGGACGGATTTGCGGCGCGGATGGCGTTACACCAATCCGAGCCTTTCTGTTCTCAAACTTATTAATGTGGCCTTTATTGGTCTGGACGAAATCGCAGCAGATAGAGAGAGATTATCAGCTATTCTTCCACAGTTGGGGACCCTCGAAGTTTCCGCCCGGAAGAATGCATTAGAGTTGCTTTTGGGCGCCATGCTTGAGGGCCTGGCTGTTGCGACAGAAGCTCTGGATCTGGTCGAACTCGATGCTGTCGCACAGAGGTCACGAGGTCTTTTGCGGGCACCCTGGGCTATTGATGTAAAAGAACAGCCAAGAAGTAGAACGTCCTTGCTTCTTCAGGCGCCCAGCAGAGATCGTGTTAGTCTCAGAGAGGAGCAAACGATCGTTCGAGGAGGATTCAATTCCCGCATCGGGCGTTTGATCAATCGTGAAAGCATCATCGGCATAAAGCTTGGCAGAGAAGCATACTTGGACGTGATGACAGGCTTGATGGAGCTTCTGGCTAGTGAAGGACTCGTGTCACGCGTTGAGATCGAAACTGATATTCACGGCTGGCGCATTGCCCCGGCCGCCGTTCGCATTGTTCTGGGAGATGCTGTTCGGAAAGGCACGCCGCAAGGAAACCGCTATTTTCATGATCTCTATAACGAGATCGTTACAGACCTAAAGAATGGCGGTAGTGCTTTTTATGGTCTTGAAGGACGTGAACATACCGCTCAAGTGTCGCAGACATTACGCGAATACCGAGAATGGCGGTTTCGTTACGAAAAGGAAGATCAGGAAAACATCTTAAGAAACAGGGCAGAGTTTCGTGCAGCAGGAGAAGCAGATCAATTTTTACCCGCATTATTCTGTTCACCAACTATGGAGCTTGGTGTCGATATATCTGCGTTGAATGCCGTTTATTTGCGTAACGTTCCCCCTACGCCTGCCAACTACGCTCAACGTGCAGGACGAGCTGGTCGTTCAGGACAGGCTGCCGTAATTGTAACCTATTGCGCAGCGCAGTCTCCACATGATCAATATTTTTTTGAACGTCGTAACGAAATGGTATCCGGAGTTGTTCGGCCACCAGCGCTTGATATCACCAATGAGGAACTTATCCGCTCACATCTGCATGCTGTCTGGCTTGCAGAAACAAAACTCGCGTTGTCTCCGGACATTCCTGAAATCCTTGACCTCGGTGAAGGTGGTCGTCCTCTGAAAACAGAGATCCAGTCAGTTATCGACCAGCCTACCCTGGTGGTGGCGGCTTACGCCCCCATGAAAGAAGTTCTCGATCAAATCCTTACTTCAGTTAACGGTCAGATGCCTGTTTGGATGACTGATCCAGACGATTTTGTCATGCAGGTCGCAATAAGTGCGCCTAAACAGTTCGATCATGCTTTTGATCGTTGGCGGGAATTATATGACTCGGCTCAGACGCAACTGAGAGAGGCTAATATGCGGTCTGAAACACAAGGGCTTTCCGCCGCAGACCGTCGCAAAGTCAAGGCTGCTCAAATGCAGGCGAGTGATCAAATCGCCATATTAGAACAAGGCAAGGCCTCAAATGGTTCCGATTTCTATACTTATCGGTATTTAGCTACAGAAGGGTTTTTGCCCGGATACAATTTTCCACGCCTTCCGCTTTACGCTTTCATTCCCGGCGAGGGAAAAGCAGGTGCATTTCTCCAGCGTGCCCGCTTTTTGGCCATATCGGAATTCGGTCCTCGCAGCCTTATCTATCATGAAGGCCGTGCTTACCGGGTTGTGAAAGCAAAGCTACCACCGCAGGTTCGTGAGGGTGACGGCACAGAACTTGCGACGAAAGACATCTTTATATGTCCGAATTGCGGAGCGAGTCACGACAAAGAAGTCGAACGATGTCACGCTTGTGCTAGCCCGATGGCTGGAGAGCTTCCAGTTCAGAGAACGCTTAGAATCGACAATGTCGAGGCAATATCAGCTGAACGTATTACAGCCAATGATGAAGAGCGTGTCCGGCAGGGCTTTGATATCCAGACGGTATTTTCCTGGCCGAAACAGGATGGCCAGGTACAGGTTATGGAAGCCGATTTCAAATGCGATGATACTTCTCTTCTTGTTTTGCAATATGCCAACAGGGCAGAGATAAGTCGGATCAACAAAGGGCTCAGACGTCGGGCTAATCAGAATGTTTTTGGTTTTTACATTGATCCACGCACCGGTTACTGGGCGAAAGCGGATGATGAGGATTCTGACAATGATCCAGCACCCGAGGTGGTGAGGCCAGTAAGAATCGTTCCAATTGTACGTGATCATAAGAACGCACTACTCTTTCGTTTCAATAATCCCGAACAATATGCTCCTGAGACAATCGCAACGATCCAACATGCTCTGATGCGAGGTATAGAGGTTATTTTCCAACTTGAGGAAGGGGAGGTTCTTGGTGAGCCGCTGCCTTCGCGCGATGATCGCCGAGCAATCCTGGCTTATGAAGCTACGGAAGGGGGAGCTGGTGTTTTAGGACGTTTAATTGGGGAACCGGATACACTGGGACGGGTGGCGCGTGAGGCTCTTGTCCTCATGCATTACGATGACGTGGACGAAGCCATTGCGGCGGGTGATGCTGAGTTACTCGTGAGCCATGATGGTGAAGCCTGCGTTCGTGGATGTTATCGTTGCCTTCTTTCTTATTTCAATCAGCCGGACCACGAACTGATTGACCGTACGAACGATCAGGTGAAGCGGATGCTGGTAGATCTGGCGCGGGGGCAAGTGGTACCTCGAACGCAAGGCAACCAAAGAGATGATGGCTGGTCACGAGCGCTTAAAGATGCAGGGCTGCCGCTCCACGATAGTTCAGGTCTGCGCTTCTCTGATCAGGAAATGACATTTGTATGGCGAGGGCATTTCGTAGCTGCCTGTAATTCTTCGCTAACTGAATCTGCATTGCAGGAGGCGGAAAGCAGGGGGTGGACGCTGTTTGAATTGCCTGGGACGATAGCTGAAGGCATACCCACTGCAATGCTTTCGATGTTTGGGAAATGATCTGATGGCAACAGGCTTCGCCCCTGGGGATCTGGTTAGGGCGCGTGATCGAGAGTGGGTCGTCCTGCCTTTTCCTCGTCCAGACGTAATTGCTCTTCGCCCTCTGTCTGGTGGCGAGAACGACAAAGTTGTGCTTGATCCCAGACTTGAGACCGTGCCGATTGAACCTGCTCGCTTCGATCTTCCTGCGGACGCTGTTGTGACAGTCCAAGCGAAGGCAGCACTGCTTGCGGACGCAATGCGTCTAACATTGCGGCGGGGAGCAGGCCCGTTCAGATCCGCAGCTCAGCTAGCCTTTGAACCCAGAACATATCAGTTGGTTCCATTGCTGATGGCACTTCGACTGAGCGTGCCACGTCTGCTTATCGCAGATGATGTCGGCATTGGTAAGACAATAGAAGCAGGACTAATTCTTCGTGAACTGATGGACCGTGGAGAAGTTGACTCGTTCTCTGTGCTTTGTCCACCGCATCTAGTGGAGCAGTGGGTAAACGAACTGAAAGAACGCTTTGGTATTGATGCAGTTGCTGTTACATCTGGCTCGGCCAGCCGTTTGGAACGCGGATTGCCATTGGCACAGACACTATTCAGTGCCTATCCATTTACAGTAGTCAGCCTCGATTACATTAAGGCTGAGAAACGTAGAGAAGGCTTCGCACGGGCCTGTCCGGATTTTGTCATTGTTGATGAAGCCCATGCCTGTGTGGGTACCCATCAAGGACGGCAGCAGCGTTTCGAGCTTCTAGCTGGATTGGTTCAAAATCCTGATCGACGAATGATTCTTCTGACCGCAACACCACATTCCGGAGACGAAGAGGCTTTTGGTCGCCTGCTATCCCTGATCGATCCATCATTTGCGTCATTGAACTTCGATGATGCGCGATACCGTGAACGGCTGGCGAGACATTTTGTACAGCGCCGCCGCATTGATCTTGTTTCAGGGGATTGGCACGAAGATCGTGCATTTCCGAAACATGAAACAACGGAATTCCCATACCGGTTATCTGAAATCCATCGGGCGTTTCAGGAGGCCGTCCTGGACTATTGTTTTGGCGTCGTTTCTCAGGCGGGACCGGAAAAGCATGCGCGTCGTCTGGCTTTTTTTGGGACGCTCGCTCTCATGCGTTGCGTTGGGTCGTCGCCAGCAGCGGCCTTGAGCGCATTGGAAAAGCGGGTATCAAATGAAAGTAACCGTCTTGAGCCGCAAATTTACGATGACGATGGAGACGACGAGGACGCGGTCGATGTCGAACCAGGCACGACATTTGATGCGGATCCACACCTCCTTGCTCTCGTGGAAACAGCGAGAAAACTACGCAGTGAGCCTGATCTAAAGCTTTCTGCTCTAATCAATGCCCTGACTCCCCTTATCAAGAAAGGCGCCAATCCCGTTATCTTTTGCCGCTATGTGGCAACGGCAGAACATGTGCGCGATGGCTTGCGCAAGGCCTTTCCAAAGCTGGTCGTCGAATCTGTGACGGGCCTCCTGACACCAGACGAGCGTCGCGATCGTGTCTCTGATATGATTGCTGCGGATGAGACGCAGAGCAACCAACGTATTCTTGTCGCGACCGATTGTCTTTCAGAAGGCATCAATCTACAGCAACTGTTCGACACTGTCGTGCATTACGATCTTTCTTGGAATCCGACCCGCCATCAGCAACGTGAAGGGCGTGTAGATCGATTTGGTCAGCCGGCAGAACTCGTACGGTCAATCATGATGTTTTCGCCTGATAGTGCCGTAGATGGTGCCGTTCTTGATGTTATTCTTCGTAAAGCGGAAGAAATCAGAAAGGCAACTGGCGTAACCGTTCCGCTTCCTGAAGAACGGGGACCGGTAACAGATGCCCTGATGGCGGCTATGATGCTGCGTCAGGGGCCTGCTGATCAGCTTCCGCTCGATTTCCGCCAGTCAGCACTCGATCTTGGTGATTCCGTTAAAGTCATGGAAGCACGCTGGCGCGACGTGGCTGAAAACGAGAAAAAGTCTCGGGCACGTTTTGCACAAAACGTCATGAAACCGCAGGAAGTCGCCCCAGAATGGGCGAAAGCCGAGACACTTCTGGGGTCACCTCAGGAAGCTCGATTTTTTGTCGAGCGCACGATGACTCGTTTCGGGGTAAGGCTGGAGCCCCGTAAGGCGATGCTGTTGGCGCATCTCAACGCACTTCCGCCAGCCCTTCGGGAGCGCCTGAAGGAACATGAGCTTGAAGGCTCAGTGCGTCTGGCGGTCGCTGAACCCGCTCCCTTCGGATCTACGTTGCTCACTCGCGCCCATCCTTTGACAGCAACTCTGGCTGAAGCGTTGGTCGAGGCTTCGCTCGATCGTAATTCCTTGCCAGAACTGGGGATTGGTCGGGTTGGTGCATGGCCAACGAGCGCTGTTCAACGTCCGACCCGGCTTGTTCTCCTCAGGCTGCGTTTCAAGCTGATTATTCATGCCCGGAAGGAAAAACTCCTGCTCGCGGAAGAAGCCGCGATTATCGGCATTCAGGGAAACCAGATCGTAGCAGAAGGTGAAGTCGCTCGTTCCTGGCTCAATACTGAAGCAACGGCTAACCTCGCGGACATCGCACGAGACAGGTTCATAGCAAAGGCCCGGGATGACCTACCTGATCTTCTTACCGGCCCTATCTCTGATTTCGTCAGCTTACGTGCGCAGGAGCTCATGCAGGATCATAATCGCCTGCGCAGCGCATCGGGATCTGCTTCACGAGTGACGGTGGAACCTGTTCTGCCGCCAGATGTGATCGGTCTTTTCGTCATGATGCCGGGGGAAAATTGAGTCGTGGCCCGCAAGTCAACTACCGATCTGTCCGGCTGGGCATCACTTACGCTCGAAGGCAACCTGATAGCGCCAGCAATGGTGGCCCGCATCGACAGTCGGCAAGCGACTGAGCAGTCAGAAGAAGATTATCATATCCGTAAAGGACTTTCGGTCCGCGAAGAAATCTCGACGGCTTTTCGTGTTGGCCAGTCCCATTTTGATGACTTTACGAAAATCGAGCACCCGTCACAGGCTGCCACACAACGTTTCGTGCGTGCGTTTCTTGCCGAAACATTCGGTTTCGATGACCTCGTCCCAGCGGATGACCCAATCTCGTTTCTCGCTGGTAACCGCGTTCCTGTCGTCATCGTGCCACCATCGGAAGACAATCTTGACCGACGCAGCCCGACACTTTCGACCGACCGTTCAAGATCTCCAGCTCTTGCGCTTCAGGATTATCTGAATGCCCATGAAGAGGCGCTTTGGGGCCTGGTTACGAACGGAACCACGCTTCGCCTCATGCGGGATAACGACTCCCTGACGCGATCAGCCTATATCGAAGCCGATCTGGCTGCGATCTTCACTAACGAGGATGCGGCATCCTTCGCCGCTCTGTGGCTGCTGGTCCATCGGACGCGGTTTGGTGTCGTGGGGGCGCCTGCTTCCGATTGCGCGCTCGAACGCTGGAGAGAAGCCGGAGCGCGTGAGGGAGAAGCGGCGCGTGACCGGCTGGCAGCTCAGGTCGAAATAGCACTGAAGGCGCTTGGCTCGGGATTCCTTGAAGCCAATCCAGGGCTCGCTGCCCATCTGCGAGTCGGCGAAATCAACCTGCTTGAGTGGTTCAACGAACTTCTGAGACTTGTCTACCGTCTGATCTTCCTGATGGTGGCGGAAGATCGTAATCTGCTGCATCCGGAGACAGCCAGCCTCGATGCGCGCAGGCTCTATGCCGAAGGATACAGTCTCACCGCACTCCGCGCACAAGCCATACGACGTGCGGCATGGGACAGGCACCATGATCGCTATGAAGGAATCAAGATCGTTTTTCGCGCTCTTGCGCACGGGGAGGAGAAGCTCGGCCTCCCTGCGCTCGGAGGTTTGTTTAGCGCAGACAGGTTGCCCCATCTCGAAACCGCATGTCTGAGAAACCGGGCTTTCATGGAGGCTATCTACCAGCTCGGGTGGCTATCGGGGAAAACAGGGAAGGTTCCGGTTAACTGGCAGGCCATGCAGACCGAGGAACTCGGGTCAGTCTATGAATCTCTGCTGGAACTCCAGCCACAACTTGGCGACGACGGTAAAACGCTCGCCTTCGCTTCGGAAACAGCCGAGAAACGAGGCAACCAACGCAAGGCGACAGGGTCCTACTACACACCTGACAGTCTCGTTCAGCTCCTGCTCGACACGACGCTCGATCCCGTTCTGGACAGGGCAGAGACGCAGACCGCCAATCCCGCCGAAGCGCTCCTGAACCTTACCGTGATCGACCCCGCCTGTGGATCCGGGCACTTCCTGCTGGCCGCCGCCCGACGCATAGCCACGCGCGTCGCCCGGCATCGTGCTGACGGTCTTCCGACCATGGCGGATTACCGTCATGCCTTGCGGGAGGCGGCGTCACATTGCCTTTATGGTGTTGATCGCAATCCGATGGCGGTGGAACTGAGCAAGGTTGCGCTCTGGATCGAAGCGTTGGAGCCAGGGCGGCCGCTTGCCTTCTTTGATGCCCAGATCCGTTGCGGCGACAGCCTGATCGGCGTGTTTGACCGCGCTATGCTGCGGGAGGGTATTCCTGACGAAGCCTACAAGCCTCTGACTGGTGACGACAAGGAACTGTCGAACCGATACAGGCGCCTGAACAAGGAACAGCGCGATCGCGCCAAAAATAATCCAATTTTGTTCCGGGAGTGGTCGGCTCCGGAAATCCTTGCCGAGCGGGATCATCGTCTCAGGGGGATGCCGCAGGACAGCCTTGCTGAAGTCGAGGCCAAGGCTCGCGATTTTGATCTCATGCGCCAGTCGGATATGTGGCGAAACCTCAAGGCTGCCAGCGATCTTTACCTTTCTGCCTGTTTCTACATGGCGGCATTTTTTACGCCAAAACTTCCAAGTGCGACCAGCATGGACGAAATGCCGCTGACCGAGCATGTCTGGCACGCTGCAGCAGGTTCTCTGCCACCCGCGAATCTTGATCGTGGTGCATCTTTGACGTCCGAGAAGGTTAGCGCGTTTCACTGGTTTATCGAATTTCCCGAGATCATGGAACGAGACGGCGGGTTCGATGTCGTGATCGGTAATCCGCCATGGGAGCGGATCAAGCTTCAGGAACAGGAATTTTTCGCCGCCCGCTCGCCTGAAATCGCTACGGCTCCTAATAAGGCCGAACGGCAGAAACTGATAAATCGACTAGAAGAGGCAGATCCTGCCAGTGTTGACGGGCGTCTCTGGCAGGACTTCATTTTCGCCAAACGCACAGCGGAAGCTTCCAGCGAATTTGCCCGCACGTCAGGCCGTTATCCGCTTGCTGGACGAGGGGACGTCAACACCTATGCACTTTTTGCTGAGCTTTTTTCCCGTTTGACCAAGCCAGAAGGGCGTGCAGGCGTCATTGTGCCCACAGGCATTGCAACTGATTACACGTATCGTCTGTTTTTTTCGGATTTATTAGAAAAAAAACGACTTGTTCAGGCATTGATGTTTGATAATGAATGGAAGATATTTCCATCTGTTCATCCAGATACTCCTTTTGGGATTTTTGTGTTTGGCTTCACAAAAGAAGC
>Ga0157365_10001097_pt1 | contig 11343 bp, 10 predicted proteins | sample AttsexASBM3_FD_111478 | JGI IMG/M metagenome (GOLD analysis project Ga0157365, IMG submission 111478) | Fungus gardens microbial communities from leaf cutter ant in Ribeirão Preto, State of São Paulo, Brazil - Atta sexdens ASBM3 | ecosystem: Host-associated > Fungi > Mycelium > Unclassified ... | reverse complement strand
GTGCTTGTCGGCGAATTCGGCGAAGAAGCGGATGCCCTCGGCCACATAGGGGATGTCCCAGGCCAGCACCTCGCGCAGCGGACGGGTCGAACCCACCGCTTCCAGCGGGCCGAGGATCTCGCCGTCGGCTTCGACCAGATCGGCCCAGCGGCGCATCACCCGCGCCCGCTCGCGCGGCGGCCGGCTGGCCCAGTCGCTGGCCTTCCAGGCACGCCAGGTGCCCTCCACCACCTCGTCCACCAGGTCCGCCGAGGCGCACGGCAGACCGCTCTGGAAACCGCCATCGGAAGGCCGGAACACCTCCAGTTCGGCGCGGGCGTCGCGGATGCGCCCCTCGCTGAAATGGGCACAACGAACCGCTATTGCTCTGGGGTCGAACGAGGCCATGGCGCGCTCCGCTAGGGCTGTGGGCTTGGCCCCCATGCTAGGCGCGCGGATCGCCATCTTTTGCCGAACTGGCAGGGGCCTTCGGCGCCGCGCAGCGGCGCGTCCACCCCTCGGCAACCGAATCTGCCGTCGCGGCTTGTTAGGCTGACGCCTGAATCAGCCAGACCCAAATCGGAGCCCTGCCGTGTCCCACGCCACCCTAAGACCCCTGCGCGAAACCGACCTCGCCACCGCTCACCAGCTGTCCCAGGCGCTGCACTGGCCCCATCGCCCGGAAGACTGGCAGTGCCTGTTCCACACCGGCGAAGGCCTGGTGCTGGAAGACGACCAGGGCGTGTTCGGCACCGGGTTCTGCGTGCCCCAGGGCGACTTTGCCACCATCGGCCTGGTGATCGTCGCCGACAGCCACCAGGGCCAGGGCCATGGCCGCCGCCTCATGGACGGCCTGCTGCAACTGGCCGGCAACCGCACGCCCCTGCTGGTCGCCACCCTGCGCGGCGCCCCGCTCTACCGCAGCCAGGGCTTCGACTCCTATGAGCGCATCTATCAGCACCAGGTGGCGAGTCTGCCGGCAATGGCTGAACGTCAGCCACTGGAAGACCAGATCCGCGAGCTGAGTCCGGCAGCGGCGCCGCAGCTGGAGACCCTGGCCCAGGCGGCTACCGGCCTGGACCGCAGCGCCCTGCTGCAGGAATTGCTGCCCCAGGCCGAGCGCATCGTCGGCTTTGAACAGGAGGGCCAGTTGCGCGGCTTCGCCCTGCTGCGCCCCTACGGCCGCGGCCTGTCGGTCGGCCCGGTGATCGCCGAATCCACCGACCAGGCCAAGGCGCTGATCCTCGCCCTGCTGCGCCACGCCGAAGGGCAATACGTGAGATTCGACGTGACGGCCCGCAGCGGTCTCAATCCCTGGCTGAGCGAAATCGGCGTTCCCCAGGTCGATGAGGTCGAGCAGATGGCCCGGGGCAAGGCGCCGCTGTCCCGCGATGGCCTGGATCAATTCGCGCTGCTGACTCAGGCGCTGGGCTGAGCGACCGCGGCCTCGCGCGAGCGGTATCCCCGCGGCAGGCGGCGCGGCCGCCTGACCGCTCTGCCGGGCGAAATCGGCGACCACCCCCTTAACCGTCCAGCCCCGCAGGCGCCCTCAGGGCACAGCCGTCCGCACCGTCAGGCCAGGGTTCCAGACGCTGGCTAGCGTCCTTCATCCGCCCAGCTGGGTCGCTCATTGACGAGGGTTTCCAGTGGATAGCCGCCTTGGCGAAGGGGCTGGCGCAGGACGATGCGACTGGCAAATTTCTCGATACCGATATTGTCCTCCAGCAGTCGATCCATCAGGGCCTGCAACCAGTTGATGCTCGGCACCACGATCTTGAGCAGATAGTCGTAGCCGCCACTCACGTTGTGGCACTCGACGATCTCCTGATACCGGGTGATTCCGTCTTCAAAGGTGCGAAAGTCGGCAGGTCGATGGCTGCTGAGGGTGACCTCGGAAAAGACGATGACATGACTGCCCACCTTCTCCAGGGCGATATCGGCGTGATAGCCGCGGATCACCCCGGTCTCCTGCAGTCGCTTGGTGCGAAGCAGGCAGGGGCTTTCGCTGAGCGATATCGCGGAAGAAAGCTCGACATTCGAACAGCGTCCCTCGCGTTGCAGATACACGAGAATCTTGATATCGAACGCATCGAGGGACGCCGGAGGGTGCATGGGGCTGCCTTGAACGGTGAGCGCTAGACGCGGGGAACTGCAGAGTGCGCTTCGGTCAGCGCCGCGTCGAGCGTCTCTATCACCAGGCCGGCCTGTTCCGCGGTGAGCACCAAGGGGGGGCGAATCTTCAGCACGTTGTGGCCCATGGCGCAGCCGCTGAGCAGGACACCCTTGTCGCGCATCAGATTGACCACCCGGGTCGTCAGCGCTCGATCCGGCTCTCGGGTCAGCCGATCGGACACGAGCTCCACGCCGACGAACATGCCTACCCCCCGCACATCGCCGATGGCCGCGTGCCGGTGGGCGAGCGCCGCGATACCCTCTCGCAGGAGCGTGCCCACCTCGGCGGCATGCTGCACCAGGCGTTCCTTCTCGATCGTGTCGAGCACCGCCAAGGCGGCGGCGCAGGACACGTTATTGCCCCCGAAAGTATTGAAATACCGGGAGTTCCTACCAAACTCGGCGAGGACGTCCGCGGTGGCCAGCAGCCCGGCGACCGGTTGTCCGTTGCCCATCGGCTTGCCCAGGGTGACGATATCCGGGATCACACCGTGACGCTGAAAGCCCCACAGGTGCTCGCCGGTCCTGCCAAAGCCCGGCTGGACTTCGTCGGCGATGAAGATACCACCGGCCCGCTTGATCGCCTCGACCGCGCCCTTCAGCAGACCCGCCGGCTCGGGCAGGATGCCATCGCTGGTAAAGATCGAGTCCACGATCAGCGCCGCCGGCTTGATGCCGTGGCGTTGCAGGTCGCGAATCGCCGCTTCGACGTCGCGGGTGAAGCGCTCAGCGACATCCACCGCGCCGGCATGGTAGGCGCGTGGCGCCGGTACCAGCCGCACGTGGGCGCCGAGGTCCACCGTGGCGCCCAGCGACGGCGAGAACTTCGCGACCGCATCGGTGAAGCCGTGATAGGCGGTCTCGGTGACGATCACGCCCGTGCCCCCCGTGCGCACCTGGGCGATCCGATAGGCGACGTCGTTTGCCTCGCTCCCGGTGCAGGTGAGCATGAGGTGCGCCAGCTCGGTCTCGGGCACGGTGGCGAGCAGGCGCTCGGCCAGTTCGAGAATGGTGTCGTGCAGATAACGGGTATTGGTGGCGAGGGTCTGCACCTGCCGGCAGATCGCCTCGGTCACCGCGGGGTGGCAATGGCCGAGCGAGGCGACATTGTTGTAGGCGTCCAGATAGCGGCGGCCCTCCGGATCGATCAGCCAGGCGCCCTCGCCCCGCACGATATGCAGGGGATGCTCGTACATCAGCCGATAGGCCGGCCCGAGCAGGGCGTCGCGGCGTTCGATCAGGGCCGCCGTTGCGGCGTTCAGTTTGACGCGGCCCGGTATGTAGGCGTTGACCATGTTGAGGTCAGGGGTGCTGTTCATGGCGTGGTCCTGTGCATACGTCGGTAAGTAACAGCTCGCGTGCCTGATCTCGAGACAGATCGGCCAGCAAGGTCAGTGCCTCCCACGAGGCCGCGTTGTGGCGCATGATGTAGTCGTAGTTTTCCGGGTAGCGCCTGGCCCGCCACTCCGAGATCAGCACGGTGATCAGGTGACGCGTCGCCATGAGGTCGGCAACGATCTCCTGCTCGCTTTCGTCGAGCGGCAGCGTGGCGTGATAGGCGCCGAGGAATTGCGCGGGGCCCAGGAGTGGATCGGCAGGGCCGCTCCCGGCAGGGCCACTCATGTGGAAGGCAGCGGCGGTGGCGACCTCGCCCACCAGAGGCGCATGCAGCATGTCGCCGAAGTCTATGACTCCGATGATGCGCTCGTGGTCCTGGGGCGCCGCCAGCACGTTGTAGAGGTGGTAGTCGTTGTGGATGACCTGGGCCCTCAGGTGCGGCAACAGTGGCAGCACGTGCCGGTTGAAACGCGCCATGAACGTCCTGACCAGGGCGCGGCGCGGGCCTTCTTCGATGCTATCGACCTTGGCCGCCAGGCGATGGGCTGTGGCAACGTTCCACAGCAGATCGTGGGTCGCGGACGGGTGCTCGAAGTCGCGCAAGGCGAGGTTCAATTCGGCCAGGAAGGTGCCCATCGCTCGGCGCTGGGTAGCGGTACGGCGGGTATCGCGGACCTGCACACCGTCGAGATAGGTCAGCATCCGCACAGAGGTCGCCGATCCGTCCGGGAGCACCAGGGTAGCGTGCGTCTGCCCTTCCAGCGTCCGCACCACCCGAGGTACCGGAAGGCTGGGCGCCACGCAGCAAATATGGTCGAGCGCGGCGATCTGAAAATCCACCACTGCCAGGGATTCGGACGGATTGCTGATCTTGACCACGTAGCGCTCGCCCGCCGCCGTTTCCACACGGCAATTCTGATCCCGCTCACCCAACAGCAGGTCGACCCGGCCATCGATACCGTAGAGACGCCGAACGAGCTGCTGCACCTCGTCCGGCGCGAGGGCCGGTGGCGGCGTCTCCATGGTCGCCGAGACGCCTGGCTGTGCGGTGGCGACCATCACCCCTGCCTCGGCGAGGCGGTCTCGGCGAGGCCTGGCAGACCGAGCAGCCCCGGAAGTTGGCGGATATCGGTCAGGCGCTCGACGCCATAGCCGTCGCAGGCCGGCTCATGCCCGCGGTCGATGAAGGCCCTGGCCATGAAGCCCAGATCCGCAGCCGTCATCAGGTCGTAACGGAAGCTCGAAGAGACATGCATCATGTCCTGCGGCCCGCAGCCCAGTTGCTCGAACATGTACTCGAATACCTGCGCCCTCGGCTTGTAGGCGCGTGCCTCTTCCGCCGTGTAGACCGCGTGAAAATCCGCCTGCAGGTGGGCGACGCTGGCGGGAATCAGATCGACCATGGAGTTCGACAGGATCACCAGCGGTACCTGCGGGGCGATGGCCTTGAGCGTCTCGACGACATGCGGATGCGGCTGCCAGGTGGGCACGGCCTGGTACAGGGCCAGCGCATCGGACGCGCGATAGTCCACGCCGTGCTTGGCGCAGGCGCGCTGAATGGCGTTTTCCACTACCTCGAAAAAGGGCTTCCAATTGCCCAGGACTTCATCGAGGCGATAGAAACGAAAACTGTCGAGGAAGGCTGGCATCCGCTCGCTCGGCACACGATCCGCAAACAGCTGCTTCGCGGTGGGTCCCATTTCGAAGTTGATGAGCGTGCCATAGCAGTCGAAGCTGATGAATTTCGGCTTGTACGTCATGTGTCGCGAACTCCAGCGCCTGGGTGAGGGGTGATGCCTCAAGCTTAGGGAGTTCGCGCCCGCTGGGATGCTCTACAGCAGGGATGATCAGGCAGATTCCTGCGCAAATCGGCGCCTGCTGGCAGGATCTGCGGGGGGCTTTCCGACGACTCGCCGGTCAACGCCACTCGCATCCCGCTACGCGGTTGCAACTGGTACGGGCGCGGTCGCCCTGGGACGTGGAGAAGCGACTGATGACGTTCCAGCCCAGCTGCCGGGTGCGGCCCAGCCAGAGGTTGCCGTCGCTGGTCAGGCCGCTGAAGAACTGCAGTCGTCCCAGGCGGGTGCTGGTCTGCGCCCATGACAGACCCGAAACCGGATCGTAACCCCGCATCAGGGTGTCGTTGCCCTGGACCGCCACCCCGTACCAACCCCCCTGCCCGTCCTGGCAACGCAACACGAAGGCGCTGCGCACGCAGGTGTTGGCCGGTTTGAGACTGGGAATGGCCGCCTGGACGGCAGGTACCAGCAGCAGAGCCGCGGCCAGCAGGCCGGTACGCAGGAGCGCAGACGAGGTCATGGCGGTAATCGGTCGGGAGCGAGACGCCCAGCATGAGGTAAATCCCGCAGCCCGACCAGCACTGGCGTGCTAGAGCGCCTTGCGACCCAGACTGGACAGGGCCGGCTCGGCCATCGCCACGCCTTCCTGAACCTCCGGCTCCGAAGCGGGAATTGCCTGGCCATCCAGCGCGGCGTTGAGCCGTCCCATGTCCAACGCTCCCACCCAGCGCGCGATAACCAGCGTGGCTACGCCATTGCCAATGGTATTGGTGATCGCTCGAGCCTCGGACATGAAGCGGTCTACACCCAGTAGCAGCACCATGCCGGCCACCGGGATGGTGCCAAGACTGGCGAGGGTCGCCGCCAGGGTGATGAAACCGGAACCGGTGACGCCGGCCGAACCCTTGGAGGTGAGCATCAACACAGCCATGATGATGAGCTGGTCGGTCAGGCTCAGCGGCGTGTTGGTGGCCTGGGCGATGAAGGTCGCGGCGGCGGTGTAGTAGATGGCCTGGCCGTCCGGGTTGAAGGTCAGGCCGGAGGGGATGACCATGCCGGCCACTGGCTTCGAACAGCCGGCGTTTTCCATCTTGCGGATCATCTGCGGCAGTACCGACTCCGACGAACTGGTGCCCAGCACGGTGAACAGCTCTTCCTTGAGGTATCTGAGCAGCTTCCACAGGCTGAAGCCGGCGACGCGGCAGATCGGGCCCAGCACCAGGGCGACGAACAGGATGCAAGTAATGTAAAAGCAGGCCATCAGCTTGCCCAGAGAGAATAGCGAGCCGAAGCCGTACTTGCCGATAGTGAAGGCAATGGCGCCAAAGGCCCCCAGCGGCGCCAGACGCATCACGATGTTGACGATGCCGAACATGCCGTGCATCAGACTGTCGAGCGTGCGGATGATCGGCTTACCCTTGTCGCCACAGCGCGCCAGGGCCACGCCGAGCAGAATGGAGAACAACAGGATCTGCAGGATGTTGCCCTTGGCGAAGGCATCCCCGAGGGTGTTAGGGATGATCTGCATCATGAAGGCGATGAAGGATTCATGCTTGGCGGCCTCGGTGTAGCTGGCGATGGCGGAGCTGTCGAGGGTGGCTGGATCGATGTTCATGCCAGCGCCGGGCTTGAAGGTATCGACCACTACCAGCCCGACGATCAGCGCCAGGGTCGAGACCACCTCGAAGTAGATGAAGGCGCGGATGCCCACCCGGCCCAGCTCCTTCATGTCGTTCATCTTGGCGATACCGGTGACCACGGTAAGGAAGATCACCGGCGCGAGCAGCATCTTGATCAGCTTGATGAAGGCATCGCCGATGGGTTTGAGCGAGGTGGCGAAGTCCGGGTAAAAGACGCCGAGCAAGGCGCCGGCAATGACCGCGATGACGACCTGGACGTAGAGTTTTCCGAGTAGGCGCTTCATGGGATATCCATTGTTGTTCTTGTAATGGAAGCGACCGCGCCGGCGGGCGGTCGCCCGTGAAAGTGCTGAGGCCTTCCCACCCGCTGGCTCGCCGCGGGTTGGAACGCCGAGCTAGCGGGCGATCAGCTCCAGCACGGCGTCGGTGACCTGGCGCGTGGTGGCCGTACCGCCCAGGTCTGGCGTGTGCAGGCCGCTGGCGGTGACCTCCTCGATGGCTCGCATCAGGTGGGCACTGGCCTCGCGCTCGCCTAGGTGGTCGAGCATCAGCGCCGCGGTCCAGAAGGTAGCGATGGGGTTGGCGACGCCCTTGCCGGTGATGTCGAAGGCTGAGCCGTGGATGGGCTCGAACATCGAGGGAAAGCTCCGGTCGGGGTTGAGATTGGCGGTAGGCGCGATACCCAGGCTGCCGGAGAGCGCTGCAGCCAGGTCCGAGAGGATGTCGGCGTGCAGATTGGTGGCGACGATCACGTCCAGGTTGCCGGGCTTGAGCACCATGGTGGTGGTCACCGCATCCACCAGCTCACGGGTAGTGCGCACGTCCGGATAATCCTTGGCCACCTCGGCGAACACCTCGTCCCACAACACCATGCCGTGGCGTTGGGCGTTGGACTTGGTGACCAGCGTCAGGTGCTTGGCCGGGCGGCTGCGGGCCAATTCGAAGGCGAATCTATGGATACGCTCGACGCCAACGCGGGTGAAGGTGGAGACCTCGGTGGCTACCTCGATGGGCAACCCCTGGTGGACCCGACCACCGCTGCCGGAGTATTCGCCTTCGGAATTCTCCCGCACGATCACCCAGTCAATGGTCTGCCCGTTGGTCAGCGGACTTTTAACCCCGGGTAACACCCGCGCCGGCCGCACGTTGGCGTATTGGTCGAAGCCCTGGCAGATCGGCAGCCGCAGGCCCCAGAGGGAAATGTGATCCGGCACCTTCTGGCTTCCTACCGCGCCGAAAAAGATGGCATCGGCCTGCTTGATCTCGTCCAGCCCCCCTTCCGGGATGTAGTGACCATGCTGCAGGTAGTACTCCGAATCCCAGGGGTAGTGGCTGACATCAAAGGCGAAACTGCCCAGGCGCCTGGCCAGGCCTTCGAGGACCTCGAGGCCGGCGGCAATGACTTCGACCCCGATACCGTCTCCGGGAATGGCTGCGATCTTGTAGTTCTTCATGGCTGGGCCCTGTGCTCTGGTTCGTTGGGTGAGACGCCGACTGGCAGCTCTGGGCCGAGTATAGGTAGTGAAACCTGAGCTAAGATTCACCTGAACTCATCACTTACGTGAACTGAGGTTGATAATGAGTCGCCCCCAGGATTTGACCTTTTTTCACCAACTGGCCCAGCAGGGCAACCTGGCCGCCACGGCACGCGAGCTGGGCATCACGCCCTCTGCAATCAGTAAACGACTGACCGCACTGGAAAAACGGCTAGGCGTTCGGCTCGTCAACCGGACCACTCGCTCCCTGGGTCTCACGCCCGAGGGTGAACTTTATTTCCGCCATGCCGGACGCATTCTCGGTGACATCGAAGCAGTGGAAGACATGGTCGCAAGTCGCCGGAGCCAGCCCAAAGGCCTGCTGAGGATCAACGCTTCCCTGGGGTTTGGTAGACGCTACATAGGCCCGGCGCTGGCAGCCTTCATCGACCGCTACCCGGAGGTGGAGACCCAACTGCTGCTCAGCGACCATCCCATGGAACTGGCTGCCCATGGTCTGGACCTGGGCATCCGCTTCGGCGTGGCCCCGGATGCGGGCTATCACGCCCGACGCATCGCCAGCAATCGCCGATTGCTCTGCGCCTCACCGCTTTATCTGGAGCGCTACGGTGCACCGCAACGGTTGCAGGATCTGGCAACGCACAACTGCATCTTCCTGCGACAGAACGACAGCATCCACGGCGTCTGGGAGTTTCTCGAAGGGTCGCGCACCCGCAGCATCAAGGTCCGCAGCAACCTGAGCTGCAACGATGGTGAGGTGGCGCTGAACTGGGCACTCGAGGGCCGCGGCATCCTGCTTCGGGCGGAATGGGACATCGCCCGCTACGTGCGTAGCGGGCGGCTACGTCGGGTTCTGGAGGACGCCAGACCGCCTTCGGCAGATGTTTATGCGGTCTATTCTGAACACCATCACCTATCGGCCAAGGTGCGCCACTTCATCGACTTCCTGGTGGAACGCTTTCAGCGTATCGACCACCTCGAAGACCCGGCCAGCGAAGTCGACTGATCGCTCTCAGCTCTGCGCCGCCTGCCACAGCCGACCGATATCGCGAGCGGTGCGTTCCAGCAGTCCCTCGGCCTGGGCCAGGGCCTCTTCCAGGCTGAGCGGGCCCGGTACCAGACTGAAGGCAGCGGCGAGGCCCTGTTGATAGAGGGCGTCGTAACCTTCGCCCAGCGAGCCAGCCACGGCCACCACCGGTACGCCGTGGCGCTGGGCCAGGCGCAGGACGCCCGCCGGGGTCTTGCCCCTCAGGGTCTGGCCGTCCAGCCGCCCTTCCCCGGTCACTGCCAGATCGGCGTCCTGCAGGGCTTCTTCCAGACCTACCAGTTCCGCGACCACCTCGATGCCGGGGCGAAAGGTGGCCTGGAGAAAGGCCAGGGCGGCAAAGCCGACCCCACCGGCGGCGCCGGCACCCGGCTGCTCGCTGACATCACGGCCCAGGGTCGCGGCGGTGACCGTGGCGAAATGCGCCAGGGCCGCGTCCAGCTCCCGCACCTGCTCGGGGGAGGCGCCCTTCTGCGGCCCGAAGATCTGGCTGGCCCCCTGGGGACCACAGAGCGGATTGTCGACGTCGGCGGCGATGACCACCTCCACCGCCGCTAGGCGCGGATGCAGGTCCGTCAGGTCCAGGCTGGCCAGGGAGGCCAGCGCCGCACCACCTGGTGCCAGCGCCTGGCCCTGCCCGTCCAGCAGCCGGACGCCCAGGGCCTGGAGTACGCCCGCGCCGCTGTCGTTGGTGGCGCTGCCACCGATGGCCAGCACCAGGCGCTCGGCGCCGGCATCCAGGGCGGCGCGCAGGAGCTCGCCGGTCCCGTGGGAGGTGGCGACCCGCACGTCGCGGCGGGCCTTGGGCACCAGTTCCAGGCCGCTGGCGCTGGCCATCTCGACGAAGGCGGTGCGCTGCTCGGCCAGCCAGCCCCAGCGGGCAGTCACCGGCTCGCCCAGGGGACCGGTCACCCGCACCTCGCGCACCTCGCCGCCGGTCGCGGCGAGTACGGCATCCAGGGTGCCTTCGCCGCCGTCGCCCAGGGGACATTCGCGGATTTCCGCCGTTGGCAGCGCCTGGCGCAGGCCACGGGCCAGGGCGCTGGCGACACCGGCGGCGGACAGGCTTTCCTTGAAGGAATCGGGAGCGATGACGATTTTCATGGGGCGATTCTCCGTTGTTATGCGCCGAGTGTTTCCTGGATCGGGCACGGCAGCAACGGGACAGACGCCCAGTCTCGACAGGTCAGGACTGTGAATTCGCCCAGCCCTGATCCCATAGCAGCAAGGCGCAATACAGTTCGGCGGCGTCGGCGAAACGGCGTGGATCCCGTCCGGTCAGCGCCTGGATCCGCTCCAGTCGATGCCGCAGCCCATTGCGATGCAGTCCCAGCGCCTCGGCACAGGCCTGGGGGCTGGCGTCCTGAGCGAACCAGCTGCGCAGCGTCGCCAGCAGCTGGCCGTCGCGATCGGCGCGGCGCAGTCTTGCCAGCGGTTCCAGCAGCCAGGCGCCGCGAGCGCACTCGGCCTGGCCCTGCAGCCAGGTCGGCAGGGCCAGGTCGTCCAGCGTCACCCGGATGAGGTCGGGCCGCAGGCGCCGGGTTACTGCCAGCAGGTCCAGCGCCCGCCGGGTCGTCTCGGCCAGCCCCGTCCAGGGTCGCGGCTCGGGGATCCAGGCGCTGCGCTGCAACGACCAGCCCTGCCCCGGCAGTTCCTCCAGCAGCGCCTCGGGCGCCTGCGCGCCGGGTCGATACCAGAGCCACTGCCGCTCTTCATGGGGCAGGCACCAGCTATGGACGCTGCGCTGCTGCGCCCAGTCGCCAAAACCCGGCGCCGGCACGGCGAACTCCAGCAGCAGCACGTCCCGCGGCAGGACCGGCTTCAGCCCGAGCAGCGTGGCATGGCGCCCCAGTTCGGGTGCGGCGCCGGGCGCG
>Ga0157365_10001096_pt1 | contig 11347 bp, 12 predicted proteins | sample AttsexASBM3_FD_111478 | JGI IMG/M metagenome (GOLD analysis project Ga0157365, IMG submission 111478) | Fungus gardens microbial communities from leaf cutter ant in Ribeirão Preto, State of São Paulo, Brazil - Atta sexdens ASBM3 | ecosystem: Host-associated > Fungi > Mycelium > Unclassified ... | reverse complement strand
GACGACATCCGCGCGCAGGGCCGTTATCGCCGTTTCACACCGCTGGCGCGCCGGGCTGCGGCCTATCCGCGCTATGACCACGATGCCGGTGCAGCCGACCTGTCGGGCGTGACGGTCTGGTCGTCGAACGATTATCTGGGCATGGGGGTTGAACCCGCCGTGCAGGACGCCGCGATCGCGGCAATCCGCCAGTATGGCGCCGGCGCCGGCGGGACGCGCAACATTGCGGGCACGCACCCGCTTCACCACGCGCTGGAGGCCGAGCTTGCGGCCCTGCACGGCAAGGAAGCGGGGCTTTTGTTCGGGTCGGGCTATGTCTCCAATCAGGCAAGTCTTCAGACGATCCTGACCAGCATGCCCGGCTGGATCTGTTTTTCCGACCGCCAGAACCATGCCTCGATGATTGCCGGGATCAAGGGCGCGCGGGGCTCTACCTGCGTGATTTTCGAGCATAACGACCTTGCCGACCTTGAAGCCAAGTTGGCCGCCGCCCCGGCAGACGCGCCCAAGCTGATCGCGTTCGAGAGCGTTTATTCCATGGATGGCGACATTGCCGACATCGCCGGCACCTGCGCCCTGGCCCGCAAATACGGGGCGCTGACCTATCTGGATGAAGTGCACGCCGTCGGCCTTTACGGCGCGCAGGGCGGTGGCATTGCCCAGCGTGACGGCATAGCGGATGCGGTGGACATCATCGAAGGCACGCTGGCCAAGGGGTTTGGCGTGCATGGCGGTTACGTCACGGGTTCGGCGGACATCGTGGACTATCTGCGCTCGGCCGCGTCGGGGTTCATCTTCACCACCGCGTTGCCGCCGTCGGTTGTGGCGGCCGCTCTGGCCAGTGTGCGCCTTGTCCGTGCCGACGGCTGGCGGCGCGATCGCCTGTTCGAGCGTGTGGGTGCCCTGCGCGCGCGCCTTGAGGCGGCCGGCATCCCCTTCATGCATACGCCCAGCCACATCGTGCCCGTGCCGATTGGCGATGCCGAGCGCTGCACACGCATCAGTCAGCGGCTGCTGGCCGAATTCGGGCTTTATGCCACGCCCATCAACTATCCCACCGTGCCGAAAGGGACCGAGCGTCTGCGCCTGACGCCCGGCCCGTTCCACACCGATGCGATGATGGACGAACTGGTGGCCGCCCTGTTCATGCTGCTGCGTGAAGAGGGCGTCGAGGGCCTGCGCGCGGCGGCCTGACGCCAGCGCAGGACCACGGGTGCGTCAGTTCTGGCGCACCTTGGCGATTTCGGCGCGCAGGTCTTCGACCGTCACCGCGCCGGGGATGATCGCCCGTCCGCCAATCACGAAGGTGGGCGTGCCGTCCACCCCGATTGTGCGGGACAGGTCGAGGTTCGACTGGATGATCGCTGCGACTGCCGGGCTGTCCATGTCGGCGACCAGCTTGTTCACATCCACGCCGGCGCGCCCGGCCAGATCGCGGATGCGGTCAAGCGAGGGCTTGGTGCTGTCGGTCATGAGGGCCGTCTGCATCTGGGCGTATTTGCCCTGAAGCCCGGCCGCCACGATGGCCTTGCTGTCCAGAACGCTGGCCTCCCCCAGAACCGGAATGATTTTTTCGACCAGCCGGATCGACGTGTCGTGCGCCACCAGTGCGGCCAGATCCGGCAGAACCTTGCGGCAATAGGGGCAGCGCGGGTCATAGAACTCCACCACCGACAGCGTGGCGCGGCTATTGCCGAACACGGCGTCGGTCGCGGTGTGTTCCAGCGCATCGATATTCTTGGTGACGGCCTGCGTGGTCGCGGTTTCGCGCGCGGCCTCGGCGTTGGCGCGCAGGGCCGTGATGGCATCGGCCAGAATTGTGGGGTCTGTCTTCAGCGCGTCCCGCACGATCTGCACGATCGCCGCACGCTGGGTCGGGGTGAAGGTGGTGTCGGGCACCGGACTTGCGGCCGGTGCCGCGTGGGCCGGCGCAATCAGGGCAGTACCCAGCACAAGGGCAGCCCCCGACATCGCGGCATTTCGGGCAAGGGCGCGTGTAAGGCGGAAAAACATGGGGGTCGGGTCTCTTTTCTGCGGCAGTTCCGCGGTAAACTGGGCTGTGCGTCGTGTCTGCTGTGGCAAGACTAGCGCGCTCCCGCCCGGCAGGCGAGGGGGCGGGCCAGACGGTTGCCGCCGAAATCGCGCGCCCGTTGGCCGTGCGCAGGTTGCCGCTTTGGCTTAACCCCGCTAATCCGGACAGGCGCGCCGTGCTGGCGCGCGCAGGCACATGCGTGGCAAGGGATCAGAGATGAGATTTCGGGACCTCCCCGGACAGATTGCAGGCGGCTCGTTTCATCAGTGCTGCCGGACTCTCGCTCCACTTGCCTTGGCCGGACTGCTGGCGGGATGTTCCAGCATCACGCCCGCCGTTGTTGCCGTGCGCGACACGCTGTGGGGGCCTTCCACGCCCTATCTTCAGGGCTATGTCGGGATTGTGGTGGCGGATGAACCGCAGGCCGCAATCGCGGGGCATGATGTTCTGGTGCGTGGGGGCAATGCGGCCGATGCGGCTGCGGCTGTCGGCATGTCGCTGGCTGTGACGATGCCGTCGCGTGCCAGCCTTGGCAGTGGCGGTGCGTGCGTGGCCTATCGCCCAGGCAGCGATGCTGCCCCGCAATCGTTCGAATTCCTGCCCCGTGCCGGCAGTGCCGGTGGCGATCGGCCCGCTGCGGTGCCGATGATGGCGCGTGGGCTTTACGTGATGCAGATGCATTACGGCACCGTTGATTTCGGCCAGACGATGATCCCGGCCCTGCGCCTTGCCCGCGGCGGTGCCACCGTCAGCTCGCAGCTTGCCGCCGACCTTGCCGCGGTGAAAGACCCGCTGCTGGTGGATGAAGGCATGAAGGCGACCTTCACGCGCGCCGATGGCTCTGTCCTGCAGGCCGGCGATACGCTTCTGCAACGCCAGTTGGGCGAAACGCTTGAACGCCTTCGCAATGTGGGCATCGGCGACCTCTATAACGGTGCGATGGCCGCAACCCTTCGTGAAGGCGCCGAAAGTGCTGGCGGTGGACTGACATCTGCCGATATTCGCAACGCGCTGCCCGCCCAGACCGGCACGATCTCCGTGGCTGAAGGGGATATCACGGCTGATTTCGTGGCACCCCCGGCTGACGGTGGCATCGGCATGGCGGCTGCTTTCCGCGCTGCGGCGAACGGCACCACGGCCAATGGCGTCGGCCAGTCGGCTGTGGCGGCGTGGCGCGCAGGCGGGGCGCAGTCCAGCGGCATTGATGCCGCACAGTCCTTCGTGTCGCAGGCGCACTCTGGCGGGCAGTTGCCGAACCTGCCCGCTTCCACGTCTTTCGTGGTGGTTGACCGGCAGGGCGGTGCGGTGGCGTGCGACCTGACGATGAACAACCTGTTTGGCACAGGGCGTATGGCCGGCAGCACGGGCATCGTGCTGGGCGTGGCGCCCGGGCGTCATCCCGCGCCGCTGCTGCCGATGGCGATTGCGCGCCGTGGTTCGCATGTGACGGCTGTTGTCGCGGCTTCGGGCCAGAACGATGCCGCCGACGCTGCTGCGGCGGGCCTGACCCGCGCGATTGCCGGGCAGGGCAGCCCGGTGATGGTGGGTGCGGGCCGCGTGAACGCCATTGCCTGCAAGGGTGGGGATGGTGGGTGTGTCGGTTCGACGGATGACCGCGGTTCGGGCCTGGCGACGCCTCCGAACTGACGTGAAGATCGGGGGGTGGATCACCCCCCGAAACTGCGTACGAGGCTGCCTGCCACCAGTTGCCAGCCATCGATCAGCACAAAAAACAGCAGCTTGAATGGCAACGAGATTGTTGTCGGCGGCAGCATCATCATGCCGAGGCTCATCAGCACGCTTGACACCACAAGGTCGATGATCAGAAACGGCAGGTAGACCAGAAATCCCATTTCAAAGCCGCGTCGCAACTCCCCGACCATGAACGCCGGCACCAGCACACGCCACGGGGTTTCCGTTGCCGTTTGTGGCGGCTGCACGTGCGCCATGGATATGAACGCTTTCAGGTCGGCCGGGCGTGTATTGGCCACCATGAAGCTTCGGAAGGGTTCGGCCGTGGCCCGCAGGCCGTCCATCTCTGCGATCTGGCCCTGCATCAGGGGTGAGATGCCCTTGTCCCACGATGTTTGTAGCGTCGGTTGCATCACAAAAAACGTCAGGAAAAGCGCTAGCCCAATCACGATCGTATTGGGCGGCGTGCCCTGTGCCCCGATGGCGCTGCGTAGCAGTGACAGCACGATGATGATCCGCGTGAAGGCCGTAACCATCACCAGCAGGCTGGGTGCCAGCGACAGGACCGTGATCAGCGCCGTTAGCTGAAACAACCGCCCGGCGGTGCCGGCTTCCGCGCCATGCCCGAGGTCGATGTTGACCGACTGCGCTAGTGAAATGCCGGGCCAGAACAGTGTTGGCAACACGCATGCGCACGCGACGATGATGCCCGTTTTCAACGTCAGGCCCTTCATGATTGCTGGCCCTGAATTTGCCCGGGTGCGGGCTGATCGAGCCAGCCAAGACACAGATCGTTCGGGCCGCCGGTCATGACCAGCAGGGCGCGGCCTTTCACCCGGATCAGGCTTACGCGGCGCCGGTTGCCGTCTATCGGGATCGAGGCTTCGACATGCAGGGCGTCACTGCGCGCCAGTTGCCGGCGCCCGAAGGGCGTGCACAACGCTCCGGCGCGCAGTAGCAGGAGCATCGCCACGATGGCGACAAGCGCCATGACAGCGGAGGCATAGGTGGAGAGGGGCATGGCGGGGGTCCGAAGAAGAAAGTCACGGCACGATCTTCCGGTGCATTGGTAAACAAATGATTGATAATGTCGGAAACATCCCTCTTCCCAATATTTTTGGCACGAGCGCCCTTTCGTTAACGGCTTGGCAAGGATCGTGCGGGATAGTGCGACAGGAATGATGAACACCCTTCCTGTCAGAGAGAGGCGCGCTATCCATGTTTTCCGTTTCGTCGGCCCCGGAGACCTATCGTGGTGATGTGCTCGATCTGGGGCAGCGCAGGATGGAATGGCTGTCGCAAAGGCAGAAGATCATTGCGGGGAATATCGCGAATTCGGACACACCTGGTTATGCTCCGGCCGATGCGGCGTCGTTTGACGATGCTGTTGCATCCTTCGATGTCACGCCAAGCGTGACCAACGCGATGCATATTGGTTTGCGCACCGGTGGGGTTGCGTCGGTGACGCAGCGCCGTGAGCATGCCCCGGATGGAAATGCCGTTTCGCTGGACCAGCAGATGGAAAAAGTGGCGGACACCGACGACCAGCAGAAACTGGCCTCTACGATCTACAAATCCTACGTTTCCATGTTCAACACGGCGCTGGACAAATGATGGCGGCGTGCCTGTGGGGATGTGAACTATGAACCTGTCTGATACGGCCGATATTTCGGCAAGCGGCATGGACGCCCAGTCTCAGAGATTGCGTGTTATTGCAGAAAATATCGCAAACAAGGACACAACCGGCGGGTCTCCCGGGGCTGATCCTTATCGGCGCAAGACGATCACGTTTCAGGACACTGTGGATCAGGCAAGCGGGGTGATGCATGTGTCCGTGCGTTCGATCGGCCATGACCAGACGGCATTTGAACAGCGGTATGATCCGTCGCATCCGGCGGCGGATAGAAGCGGATATGTAAAAACCCCGAATGTAAACATGATGGTTGAAACAATGGATATGCGTGAAGCCGAACGGTCGTATGAAGCAAATTTGAATGCGATGTCCGTTACGCGTTCTATCCAGAGCCGCACGATTGATATTCTGAAATGATGATACCCAGTTCCGCGTCCAATGTTGTCGATGCCTATGCCCGTGCGCAGGGCTTGTCCGATGCTGGTGCTTCCGGTGTGGGTTCCGGTGGAGATGATTTCGGAACGATGCTTGAAAATGCGGTTGATTCCGTGATCGATGATGCGCACCAGGCTGATGGTATGTCTGCGCAGGGTCTGCATGGTGGTGGGGATCTGACGTCCATCATTACCGCTGTTTCCAAGGCGCAACTGGCGCTGCAAACCACGACGACCATCCGCGACCGGGTTGTGCAGGCGTATCAGGACATCATGAAGATGACGATCTGAAAATCCGCAGGAGCAATCATGCAGGCAATCGATCTTGCATCCGTCATCCGGCAGACCTTCATCGTTGTGATTGAAATGGGCGCGCCGGCGTTGCTGAGTGCTCTGGGGGTCGGGATTCTGATTTCCGTGTTTCAGGCCGTGACGCAGATCAACGAATCAACCCTGTCCTTCGTGCCGAAAGTGCTGGTTGTCGGCGCGGCGCTGCTGATTGCGGGCCCGTTCATGGTGGCCACGCTGAAGACATTCACCCTGCATATTTATGATGATCTGGTCACTGTCGGCGGCCAATGACGGCAGGTGATTTTCTGGCTGCGTTGCCGTCCGATGCCCTGGTTGCAGCGCTGGTGCTGTGCCGGGTCAGCGCGGCGGTCATGCTGTTGCCCGGTTTGGGCGAGCAGGAAATTCCGATGACACTTCGTGCAGCAACGGCATTCAGCCTGAGTTGTTTCGTGATGCCTGTCGTGATGACGCATTTTCAGGGCGTGGGGATCGACAGTTCGGTACCGCCCTTTGTGCTGGCCCGGCTGGTGTCCGGGGAGTTTTTGTCGGGCCTTTTGCTGGGGCTTCTGGCACGGTTAATGAGCCTCTCACTGCCTGTCGCCACGCAGATCATTTCGACTTTCGTCGGCCTTTCCAGTGTGTTGCAGCCTGATCCGGATATGGGGGCGCAAACAACGGCTCTCAGCCGTTTGGGGGCGTTGGCCGTGCCGGTCCTGATGTTGGGCACAGGGCTTTACCAGATACCACTCATGGCATTGGTGCGCAGTTATGACGTGTTTGCGCCGGGTCATATTTTGCCTGCGGGTGATATGGCGCATGTGATATCGTTGACCATATCGGCATCATTCAAATTTTCTGTCGAGCTTGCGGGGCCGTTCATTGCTCTTGGCACGTTGTGGCAAGCCCTGCTGGCGATCCTGAGCCGGTTTGTGCCGACGATGCAGGCCTACAGTCTGGCGATGCCAGGTCAGTTGCTGGGCGGCCTGATGATGTTTGCTGTTTTGTCTGGCAGCATGATTGCGTCATGGATGGCTGACATGACGCATGTTCTGCGCCTGCTGCCAGGATTTTGACACATGGCCGAAGGCGACAGCGAAGATCGGACAGAAGCCCCAACTGCGCGGCGGTTGCAAAGGGCTCGGGACGAGGGCGATGTTGCGCAGTCCCGTGAACTGCAACTTATTGCTGGCTTCGCAGGTGGTGTGGCGGCGTTGTTTATGTCCGCACCGTCTCTTTTACGCAGTTTCGCACATGACATGGCTGGGGTGCTCGATCACGCGGGAACGGTGGATCTGGATGTCGGGCTTGTGGCGAGTCTGTTTGTGGTGGGCGCGCGCCCCGGGCTGATGTTGCTGTTGTTGGTGGGTGGCTGCGCGCTTGTATGCAGTCTCGGCGTCGGGTTTGCGCAGACGGGGTTTCTGCTGCGTGCTGAAAATCTGTTGCCGAAGTTTGAAAAGCTGGACCCCAGGAATGGGCTCAAGCGTGTTTTCGGGCTTGATGGGCTGGTGGAGGGCGCGCGGTCTGTTCTGAAACTGCTGATTCTGTGCGTCATTGCCTATGTGGTGTTGAAACCGGCGGTCATGTCGATTGCAGCACGTGGCGCGCTGGATGCCGGAAGCCAATTGCGGCTGATCGGCGCGTTCTGCACGCGGGCCTGTTGCCTGATGATCGGGCTGCAGGTGGCGCTGTCTGGATTCGACGTGCTGTGGGTGCGGTGGCGGCGGACGAACAAGCTGCGCATGAGCCGGCAGGATCTGAAGGACGAACATCGACAGTCTGATGGTGATCCGTTGGTCAAGGGGCGTATGCGGCAGTTGCGGATGCGGGCCGCGCGGCGGCGCATGATGGAGACTGTGCCAAAGGCAACGGTGATCGTGACGAATCCGACGCACTACGCGGTTGCGCTGGCATATGAAAAAGGCAGTGGAGCAGCCCCTAAAGTCGTTGCCAAAGGAGCGGATGATGTGGCGTGGCGAATCCGGCAAATCGCGCGGGAACACCGGGTGCCGATTGTGCCGAATCCGCCGTTGGCAAGGGCCTTGTTCACGTTGCCGGTCGATTCGGAAATTCCGAGAGAGCATTTCCGGGTTGTGGCGGGGGTGATTGCATTCGTGATGCAGATGCGGCGGCCGGAGCAGGGGCGGGGCACAGGGCTTTGACGGTGATGGTGTAGCAGATTTGACAGTATGTTCTCATTGTGTTCTTGTTTGGAACAAAAGAGAACGAAATGTTAATGCCGACTTGCGGGGAGCCATTATACATATTGGGCAACGCAGGCTCGTAACGGGCGGGTGAAGCCGATATGATGGGAGCAGGCTTTCGTCCGGCTGAGACGCGGCTCATTCGGTTTGGTTTTGTGCGATCGTCAGATCAGGGAAGTTTTGTAGATGGACAAGAACAAGGCCCTCGAGGGGGCGCTCAGCCAGATCGAACGGGCGTTCGGCAAGGGTTCGATCATGCGCATGGGGCAACGCCCCAAGGAGCAGGCGGACGTTGTCTCGACGGGGTCTCTGGGTCTCGATATCGCTTTGGGAATTGGCGGCCTGCCGCGTGGGCGCATCGTTGAGGTATATGGCCCGGAAAGCTCGGGCAAGACGACGCTGGCGCTGCATGCCATTGCCGAAGCGCAGAAGAAGGGCGGCACCTGTGCCTTCATCGATGCTGAACATGCGCTTGATCCCGGTTATGCACGCAAGCTGGGCGTGGATGTTGATAACCTGCTGATCAGCCAGCCGGATGCTGGTGAGCAGGCGCTTGAAATTGCCGACACGCTGGTGCGTTCCGGAGCGATTGACGTTCTGGTCGTGGACAGCGTGGCTGCGCTGGTGCCGCGTGCGGAACTGGAAGGCGATATGGGCGACAGCCATGTCGGCCTGCATGCCCGCCTTATGAGCCAGGCGCTGCGCAAGCTGACCGGAACGGTTGCGCGTTCGAACACGATGATCATTTTCCTGAACCAGATCCGTATGAAGATCGGGGTCATGTTCGGCAATCCGGAGACCACGACAGGCGGTAATGCGCTGAAGTTCTATGCGTCTGTGCGGCTTGATATCCGTCGTATCGGCGCGATCAAGGACAAGGATGAAGTGGTTGGCAACCAGACCCGCGTGAAGGTGGTCAAGAACAAGATGGCGCCCCCGTTCCGTCAGGTGGAATTCGACATCATGTATGGCGAGGGCATCAGCAAGACCGGCGAATTGCTGGATCTGGGTGTGAAGGCCAATATTGTCGAGAAATCGGGGGCCTGGTTCTCGTTCGATAGCCAGCGGATCGGACAGGGGCGGGAGAACGCCAAGACGTTCCTGCGTGATCACTCCGAAATGGCGAACGAGATTGAACGCCGCGTGCGAGAGCAGGCCGGTGTTGTGGCGGAAGCCATGCTGACGACGCCCGATGAACAGGATGCCGACGCAGACGCGGCGGAATAGGGGCGTTCGCCCCTCATCCTGACCGGATGAGGGGTATTTTTTCAGGTGCGTCGCGGTGTGAAGCGGCGACCTTTTTCCCACAGATCGATGCCGCGCAGGGCAAGATCGGCAAGGCCGGGCAGCAGTTTCGGTTGCATCAGATCGGGGTCGAAGGTGCTCATGCGGCGGCCGTTTTCACGGTAGCAATCTTCGACGAAGCCACGGAATGAAAAGCCGTCGAGGAACAGGTTCGTCTGGGTGATGGCGAAATCCTTGCCGTCGCCTGCGTCCTGTCCGCGGCGCACCATGCCCAGCAGGCGCGATGCCGCGCGGGCATAGAAGCGCAGGGATTTTGCCCGCCGCCGAAGCGAACCAAGCCCGCGCTGTCGTTCGCGCCACGCCATATAGTTGATGAAAAAGACGATGTGGCGGGTTTCCTCGAACATCAGCACGTCGAAGATATCGAACATCGATTCTGGCAGAAACTGCGATTGTCGGGCGTTTTTGAAGGCACCAAACCCCAGGAACGCATCAAGGCATTCGCCAAACCCGAAATCGATGAATGCGACCTCAAGGTCAGCCGGGAAGGTTTCGATCGGCTGTTCCTGGGCGTCGAGGCCATAGCGTTCGATCATCACCTTGATCAGGCGGGCGTGGCGGGTTTCCTCCACACCCTGAAGGGCGACGGCCGCACGGACTTCGGGGTCCTGAACATAGGGGGTGAAGGCATCGACGATCGCACCGGCGCGGCGCTCGGTGTGATAGACTTCCTGCCAGAACGGGACTGAACGCAGGCGCTGCAGTTCTTCGTCGGTCAGGTCCGGCCATGCAAAATTGGCCGGATCGAACACCTGGTGGGTGTCGATGAACTGACGGCAGAAAAACGATTTGTGCGCGTCAGACCCGGCCTCGAACGGGATTGTCATGCAGGTTGCCCGGCGAAGCGCGTCTGGATCGGCTGGACAAGGCGCTGGGCCACGAAGCGCACGGTGCGCGCGATGGCCGGGGTTGTGGTCGGGCGCAGCAGGCGCTGGTCATAGCCGGAGAAGCGGCGGTCGTTTTCCTTCAGGCACAGGTCCATCAGGTCGCCGATCGAGATATCGATGCCGGATACGTCCGAGGCGCCGCCGAGGGTGAAATTGTTGTCCTGCGTGTGGGTTTGGCCGTCAGTGTCGATCGAGCTTGCAAGGCCGATGCGTTCATAGGCCAGGAATACCCACACCGCCCAGACGCGTGCCTCGAACCACGGGCGGCGCCACAGCGGCATGGTGGCGCGGTGCCATGCCAGCCAGTTGGCGAACAGAAGGATGTGGCGGCATTCTTCCTGCATCACCGGCTCGAACGTCTCGATCAGTTCAGCAGGGAAAAAGCCGGACCGCTGGGCCAGCGCGAACAGGCCGAAGGCAAAGAAGCTGTCAACGCATTCGGAAAAACCGGTGACCAGATAGGCCCACTCGGTGTCTTTTGGTGTGACGTAAGGCGGTTCCGGCGCCATTTCGATGCCGTAGGCCTCGACCAGTTTCGACAGCACTTCCTTGTGCCGGTTTTCTTCCCAGGCATTGCGCGAGAGCGCGTCCTTCATGTCCGGGTCGTCGATCATTTCGGCATAGGCGGCCATGCGCAGGCGGGCCTTGCCTTCGGTCTGGACGGCGATGTCCCAGATCGGCAGGGAGGTGACGCGGCGCAGGGTGTCAGGGTCCAGCTTGGGCCATGCGATGACGGACGGCTTGTAGGGGTTGAACGTCTCGCGGAACATGCGGGCGACGGCGCGCTTGTGTTCGACGGAGCCGGGCTTGAGGGGGCCGGCGACAGGGCTGCTCCAGTGGCGGGCGTCGAAATCGGCCTGTTCCACGGTGCG
>Ga0157365_10001095_pt1 | contig 11347 bp, 9 predicted proteins | sample AttsexASBM3_FD_111478 | JGI IMG/M metagenome (GOLD analysis project Ga0157365, IMG submission 111478) | Fungus gardens microbial communities from leaf cutter ant in Ribeirão Preto, State of São Paulo, Brazil - Atta sexdens ASBM3 | ecosystem: Host-associated > Fungi > Mycelium > Unclassified ... | reverse complement strand
CTTCACATTGTTTGCTACGGTTACATATTGAGAGCGTCTGGTCTGATCCTAGGGAGCCTTAACAGAGACTTGGTCCGGAGCTTTGCGAAGGGCACAAAATGAAAGAAACTTGTGCATGGCATGGCTGTCTTGTCTTAGCAGAGTGCGATACGCCGCGCCGGCAACGGCCTTGTGCCTTCCAGATTGGCGGAACATACCCTGATACGCACCTCATTTTCAGAAAAGAACTCCATTGCATCAATCATGATAGCCGAAGCTCAATCTTCCCCCCCCCCCAAAAAAACTGTCTATCATCTGCAAGAAAATTTTCGAGGCGCTCCGACATTTCCATCAGATAAAGGTCGTCTTATGCACACCATAGTCTCAGTAGGCATTACGACGGCACAGGCCATTCTGGTTCAGGCAGATAACTTTTGCTCTGATTGTCGATGGTCATTGAGCCGAAGCCTGTGATGGCTTTTGGAAAGAACAGAAAGCGAACCAGCTATCCCTCCGCCGTACCTGTATGGATTTTTATCTTCAGTTTCTTTTAAAAGGCCTGGGTCAAAAAAATTAGCTATATAATCAATGCGTCCTAAGCCTACAGCATAGAATGAATGCAATTGCTGCGCTTATAGCTCCAATGAAATATACAGATGCAAAGCCTGCATAATCCGCCACAATTCCAGCTATCGGCCCAGTCGCGCCATAAGCTAAATCCTGAAAGGCCGCAAAGCCCCCCATCGCGGTGGCGCGAAGATGAGGCGCCACGCGCCCTACGACCTCCACCCCCATAGAAGGGAATACCATTGAGCACCCTGCTCCCGTGAGGAAAGCACCAGTCAGTGCCAACACAGGCTCTGGAGCCAGCCAAATGAGGACCTGCCCTACCATCTCAATGAACAACGAAACAATAGCTATGCGTATGCCACCAAACCGGTCAGGCAAATGACCACAAAAAATACGCACCAAAACAAAAGCTACTCCAAATGCACTTAGTCCCCACCCTGCATTTTCCCAATGTCTCTGCAGGAATAGAAGTGGCATGAACGCCCCAACCACCGCAAAGCCAACTCCCTGCGCGAAAACAATGACACCGAGATCCCATATCCGCCCTATGATTTCCCTCACAGGGGCCCGACCACTACGATGGATCGGTGGGGGTGCCATAGGCGAGGCAATGAAAAGCCCCATAAGCGGCAAAAAAAATCCGGCAAGGCACACAGTTGCATAGCCAAAATGATGCATAACCATCATACCCAGCGGACTGCCAACCGCAAACGCGCCATAAAGCGCCATACCTACGACGGCAAGGACGCGACCTGCCCTTTCATTCCCCATTACTGAGAACCCCCAGGCAAGTACCCCTACAATCGTAAAGCTCTCGCCCAAGCCAAGTAACAAACGGCCTACAATCAATACTATGGCAGAGAGAGCGTCGTAATTGCTTATCCACGAAGAAATCGAAGCTATCATCCCTGCTAAGGAATATAACATGAGTCCCAGAAGTACTGCTATGCGGCCGCCCTGCTGATCAGCAAGTTTCCCCGCCACGCCTCGGGTCAGGATCGTCGAAAAGAAAGCAATGCCGACACAAAACCCGGAATAAAAATTACTATAATGCAGGGTCTTGCTAACAAAAACTGATGTTGTCGGCATGGACATGGCAATAGCGAGATAACTTATAAAGAGAAGTAAAGATAAGCGATAAAGCTGCTTCGGGCCAGTATCTCTTTCCATAGTGTCAGTTGAGAAATACATTCTGAAACCGAACTCCATTGGCAAAATTAGTGTGACCACATATCTGCGCACGAAATATACGAAAATTTGTATACTCTAATAGTTCTCTCAGAGAATATCTAAAGACCATTCAGAAAAGGAAGAAATCCAAATAAAGACATCCTAAAAAACTGGTTTGTCAAAAAAAGAGAAAATTTCGCATTTTGAAACTCAGTATCATCTTTCACGCTAAAGCCTATAGAAAATTCTTATTTAGCTCAACGCCAGAGATATGGATGGAAGGGAAGCGACATGCGGCTTGATGGCTGCCCGGAGACAGGGACCGGGCCAATATGCCCAACCAGAAATGAGGGATATCTTGCGCTAGAAAAATATGGGGCCCTAGGAGACGGCCGCTCAGTCGCTTTATCGGGAGCGGACGGGTCGATCGACTGGTGGTGCGTGCCCAATATGGACTCCCCTCCTCTCTTCGATCGCCTTATCGATGCGATAAATGGAGGGTATTTTATCGTTCAACCGGAAGGTGAATTTCGGACAGAACAACACTACCTCCCGGAAAGCAACGTTCTGAAAACAGTTTTCCAAACGTGTGACGGTGAAGCGACCCTAACAGAATCTCTTAACAGCAGTCCTGCCGGTCGATTACCATGGGCAGAACTAGCAAGGCGTATAGAGGGTGTAACAGGCAGCGTTCGTTTTGCCTTCAAAATCGTCTTCAGCCGACGTGCTGATACGGCAAGCCCTTACAAGTCTCAGATTGGTCGATACACGGTTTTTCATGTCAGAGATATTTTAGGATTTTTCCTGCATAGCTCGAAGGTTTGCTGCGAACAGGATGATGCAGGTATTACAGGCCACTTCGTAGTAAATGCAGGAGATCGGCAAGTTCTTGCCCTTGTCGTCGGACAAGATGAGCCACTGGTTGTTCCCCCTATTGAAGACATTGATGCGCGGATCGACATTTCTGATCAGGCATGGCGGTTCTGGGCCAGTGCAATTACCTATCAAGGTCCGTATCGGAATGGCTTTGTTCGTAGTGCTCTCGCCCTGAAGCTTCTTCTGTTTTCTCCATCCGGGGCAATTGCTGCTGCTGCAACAACGTCTTTGCCGGCAAAAATCGGCAGCCATAAGAATTACGATTATCGTTTCGCATGGATTAGAGATGCAGGTTACACAATCAAAGCGTTTCTGGCTGTTAATGCTCAAGCCGAAGCACAAGCTGCATTTGCGTGGCTCCTGAAACGTCTTCAGGAGCATGGACCTCTCGTCTGTTACACTCTGAATGGGCAAAAGGTCTCGTCCGTGAAGGAGACTAACTGGCCAGGCTATAAAAATTCACGACCCGTGGTAACAGGTAACCTTGCAAGCAATCAGCACCAACATGGCATTTATGGAGATATCTTCGGAACAGCTTGGCGTTTCGTCGAAGCCGATAATATCCTCGATAGTTCCAGTGCAGAACTTTTGTCACATATCGCAGACGAATGTGCAGACAACTGGCGTCAGAAAGATGCCGGTATCTGGGAACTTGAAGACGAGCAGCACTATACTTTCTCAAAAATCAGTTGCTGGCAGGCACTGGCTCGAGCGGTCGAGCTTGCAGACAAAGGACAGTTACCTACCACCTGTCGTGATCGGTGGATGCGAGAACGAGACCGGATCGCATCCTGGATTGATGAGCAGTGCTGGTCAGACGAAAAACAGTCATATGTTATGTATCCGGGCTCCGGAAAGCTCGATGCAGCAATGGCTCTCGCTGCACGTTTTCGGTTCACAAATGAGGAACGTCTCCGTCTGACACTGATCGCTCTCGACCGAGAGCTAAAAACAGGCCCTTATCATTATCGATACAGCAATGTCGCAAACGAGGAAGGATGCTTCCTGGCCTGCTCCTTCTGGATAGCTGAAGCATGGGCTCTCTTGGGAGACGTCCGTAAGGCGCAAATGGCTTTAGAAGAACTTACGCTCGCCCTTCAAGGAGGTGTCGGCGTCTGGACCGAAATGGCTGATCCAAGCGATGGCTCATGGCTAGGCAATATGCCTCAGGGCCTTACCCATCTGGCGCATATCACTCTTCTTGAGACCCTTATCCTGAAGCAAAAAACTTCATCATGAGCGAGTATTGCTGCACGTCTTCACGCTGCTCATTTTACTGTGCGTGGAATAAGGTCACTTGAATGTCAGAATAGTAGGATCGACGTCAGAAATCCAACTGTGTCAGGTTTCCAACCCAGCCCAACGGAGCACAAGGCATGATTGATTTCTCGGACATGGCTGCACTGATTTTTGATTGTGACGGCACTTTGCTGGACACACCCCCTATTTATGCGCGCGCATGGTTTAAGGGGTTTCAAGACACAGGCAGGCAGATGCCCCGAGAATGGTTCATGGATCGCGCAGGAATGTCTGATCACGTTCTGATGGACGCATTTGAAAGCGACTTCAACGTTAAAATTCCTGATCGCGTTAAGGCTATCGAAGCGATGCGGCAAGAATTTTTCAATAATATTTCCGATTTAAAGGAAATCGAGACGATCGCGCAGATAGCACGCGCAAACAAAGGAAAACGACAGTTGGCGGTAGCTTCTGGCGGGGCCCGTCTAATTGTTGAGACATGTCTGAAAGCTACGGATCTATTTGATCTATTTGACGAGATCGTAACGATCGAGGATGTCGCCAGGCCCAAACCTGCACCCGATTTATTTTTGAAAGCAGCTCAACGTCTCAATACAGCTCCAGATCTTTGTTTTGTTTTTGAAGATACCCAATCTGGTCTAGAGGCAGCCCATGCCGCGGGGATGCGCTGCATCGATGTTGCACGTATAATATACCCGTGAGGGGACCAAATTTATTCCATTTAAACCAATTTAACAGGCTCCTGTTATCCGAGCCTCAAGCATTTCTTTATTATCCGACGTTAATTTCAGACTGCAAACTCTAAACTTACAAGGCCATATCCGTCTTTTAAAAGTGATGTGAACTCTTGGTCTACTCATCGTTTGAATAGACTTACTGATGGAGGCCTATCATGTCTTTTCAAAATATTGCTCATCCAAGAAATCCCACGAAAGCTCCTGGGTCCCCCGACGAGTATGAGCCTTTTGATCCATATCCAGATAAAAGCCCCATTACTGATGAACCGCCGGAAGAAGAACCGAGCGGAGAACCAGGCAAAAAATATCCTCCAGACAAACGCGCTCCTTCTCCCGAGCCTGGTGAGTCCCCTGCGCTTCCAGATGCACCTGAGAATCCAACCAATTAGGAGCTGTAGTGCTGCAAGCGCAAAAGATGGATGGCTTTAAGTGGCAATTGAACTCTACAATCCTCTTTGGAAGAGAAGGAAAATAATAATTGCTATTCCCGTATGTAATGAGGAAGAACATATTATTCCTTGTCTTCTGGCGCTGGCACGTCAAAGCACTCTTCCAGACAAAGTCATCCTATGGATTAACAACACTATCGATCAGACAGGTGCGCGGGCAACATCTCTCATTAATATGCTCCCATTCGAACTGCAGATAACTAAGGTAACCTATTCTCGGGCCGTAGCCGGCGCAGGTATCGCGCGACGTGATGCTATGGCATCTGCAGCAGAAGGAGCTTCGCCTGATACTCTTTTACTGACCACAGATGCCGATAGTGAAGCTGCTGAAGACTGGATAGCTCGTACACTGGATGCTTTTGCGGAGTATCCGGTTGAAGCTGTATTCGGTAGAGCTTTGCTTCTCCCCTCGGAAGCCCGAAAAATTCCTTTTCATCTGCATGAAGATGAAAAGGCAGAACAAGCCTATGGCGCTCTTCTCGAACAAATCTCTCTCCTGCTGCATCCCGAGCCGCATGATCCTTGGCCACGTCATCTGGAGCACTCGGGCGCCAGTATTGCGGTAACCCATCAGGCATGGCGCAAAGTGGGCGGAATGCCGTGTATTCCCTCAGGAGAAGACCGCCAGTTTTATCAGGCACTACGCAGACAGGGGGTTCCTGTTCGGCATGCTCCTGAAGTGCTGGTTTATGTTTCAGCTCGACTGGCAGGGCGCGCACAGGGAGGTATGGCTGAGACTCTGGCAAGACGATTGATTGCGCAGGATGAATATATTGATGAAATTTTCGAGCCTGTTTCAAGGCGACTGCTGCATGTTCGCAGAGAATGGTTCCATGCCAAGGCAAGACCGGCATTCTCTCTCACAGAAGGCTCTACCGTCCGCATACGTCGTATTGATTTGCCAGCGCATCACAGACGAGCTCAGCGAGTGCTGAATTACCTCATACGGCTGGCGCATCCTGTTTCTGGTGCCCCCTTGCAAAAGACAGCCGATCGATCCGGTATCCCTCACCTCGTTCAGTCAGATCAGGCCGCCAGGACTGTTCATGACAGGCACGGATAAAGCACTCGGCCGCCTCATCGCCCGTACAAGGTGTATCAGTCAGCCCTGTCCAGTTCACGATCAGAATGCTCCCATTCGTCGCCAAACTCTGGGTAACCAGAACAGCAAGTTTCTGGATGTCTGCTGAATTCAGGAAATATAAAACTTCAGAGATCAGAATAAAATCACAGTCCGCCGCCTCAGAAACCGGATATTCTGCAGGCAAAAAAGCTTTGACGAACCTGATCTGCTTTTGCTCCTTACAACGCCGCATTGCCATGTCGAGCGCAGTTTTCGAAGCGTCCACTCCCAACACACGCTCGCAGCGCCGTGCAAGCGCTAACGTACCGACGCCAATGGCACATCCAAGTTCAACAGCGAAAGAAATAGGAAAGGAGGGCAGACATTGCAGAACATGCCTGAGCTTCTTCTCTTCGTAAGGGCTGCTCTCAAAACCCCATGGGTCAGGATGCCGCTGAAACAGGCTTTCGAAAATATCTGCTTTCCATGTTTCGTTGCTCATGATGCGATAAAGATTTCATAGGGTTGCAGCATTTTTTCCAGCAAGTGCTCTGGCAGCACAAATCCGCTAGGATCGTCTTTTACAACCAGTCCTCTCTGGCTTCGGTGCGCCTGAATGGCCCGTCTTTTTTTTTTCCAGATACGGCTGAACATCCAATCGCATCCCTGTAAGAGTACTTTCTGGAATCTCTGTTTCAAGGGGAAGCGTCAGGCCCCAAACTGGATATTGCAGCGCCTTAAGGCCAGGCTTCAGGATTTTTAACGCCTGCCCCATGAACCAAACTGCTTCATGGTCACAATGTGGATCGTGCCTCCACGGCATTAGGAGGGTTTCACACTTGTAACGAGACAGAAGCTCAAGCAGATTATGGACCGTAGAATTGAAGCGCGTTCCCCTTGTCGGAACTTTCGTATCTTCAAGGTTCATAAATATCAGTCTGTCTGCCCCAAGACCCAGAAGCGATGCAGCATGGACACTTTCTTCCTGCCTTTGGCGCGCCAGCCGCTGCGGGGGCCATGCATAGGAACCTGGATGAGATGCGGATCCGTCCGAAACGATCACAACGAGAGGTGGACGCCCTTGCTCTACTGCCGAAGCTATAAAACCTCCACAACCTAGACTTTCATCATCAGGATGGGGTGCCAGCACGAAAGATGTCCCTGGAGCGATGGCATCAAAGGATGCCGCAGGGAAGCTGGCAAATTTTTTTAGAGCTTCCTGAATATTCATGAGACTACTTCCGGCCAGTCATTATGAACAAACCACGAAGCTGCCTCAGTTAAAGCTTCGTCAGGTGCAGGTTGCCTTAAATAAGTGGCCAGATCCCTCATAACCTGTTCTACCGCTTTACCTTTTATGAAGGCCGACAGACCAAGGCTCCTTTGGACGAGTGTAATCAATTCCAAAGCTGCCCGTTCGACTGCCAATCGGGCCAGATTGATGATCGAGATCACATCTTCTGATGCCATATGAACGGAATAAGCCGCTTTAACAGCTTCTTTAACCCACATCGCTGCGGTCTTCCGAAGAATAAGTGCTTCTCCTATCCTGGCCAGCTGATGTGGATTGTCAGCTCGTCCTCGAGCCAGAAGCTCCTGTCTGAGCAGGTCCACCAGATGATCTATTCCTCCCAGGGCCACAGCCGATCCTCGCCACGCGCCCGCAGAAAACTCGGGCTGTCGGAGATAATCACCTGCTGATCCAAGAATGTCTTCAGGCGCGATCCGAAGGCCCGTAAAATCATAGGCTCCTGTTCCGCTGGCGTGCATTCCGGTGAGTGTCCCTGGGCCAGGTCGTTGACGATTCGCATCGGTTGTCGGGACAAGAACCATGACCGAGGCACCCTGATTGGGCGTCGCTGTTATCAACGCCAGACTGACCTGTTTGACGGCACTGGCAAACCCTTTAATTCCTGAAAGCCTGTAACTCGAACCTTCCCTCTTTAGGGTGACCAGAGGATTTCCATCTGTAACCCAAATTCCAGCCAAACCAGCCTGTTTCAGGCGAGACCTTAGGACATGGCGCTGAGCTGTGGTGCCATACAATTCCACGAGACGCACCACATTCACATGCCCTTCCAGACATCGTCCCAAAGACAGGCTCAGATACCCGACGCGCCTCAGCAGGGTGAAGAGATACTGGCCTCCTTCTGCGGATCTACACATCCCAAGGCCGCCTTCCTCGATCGAAAAAAGAGCCGAAAACACGCCTTTTTCTTGCAGCTCCTTCAGGAGAGCAACAGGAAACTCGTTTTCAGGAGCCGAAAGCGGCTTGGCCTTCCATTCCTCAAACAATCGCTGCAACTTTGCTTCAAAAACAGCAAGCCCTTGTTCACAAGCATCCTGCTCTGCAATCGCCATCCCTCAGCATTCCTTCACGCACTGCCATGAAGGAACGTTTAGTGTGGGTTGATAGATCCCGTTCAGTGCGCCGCAATCCATTCACTCTTTTGAGCGAAATAAACTCCATAGGATATTCAGCAGTCACACTTAATCCGAAGAGATTGAGTGAGTTTCCGGCATGCCCAATGCAAACAGACCCGCCACGATAACGCCTGCAACGCCCAAGGCGACGAAGGTCGTACTAAACCCATAAGAGGATGTCAGCATTCCGCTCGCAAGATTAGAGAGAAGTGCACCGACTGTTCCAAGTGCTAATCCTAATCCAATCAGCAAATTACGACGCCCGCTCTTTACAGCGATATCTGCCAAAATGGCGTAAAACAGCACAAGAATAATGCCAGAAGACAATCCGTCCAGAATCTGTATGACAATGAGCGCTGGCCAGCCCGCGCTTAGCACAACAAGACTGTCTCGCACCGGCTGAAGGGCCAGAGCCAGGACAAAAAGAGGTTTGCGAGGCCAATGCGGTGCCTTCTTACCTACCAGATACGCGACAGGTACCATGGTAATCTGGGCAACCACGATGCAGGTAGCTGTGACAGTGGCGGGGTTACCCAGATGAAGAAAAGCATAACGCTCGATCATGAGCGGTACCACGGCGCCATTTGCCATATTGAACAGCAGGTAGGTCGCCAGAAAAACAGTCAACCTTGGTTCAGATAACAAGGTAAAGACCGCACGGAGGGTCTCATGAGCCGATACGGATTTTCCAGAATGTTCTGGTGGCTCATCAACCTGACTTGAAAAGCCACCAACCAGAAGAAGGCTGACGGCCGCAAGTCCTCCTACCCCCCAGAGAGGGGCCACGGAACCCATCATCTTGCCCAGAATGCTCATCAGCAAACCAGACGACGCATTCCCCAGATGGTTGAAAGATTCATTACGGCCCATACGAGCAATATAGCCTTTAGCTCCAGCAGTATGCTGGCTGATTGCCGCAAGAATAGGTGTGAAGAGTGCCCCTGCTCCGCCTGCAATAAAATGAGCCAGAAGGATGGGATAAAACAGAGGTAGCCATGCCATTACACCGACAGACGCACATGTCACCACACAGCAAAGTGCCAGCATCAGGCGCCGACGCGCAACAATATCGAGTGTCCACCCTCCGACAAATCTGGCCAGAACAGCCCCCAGACCGCCAGCTGCAATTGCAACCCCGATCCGGTTCGATGGCCAATGTTGCAGGGTCAGAAAAGCCGTCAGGAAATTTCCCAGATTGTCCTGCACGTCTGCGAGTAGAAAACTCAGCCCATCTAGTGAAAGGTCGTCCTTTCGATGTCGGGGCTGCGCTCTGTTTTCCGCCACATTATTTCCAGTCAAAGTATTACAAGAAACGGCACAGTCTGAAAATTCGCCGCTTCAAGACACAACGAGCCGGTCAAGAATATGTTACGAAAAAACAGGGAAAGAAATTTTATTTACGTAAAAGTCCAGTTCGCCCTCAGACATTATCTGACACTAAGTGAGGACAAGGACTTCACCCGTTTACGAGCAAGAATTCCTATGAAGCGTGCTGACATACAAGCTTACGGTCTTACTATTTGAAAAAAAGCGCGCCGAACAAAGCAATTTCCAATGATGGATGTTTCTGCTGCCCGTTCCTGCCGTTTTGAAACCAACGGACTGAGATGCCCACAACTCCCGACCAAGAATGATAGGCGATTATTGATCAGATCAAGCGGGAAGGCCTTAGCGTTAGACCACTGAGCTTAACGCTGTCCCTACAGGATGAGATCGTTTTAAAAAATATAAATTTTTACTTATTCGCAAGACTTACAAATAGAGTTGAAGATCTATCGATCGCACCGGCATAATTTTTACATGACATTCTTTTCTCTTTTCGTGCTCCTTGCATGACAAGCCAGCAACGCTCTCTATTCGGGCTTGCGGGCATCATAGCTCTCTCTTTCGCTACAGAAATGAACGAGCAGGTCTCCGCGCAGGCTCTTCCGGACATCGCCGGGGCGCTAGGCCTCAGCATGGACTCTCAACGCTGGTTCTCGACCTTGTATGTGACAGCCGAAATCATCGGGATGTCAGTTTCTCCATGGCTTGCCGTAACGCTCACCTTGCGTCGGTTTTCATTTTTCGTGGTGACTCTCGCCGTTCTCGCATCCAGCCTTATTCCATTCACTTCCATCCTGTCCCTACTCTACATCCTGCGGGTTTTTCAGGGGCTGGCAGGAGGTTTTACTGTTCCGCTTCTCATGACGATTGCCCTGCGAGTTTTGCCTCCACCCATCAGGCTTTATGGTCTGGCCGCCTATGCCCTGACTGCCACTTTTTTTCCCAACCTCAGCATGGCATTTGCCGGCCTGTGGACAGACCTGGTGAACTGGCGGTTTGTCTTCTGGCAGTCGATCCCGCTGTGCACATTGTCTTTTCTGCTGCTGTGGTATGGCATGCCGGTCGATCCTCCGAAACACGAACGGTTCTGGAAGTTCGACTGGAAAGGCTTCCTGCTGATCGTCTTTGGAATGGGCTCGTTCTCGATCATGCTTCAGATGGGAGACTGGATGGACTGGTTCAACAGCCCATTCATCTGCGTTCTGGGTCTTATAAGCCTTGTCTGCATTCCCCTGTTCGTTCTGAACGAATGGTTCCATCCCCTTCCCCTTTTTAAATTTCAGCTGCTGGGGCGACGCAATTTTGCCTACGGAGCCAGCACGCTGCTGACTTTCGTAGTCATCTCACTATCCTCTTCCTCGCTGCCAGCATCATTTCTGAAATCTGCAGCAGGTTATCGTCCGGAACAGATTTACCCCGTTACTCTTGAAATTGCCGCCATACAGCTCGTGATGCTTCCCCTGATGGCGGTCCTGCTGAACAAGACCTGGGTG
>Ga0157365_10001094_pt1 | contig 11349 bp, 8 predicted proteins | sample AttsexASBM3_FD_111478 | JGI IMG/M metagenome (GOLD analysis project Ga0157365, IMG submission 111478) | Fungus gardens microbial communities from leaf cutter ant in Ribeirão Preto, State of São Paulo, Brazil - Atta sexdens ASBM3 | ecosystem: Host-associated > Fungi > Mycelium > Unclassified ... | reverse complement strand
GAAGGGGATGTCGCGCGAGGGCGAGAGGGTGATCTTCTGAACGGGGGTAGCCATCGGGATGTACTCCGCGACGAGCGCCGAAAGCCTCTCTCTCGGCATCAACTCGTCACGAAGCGCAGCGCCACCCTCTCACTCTGGAGGGCAGCGCCACAGAACCGACGATCAGGAGAAACGGAAAGGCACGAAGCCGAAGAAGCGCCAAGCCGCCTCTCCGGCTTTCCGGGAGTCAGGCCGCCCGGTCGAGCAGCTTCTTGGCCCGCGCCTCCAGGTCGAGCCGCGCGTCCTGCTGGGTCTTATCGCGCGCGACGGCGGTAATGCCCTGCACGAAGTCGAAGACGCTCTCGGGCTTGCGGCCTTCCTCGGCCAAGACGGTCTCGATGATCTTCGCCGTCTCGGCCTTGGAGAAGCCGCGCTTACGCAGAAAGTCGCTGCGGTCCTCGTCGGAGCGGGCGACGATCTTTTCCCGGGCCGCTCTGATGCCGTTGACGAAGGGGAGCGGCGAGGAATTGGCGAAGCGGGTCAGCGCCGGCGCCGCCTCATGCGCGAAGCGCGAGGCGGCGTATTTCGAGTGGCGGATGGTGATTTCCTCGAAATCCTCGACGCCCCAGAGATTGCGATTCTGGCAGACGGCGCGGAGGTAGAAGCTCGCCATGCCAAGCGTCTTCGCGCCGACCTCTGAATTCCAGCAGTAGAAGCCGCGGAAGTAGAGGTCGGGCGAACCGTCGGGCATCCGACCGGCCTCGATGGGGTTGAGGTCGTCGACCAGGAAGAGGAAGACGTCGCGATCGGACGCGTAGAGCGTCGTGGTGTCCTGGCTGATGTCGACGCGCGGATTGTAGACCCCGGTCGACCAGTCGAGCACGCCCGGGACCTTCCAGCGTGTATCGCCCGTGCCATTGCCGGCGATCCGCTGCACAGCCGCGACCAGCTCGTGGTCGAAGATGCGGCCGTAGTCGGGCCCGGTGACGGCGCGCAGCTCGACGCGACCATCTTCGATCTCGAGCGTCTTCACCTGCTCGGCGCGGTGGGACGTCAAGCCGTATTGCAGGTTGATACCGGCGAGTGGCGCCGGAAGCTGCCGCAGATAGGCCGCCGGCGCTCCGACCAGGCCGGCGAGTTGACCGAAGCTCCAATGGGTCGGCGCGATCGGCGCATCCGAGCCGGGCAGCATGAGCGCCAGGCGCTCTGCATCGTCGCGGCTCGCCTCCACCCGGATCGCCGCGCTCTCGACGGTTCGGGTGCGGCTCCGCTCGGTCCGTCCATGCACGGCGGCATAGAGGTCGGACAAGGACAGGTAACGCTCGTCAGCGGGCCTCGAAAACCATTCGGAGGACACGCGGCCGATCCGCTCGCCGCGGCTCACATCCACCTTGTAGCCGCCAGCGCGGTCGCGAGCGGCGTCCAGAATCTCCACATGGGTCATGGCTAGTCTCCATGACGGGCGCCGGAGGTCTCTCCTCCAGCCCTCAACCCGTCACGGCGAAGCCGGTCCGTCCTCTCACTCTAGAAGGGGCGTTGCGGGGATGTCCCCGCAGAAGGGGGTGCGTCGGCGACCCCGGCGCCGATCAGGGGGAAGGCTTTCCCCTCATGGCCTTCCAAATCGCGGTCCAGGCGCTTCCAATTAGCGGACCATTGACTCCCAATCAGCCGGGGCCAATAGTTCCAATCTTCCGGATTCGGAGACGGCATGTTCGAGCGGTTTGTGGAACGACGGGCAGAGGAGGCCCTTTCTGACACGCCGGTGGTCCTGATCGTAGGCCCGCGCCGGGCCGGCAAGACGACGCTCGTCCGAAAAATGGGAGAAGCCGGTCTGACCTATATCACGCTCGATGATCAGACCGTCCTTGAAGCCGCTCAATCCGATCCCGCCGGCTTTATCCGCGGCCTCGACCGGGCCATCATCGACGAAATCCAGCGCGCCCCCGACCTGCTGCTGGCCATCAAGAAGTCGGTCGACGAGGACTATCGGCCGGGTCGCTTCCTGCTGACCGGCTCGGCGAACGTCCTGACCTTGCCGCGAGTCGCCGACAGTCTGGCCGGTCGGATGGAGACCATCCAGATGCTGCCGCTCGCAAGGGCTGAGGTCGAAGGCCGGAAGCCGACTTTCCTGGAGCATCTCTTCGCGGGAAAGCTCCGGAGCCAGCGGGAGGCAATCCTTGGCGACGACCTGACCCAGCTTGTCCTGCTCGGCGGTTTCCCCGAAGCGATCAGCCGCGACAGCGAACGCCGGCGGCAGGACTGGTCGAGATCCTATCTCACCTCGGTCCTCACGCGCGATCTGCGGGATATCGCCGACGTCGAGAAGCTGACGGAACTTCCGAAATTCGTAAGGCTGCTGGCCGAGCACTCTGGCCAGTTGGTCAACTATTCGCAGTTTGGCGCCGGCATCAACGTCACCCACAAGACGGGGCAGCGTTATGTCGGTTTGCTTGAGCAGGTGTTCCTGATCGCGACGGTGCAACCATGGTTCACCAATGCGCTGAAGCGCATCGTCAAGACGCCGAAGCTGCACTTCCTCGATTCCGGCCTGCTGGCGACTATGCGCGGTCTGTCCTTCGACAGGATCAAGGCGGATCGCAGTACCTTCGGCGCGCTGCTCGAAAGCTTCGTGTTCGCGGAGGTTCTGAAGCTGATGACAGCCTCCGACCTGCGGTTGACCCCTCACCATTTTCGGGACCGGGACGGGCGCGAGGTGGACATCGTGCTGGAACGCGATGACGGGATGATCGCAGGCATCGAGGTCAAGGCGAGCGCGACGGTCAAGGCCGGCGATTTCGGCGGCCTGCGGGCCTTGGCCGAGGCGAGCGGAGACCGCTTTGCCTTTGGTGCCGTCCTTTATGACAGCGCGGACGTCGTGCCGTTCGGCGACAAGCTAGCGGCGGTGCCGTTGTCGAACCTTTGGGATGGAAAGTCGCCGCCGAGCAGGGCAGCCAAGGAGGTGTCGCGTGGGGCTATATAAGCAGCTGTGCCCTCAGGTCTTGCGACGACTGCCTCCACAGATCGCACGCATTAAGAGCGGGGGCGTAAACCAGGGGGGATATTGTGCGCATTAAGGGAGTTGCGATCGAAAACTTCCGACTTTTGCGAGACGTCGCAGTGGGTTTGGAAGATCGCACGACGCTGATCGTAGGGCGAAACAATAGCGGCAAGACCTCGATTGCGGAACTGTTCCGGCGTCTCCTCAGCGAAAAGTCACCTTCATTCAAGGTGGAGGATTTTTCCCTTGGTTGCCACGAGCGTTTCTGGACGGCGTTTCAGGCCTTCCTAGCGGGAGCTGCCGCGCCAGACATCGTCGCACTCCTGCCCTCGATCAAGATAACGATCGACATCACCTATGACGTCAATGCTCCAGACCTCGGCCCGTTGAGCGATTGCATCGTCGATCTTGATCCGAACTGTAGCGAGGCAAGGCTCGTTCTCACGTATGGCCCGCGGCCGACCGCGTCGGCCACGCTTTTCGCTGACCTCGCGGTCGGCGAGGATGTGGCGGTCAACCGTTCAAACTTGTTTCGGGCATTGGGCAGCCGCGTGTCAGGTGCCTACGTGGCATCGCTGGAGGCGGTCGATCCCAATGACCCGACCAATCGAAAGTCGCTCGAGCCGAAAACGCTTACCGCCCTGGTCAGAGGCGGCTTCATCAATGCGCAGCGAGGCCTCGACGACGACACACATCGCGAGCGGGACGTTCTCGGCAAAGTCGTGGAGGTGCTTTTTCAATCGGCTCTCACCGACCCCGTCGACCCCGAGAAACGGACGACGGCCGAGCAGCTCAAGGCGGCTGTCGAGCAAATTCAAGGCGACCTGCACGCAGGCTTCAACGCCAAGCTCACTTCGCTCCTGCCGACGTTCGACTTGTTCGGCTATCCCGGCCTCTCTGATCCCGGCCTCGTCACCGAGACCAGCTTCGACGTCGACAAGCTGCTGAACGATCACACCAAGGTTCGCTACGTCGGCGTCAACGGCATGACCTTGCCCGAAACTTACAATGGGCTCGGCGTGCGCAATTTGGTCTACATGCTGCTCCAGTTACTGCGGTTTTTCCGCGAGTATCAGGCCACGCCAACGGCCGCCGGTGTGCATTTGATCTTTATTGAAGAACCGGAGGCGCACCTGCATCCCCAGATGCAGGAGGTCTTCATCCGGCAGCTCGATCAGATCACGAGCGCCTTCGTCGCCCAACTCAATGAGAACAGGCCCTGGCCTGTCCAGTTCGTCGTAACGACCCACTCTCCGCATATGGCAAACGAAGCGCGCTTTGAGGCAATGCGTTACTTCCTCTCCGTTCCCGATGGGGAGGGTATGCGTCGTTCGGTCGTGAAAGACTTGCGTAAGGGTATGGGCGGTGCGCCCGAGCCCGATCGCGAATTCTTGCATCAATATTTGACCCTGACGCGGTGCGATCTGTTTTTTGCCGACAAGGCGGTCCTAATCGAGGGCACTGCTGAGCGCATCTTACTTCCCGCGATGATCCGCAAGACCGACAGCGCTGCTGCTGGTCAGCCGCAGCTTGGAAGTCAGTATCTCACGGTGATGGAGGTCGGCGGCGCCTATGCGCACCGCTTCTTCGATCTCCTATCGTTTCTAGAATTACGCACCCTAATCATCACCGACATCGATGCTGTAAAGCCGAACGATAGCGGAAAGCGTGTCGCCGTGCCGGTAGCGGAGGGGGTGTTCACCAGCAACGGGTGCTTGAAAGCCTTGTTCGGCGATGACGTTTCGCCGACAGCCCTGTTGGGAAAGACTGCGGCAGAGAAGGCGACGGGCATTCGTCGCATCGCCTTTCAGATACCAGAGGCCCAAGGCGGCCCGTGCGGTCGAAGCTTCGAGGACGCTTTCATCCTAGCCAATCCTGTACGTTTTCCTCTCGGTGATGGCGACCACGCGCTTGCGGCCTATGCGCTGGCCGGTGATCAAAAGAAGTCCACTTTCGCGCTGGAGCATGCGATCGAGCACACCGAATGGAATGTTCCCCGATATATCGCCGATGGATTGCGCTGGCTGGCGGAAGGTAATCCAGCGCCCATGGAGCCGGTTCCGCAGGTCGCGGTAGAGATCGTTGCGGGCGCGGCAGGCGTCGCGGTCAACGTAGCTGAGGTTGGCGGCAATGGCTGAGGAAGCGGAAAATCCTGCCGACGCCGCTGGTCGTATCGCGCTTGAGCGGATGTTTGCCTGTCTCGACGAGGGACGCAGCTTTCGTTTGGAGGCCGGCGCCGGCGCTGGGAAGACCTACTCGCTCGACAAGGCGCTTCGCCGCCTGATCGATCGCCGAGGCGCCGATCTTCTCCGCCGCGGCCAGCAGGTCGGCTGCATCACTTACACCAACGTCGCCAAAGACGAAATTATCTCCCGCATCCAGGCTCATCCTGCCGTGCGTCCCGAGACGATTCACGGGTTTTGTTGGAGCATTCTCCAGGATTTCCAATCGACGCTCCGCGCTCTTGTACCGGGGCTTGAAGGCTGGGCGGAGCGCCTCGAACCTATTGGCGGCATTGGCGTGCGCCGTGTCCATTACGAGCTAGGATTTCCCAGTGTTGGCGACCATCAGGTCACCCTTCGGCATGACGACGTTCTGGCCCTGATGATGCAGGCACTTGCCTATCCGAAGTTCCGATCAGTTTTGACGGCGCGTTATCCCATCCTTCTCATCGACGAATACCAAGATACGGACGCAGGCTTCGTCGATGCGATCAAGGCTTGGTTCCTGAACACGGACCAAGGCCCGCAGCTCGGACTGTTCGGCGATCACTGGCAAAAGATCTACGGCGAGGGCTGCGGCCTGGTCGAGCACGCGGCGCTGGAGGTGATCGACAAGAACGCGAATTTCCGATCCACCGACCCAATCGTCCAAGTTCTAAATCGAATGCGGCCAACGCTACCGCAAATGGTCCGAGATCCTGCCATGCCGGGCGAAGCGCGCGTGTTTCACACGAACCTCTGGCCCGGTGTCAGGCGGACCGGACAGGGCGGCGGGCACTGGACCGGCGATACAAGTCCTGAGGCCGCAAAGGCGTATTTCGCGCACATCAAGCATCGGCTCGCGGCCGAGGGTTGGGACCTCGCTGTCGGGAAAACCAAGATTCTCATGCTCAGCCACAGCGTCCTCGCTCGCGAGCAGGGGTATTCGAGCATTCCGCCGATCTATGGCCAGTTCAACGATCCTTGGCTGAAGAAGGACGATCCTCACATCAAGTTCTTGGCCGACCAATTAGAGCCGGCTTGTGCCGCCTTCGAGGCAAAGCGCTACGGTGAAATGTTCGGATGCTTCGGAACGGCGACACCTAAAATCCACAAGCACGCGGACAAGGTGGCATGGACGCAGGCCATGACCGCCCTGATACGGCTGCGAACATCGGGGACGATCGGTGAAGTTGTCGACTTCATCGCCGCTCAGCCGCACATGCGCCTTCCGGAGCCTGTGGAAGAAGCCGAACGGCGGCTCGCTGATGCCGGCCCTGAGCCGGTGGAAGGGGAGTCGCGTCGCGTTTCCCAACTTCGGAAGCTGCGTGCAGTCCCTTATACGGAACTGATCGCCCTTGACCGCTTCATCGATGGGCACACCCCCTTCGCGACCAAGCACGGCGTCAAGGGCGCGGAGTTTGAGAACGTACTGGTGATCGTCGGTCGCGGATGGAACAAGTACAATTTCGGCCAGATGCTCGAATGGATGGAGTCTGGCCCACCCGTGGACAAGATCGAGTTCTTCGAGAACAACCGAAACTTGTTTTATGTGGCATGCTCTCGGCCCAAAATCCGGCTGGCTCTACTATTTACGCAGGTGCTCTCTCAGAATGCTATGGCGAGACTTACGGCTTGGTTTGGCGCCGCGAACATTGTCGCTCTGCCTGCGGATCCGCAAGCCGCAGCCTGAGCATCGCGCTCTGAGCCTTCGAGCGGATGACGCTGATCAATCTCGATTTGCAGTTTGGCGGCGCGACGGTGTCGGCGCCCGGAACTTGAGGACGCGCGTCGCGATCGCGAAGAACTCCTTGAGCTTCTCGGTCGAAATTTCGGTTTGATATAGAGGGCAAGACCGCTCTTCGTCGACGTGGAAGCCAACCCTGCAAGGCTCCGTCGTCCGCTCGAGGCGGGCGTAGGATTGATCGCTCACCTTCGCCGGTGTCCCCTGTCGGCCGAAGCGAGACCAATAGGTCTCGATCGGATGTCTGCGTTCCCAGTGTTTCAGGCTGTCGTCTCTGGAGAAGCGCTCGCACTCACTGCTGCACACTAACTGTAGATCACCACGAAGACTGTCGAGGACTGGACCAAGGAGGAGGTCCACAACCTTCGCCGGGAAGGGTTCACCGCCCTCGGTTCGGAGGGCGATCTCCATCACCTCCTGCAATCGGTCGGATAGGCCGTGACGGAGGGTCGCCAGAATAAGGTAGGCGATCGCTTCGACGATCGGACCCTGGTCCACACCAGCCTTCATCAAGCGGGTGTAGAGGAACAGTAGGTTAAAGATCGCCATGGAACAGGCTGCGAGCGTTTCCTCGGCCGTGCAATATCCGCCCCAAGGCCGCTCATCGATGCTGCCGTGGGCGAACTCATTGGCTACGAGCGCGATTCGCTCCATCGGACCGATCTCAAGCGTCTCGCGCTCCGCCCAAATCCGCCGGGCTCGCTCGATCGAGCTATATTCCAGCAGGCCCCAGAAGCGTTCTGTTATGGCTTGCAAGTATCCGGCGGAACTCAAGCCGCCCTCGAATAGCCGCAACACGGTCGACGGTTGGTCGCTCAGCATCCGCTCTAGGACAGGCTGGTCCCACAGCAGGATCTGCGGCTTGGGAAAGCGTGCCTGCCATATCCTCACCCAGTCGCGGGTCGGGTTTGAAAACGTAGTGTTCGTTGCGATCACCAGGCAATCGACGGTCCCATCGGCCAAGACATTGTTGCAGGCCGAGGTCACCGCATCCTTCTCGACCGTTCCGGCCCGCCCCTTACATTCGACCCACCACCGCTTCGCCTCGATCTGGCCGTCCGCTCCCGGCGTGTAGAACCGGCCTTCAAGGTCGCGGCCGCCGTCGGCAGCGCCACCGCCAATGCCGCCGAGGCGCCACTCTAGGTCACGCGCGCCGATTCCATCGAGCAGCCAGAACAAGCATTCTTCCAACGCCTTTCCTTTGAGTTCCCCAAACGGAATCTCCGTTGGCAAGACCCACTTGGGTGCGCCGTTGGGGCCGTCTCCATCGGGCTCGTCGTCGGCCAACGCTACCTCGCCCGCCCCGACGCCCTAAGGAGATACACGCTTACCGCAGACGCCACGGTGACCACGAGTTCGGCTTCTTCAAACCGTGGCTCGCGGCCTTCTTGCATGTGCCGGCCCTGCTCAGAGGCGAACCCCCAGAGCTTGTGCAGGGCGGTATCTAGCGGAGGAGGGAAGCTCAGCCGGCCAATGATCTTTCCGAGGGTGTCGGTGCTCCCATCGACCTCGCGCGCCACGCATTCCAAGGCCGCCATCGCGTGCTGGATAGCGCCCGTCACGTCAGCGGCCGGTCGGCGCGAGATGTCCTTGAGCGCCTCGTGCAGCTCGTTGGCGGCGGTCGGCGTCCCCGCGCTCCGCATGATTTGAGCCGCGCCGCCGGTAGCCAGTTCGAACGGCTCGGAGCCGCGAGCGACGATGGCGCCCGCCTTCATTTGCCAGCCGACGCCGTGTTCGTGAAATAGCAGATTGAGCCGACGCTCGAATTCCGGCCGACGGGCCTCGGTGTAGTCGCCTTCACCGACGGCCTGATAAAGGCGTTCTGCTATGTCATAGACCCTATACCAAGGCGCACCGTCGATCAGATGAGACACCTCGTTCTCGACATTCCCAGGCGACCAATTGTTAGGGTCCGGTCGCTTGAGCAAGACCTCGCAGACGGCATCCCGCATTCCACCCGGGCCGAGCCCGCAGGCATAGCCAAGCATCAATACGCCATCGCGCACCACCTCAGGCGCGTCTTCCCTGATAGTGATCTCGGCGTCGGGTGGTCGAAATCCAAACCGATCCGAGAATGGCGATGGCTTATCCATTCCCAATGTCTAGCATGGCACCGAAGACCGACGACAGTCCACTATTGGCCGGTCAGGGCACCGGCCGAAATACATGGTCGGTCCATGAAGCGCAGGCAGCTACGACCTCAAGCGCCATTCCCGGCGAGTGGATGTCGGACGTGCCGTGAGATAATCCATTTCGGAGGGCGATGAGAGCCTCAATAGGGTCGGAGACCACTGTCGGACCCGGTACGAGCGCCGGTAGGATGCCAGCCTTCCTCGCTCTGTCGACCAGATTGCGCAACGTCCCGCGAGCGGCACCGCCATGGCCGTTGAGGCGATGTTTCAGCGCCAGCTCGAACGCGCCGAAGGCCTGCACCTCACCGACAACGAACAGATCATAGTCGAAGAAAGCGTAGATGATGGTGTTTCGGGCGCGGTCGAAGGCGGCGCTGACTTCATCGGGGACGGCGTCGCCGAGACTGATCCTCGCGATCGCTCCATGATGATCGGCAAGCGTAATTCGCCGGGCGACGCCACCTTCAACGACGTACAGATCGGCGAAGCGAGGATCGGGCGTCAAAATGTCATCAAAGGAGTTGAAGGGCATTCCCAGATCCGATCCTTGCGCCGCTTTCCGACACGTCCAACCCTACGCGGCCAACGGGACCTCGGCCTCCGTCTCTTTCGCCGGATCGCCGACGGCCTTGTTCAAGAAGAGATTCAGCGCAGCCCGTCGTGAATCCCGATCCAGCGCGTAGGCTGTCTGTTTGAACTCAATGCCATCAAGCAATCCCTGGATATAGCCAGAGATCGTATCGGCCGCCATGATGAGCGCAGTGTCGAGCGTGTGGATATACTTGCTGGTAACCGAACCCTTTGCGTGGCCCACCAACGCCGCGATGGTCACTTCCGTGAAACCAAGGTCGTTGGCGATGCTCGCGAAGCTGTGACGGAGCACATGCGGCGTCACGTCAGAGAGAGCGGAATCCTTGAAGAGCTGCTCCCAATGGTTCGGGAAGCTGCCGAAGGCATTGTCCTCGCCCTGGCCAGGGAAGACGTATGTTCCGACATCCTCGGCGTGCCGTTGTTCCAGATACTCGACGACCGGCAATCCGATCGGTCGGATCGACTCGCCCTCCTTACTGTCCTCCAGCCGCAGGCAGCTCGCTTCAGTGTCGGCCTCGGTCCATTTTAGGCCGATCATTTCGCCGCGACGGCATCCGGTCAGCGCGATCTGGCGGATGATGTCCACTGTCATCGCGTACTTCTCATCCTCCGCGGCTTTGCGCAGCATTTCGCCCAGCGTCCGATATTCCGCTTCGGACAATCGGCGTTGTCGCACGTTGTCCTTTGGCTTGCGGAGACCGTGCGCCGGATTGGTTGTGATGATGCCGGCTTCGACAGCGTAGGTGAGAATGCCGCCGAGCAAGCCGACCGTCCGGGTCGCCGTTCCGGCCCCACCGCGGACGATGGCCTTGCCGCGCAGCTTCTTCGTCTTGACGGAAACTCGCGTCTTGCCGGCCATGATATCCTTCAGGGCCTTGTTGATGTCCGCCTTGGTCAGATCCTTCACGCGGCGCGATCCCAGGAGCGGGATGATGTGGCGTTCGATGCGTCCGGTGTCCGTTACGATCGTGGTCGGCTTCTTCGGCCGGCCGCCCTTTCCCAGGATCAGCCCGGCGTTCAGGTCGTTGAGGTAGAGCGTGCAGAGCTCCTTCACCGTGATGGCGTTATGATCGAGCTGTCGCTCTTCGGCGGGGTTGTCCCCCTGGGCAACGCGGCCCAACTGAACCTTCGCCTCCTGCCGGGCGGCTTCGGCGGTCCAGACACCGTGCAAGCCGATCGTGTAACGGCGCGAGCGCCCCAAGGCCCGGTATTGAAGGACGTAGCTGCGCTTGCCGGAAGCGAACACGCGGAGGCCGAAGCCTGGCAGCTCGTCATCCCAGATGACATAATCCTTTTCGCGTGGCTCGGCCGCGTCGACGAGCCGCTTTGTGAGCTTACCCATGGGAAACCTCCCGTCCGAACTCCCATTCTCGCGTAAGCGCCACGTAAGCGGGCGGACGCAAATCGGAGCGAGGCTGAGAGTACGTCAGGCGAAGCAAAAACTCAAATTGTTTAGCATTTACAGTAGTATAGCGCATCGGAGCGAAACCCGTCGTAGTTGGTCGAAGGGCAGGTTAAATTGCTCCGAAGGCGAAGGTCGAAGGTTCGAATCCTTTCGGGTCCGCCATTCTCCCCATATCACGATCACGCCGTATCATGCCGGACGATGCACGTTCCCGGTGACGGAAACGTCAACGAAACCATCATCGTCCCGTTCGAGTTTGAATGAATTCGAACAGAAAAAGGCCGATAAGGCATGCGTTC
>Ga0157365_10001093_pt1 | contig 11356 bp, 11 predicted proteins | sample AttsexASBM3_FD_111478 | JGI IMG/M metagenome (GOLD analysis project Ga0157365, IMG submission 111478) | Fungus gardens microbial communities from leaf cutter ant in Ribeirão Preto, State of São Paulo, Brazil - Atta sexdens ASBM3 | ecosystem: Host-associated > Fungi > Mycelium > Unclassified ... | reverse complement strand
TTACAGATATTCAACAAACTTTAACCTCACAGACTGTTGAAGGAAGGGAGCATAGCGACCTGACAAACAACACTATCTGCTACTTCACAGACTGTTGTAGGAAGGGAGCGTAGCGGACTGACTTCAACATAAACTTCACAAGCCAGGCCGGAGGCCTGGATGAAAACCTTGTCAGAGATGTGCTACTTCCGTGCCGTCAACCCTAGAGCAGCGAAAAAAACAGGCAATCAAGCACGAGCTGTCACCTAGAGTTTAAGTGACGTCTAGGTGTAAAAAATCATAGTGGCGAAGATGTAACCTGATTGAAGCCGAAAGACAGTAGTCGTGTGGCAGACATATACATGATGCGGCTGATCTTGGCATGGACCTCGGACCTTGGGGGTCATGTGTGGGCACTGCTCACGTAGTGACGTGTAAATAGGATGTTTTATTGACACGGTAGAGAGCTGATGTCCGTCGACCAAACACGAGGTAATACAACTTTATTGCTGCCAAGCCAGAAAATTGACTAGCATATGTAAATACATTTGAATACTCCAGAGTCAACAAGCTATACCTTTGTGTTCAAGAACCATTCCAAGGATGTGAGAGTACATCCTTATCGGGCTGGTAATGCTGAACATTGCGATGCTTGTTAACTTCTCTATCAAGTAATGCTAATAGAAGATGAGTGTTCGATACAGCATCCCCGTAGTTTAAGGCATGGCTTGTTCCATGATAGGTATACTTTCCGCTGACAAATGCTCGGATCCAACAGCAATGAGATGCACAAGATGAATGCTGCTTCTGACGAAGAGGCTGTGACTTCGGTCGGAACACGTGTTTACTTAATAATGTTCCGGTTATATAAACAATCGGGGACCAAGACCTTAGTCGCCTCGGCCTCAACGACTCCAAAACTTCCCGTTCTTCTGCCACTTCTCATTATTCTGACTGCACTTGTATTGTTAGAGGTTTTATTCTACCGAATTTTTCAAATCTTTTCTGTACAACGGGAGGGGTGTCGGTCAGCCTTGCCGGTAAAGACATGAATTTCCATCCAGTGAGTTTTTATTCTCTCTGATCCAATCTTACCCTCATCTTGTCCCTGAAGTTTGAGGTGACGATAACGCATATTATTTATGCATGCCTTGGTGGTTTCATTGTAGTGGTGAGTCGTAAGTTCTATCGAGCATGATCGTTTGTTTATCATACTCTTTATAGTTTGGCATGTTTTCGCTTCTCCTACGAGAAAGGGTGAGTAACTTAGTTCATCCTGAGTCAGTGAAGCTCATTATTTTAGCTCTATATTGGTGAAGCATGCTGGGCATTTCTTTTCGGTGTAATCATAGGTGTGTCACTTCCTGTCTTTCTATTCTACTCCACACAATAGCTAACGGTCCTCTAGGTCCTTATTGTGCAAATATCTTTGATCCACGCTCCTGGGGGGATGGTTCCTCGGGAACTGTAAACGCCATAACTCTTGAATTCACTCGTGTTGTTCTCGCCATCGGGGTGTTTGCCATCGGGGTCGAATTGCCCAAAGCCTACATGAAACGGCATTGGAAAAGTCTGTTCTTCTTACTATTTCCAGTCATGACATGGGTATGCTGTTCTTCCGTTTCTTTCTCTTCTCTGATCAGTTGTGCCATAGGGGTGGTTTGTTTCCGCTGGTTTGATCTATGCCTTCATTCCCGGCCTCAACTTCTTATCAAGCCTTGCTGTCGCAGCGTGCCTGACGCCCACCGATCCCATCCTTGCTGCTGCTGTCGTTGGTGGTAAATGGGCGGATAAACATGTCCCTGCACACATTCGTCACCTTCTTGCGGCAGAAAGTGGGTGCAACGACGGAGCCGCTTATCCATTTTTATTCATTTCCCTCTACTTGATACTCGACAAGAACACAGGGCATGCTATACGAGACTGGTTCTTACTTCTATGGCTTTGTGAGTTCCCCCCCTAAACATTTGGACCTTCGGAGTGCTGATGAGATGTAGATCAGGTTATCCTAGGCATTGTCATTGGTGGTATCTTAGGATTCGCCTTCCGCCATCTTATGCAATTCTGCGAACGTCACGATCTCATCGACCGTCACTCCTATGTCGCTCAATATCTTTCACTTGCGATGTTAACGATAGGTGTCTGTTCCATTCTCGGATCGGATGATCTTCTTGCTGCCTTTTCCTGTGGAACCGCGTTTGCGTGGGATGGATTCTTCAACCGACAAACTGAAGAATCTGTATTCAGTTCAGTCATCGATTTATTATTCAACATCGCGGCTTTCGTCTTTGTCGGAGCATGGATGCCTTTCAACAAGTTTCAAGATGCTGACCTTACAATCAGCGTCTGGAGGTTGATTGTTATAGCCATCCTGGTCCTTCTCCTGCGGCGTCTTCCTATCCTTGTTGCACTATACAAATTCGTCCCGGACGTCAAGACCTTTCGAGAGTCATTGTTTGTCGGGCATTTTGGCCCCATTGGTGTCGGTAAACACACTTTCTGCTTTAGAAAAATGGAGGCTGACCCCTTTCCTTCCTCGCGTGCAGGTGCCGTTTTTATTTCCACCCTTGCCGCGGAAATTCTGCATACTGGACACGACAATGAAGCAGTTCCTTACAATGAACAAACCGAACTCCTTCGTCAGACGATACAACCAATTGTGGGGTTTATGGTCTTGTGCTCCATCCTCATCCATGGTCTCTCTATTCCTGGTTTCTCACTCGGCCGACGGGTTCACTCTGTGTCACGTACCTGGTCAAGAAGAGAAACTTCTGAAGCGGCCCCAGATTGGACGAACCAAACTTTACGTGTCACACATCCAGAGCAGATTGTCATCAACAGAGATCATGTTGACTTGATGGAGAAGGGTGCTCTAGGGACTACCTGCACAGAAGAGTTGCGTAAGACACACAATTCCAGTCGGACAGAGATTGGTATAGGCGAGATGGCAAATCAGCAACATGTAGACGTTTCGGATACAGATGAGGGTAGTACCGAGACGAGAGTGAGTCAACTTGGTGAGCGTCTTGGGAAGAATAGGGATGACTACCGGGAGGAGATGATACCCGATGGTGAGGAAAGCTATCAAGAGTGGAATGAACCTCATCATCGGATCATTGAACGAAGGCCTAATGGACCAGGGTCGGATGTACGTTTGCTCGATTGTTGCATCGAGTCTGTGTTCTCATTTCATCTCATATGGCAGGTGGATGTAGCTGTAATTGACGATGAACAAACACCTTCAGCATCGCATTCAGACCATCATCCCTCTGATGAAGCACTATTCAAGGTTGCTGGAACAGCGAAAAATGCAGAGGTGCCTCAAATTCAATTATCACTAAATCTCCCAAAGGATATGATGTCACCACAATCTCCTCTCTTCAAGCCTTCTGAGGATGATGACGATGACGAGGGTTGGGCATCAGACACCAGTGACAGCGATCAACAACCTGTCGCTGGTCCGAGTAGCTTCGTGGGGCGTGTAGAGCCGCCTAGAAATGTAAAAGAGGGAAAGAAGCGCCAAAGAGCGTCTGGAACCGGAGGGCGGAAAAGTCGCCATTTGGTGTCCCTTCGTCGAACATTTATGGGTAGCAACTTTTCCGCAGCTCGTGACACCATCGTCGGTAACGAAGAACATGGAGTTCATCGAGGACGTGTTCATGATCCAATTGCCTTCTCCTCCAAAACACACTCTCGATCTCTTGTTCCTCATGCTAATCAATCAAGACTTCGAACATCAGAGTCAACAGCAGTCAACCAACGATTGAAGAATATTAAGTTGCAGGCATCGATCCCCCCAACGCGAGAAGCTTCACCATCACGCAGTGTAAGATTTGCTGATGAACGGTTAACAGCAGAGAACAATCCACGGACATCTGCTTCTCGGGGATCAAAAATGTCGAGTTCGGACTTGTCCTCATTGTTGCCCCCAACCAAGTCGCATTTTGATGCTCCTAGGCCCCCAACGCCGACTTCTGAAAAGACGGAGGATGGACGGACTAGGTCTGACTCTCGTATCAAACCCGAGGCATCCGAGTTGAAATCTACAGCGGCGGAGATCTAGACGTAGATGCTGATATTTTTTCATATGTAGCAATTTCCTTCAATTCACCCTAATAGGAAGTCATCAATTAAGATTTGAAATGACCAGTAAATGATCAGGTTACATTTCGTCGCTTCATGTATACTCCGATGTGCTCAATGACCATGCATCCTATCCTTATCAGGTTACATAGCATTGCATGAGGAAAACAAACAAGAAACTTTGATTGTTGGTATGTTTGAGTGACAGCTATGTTAGAGCCAAGAGGATTGTTCCTAAAATATATGATCGATTTATGCCTCAAGTGGAATGAATCAGGTTGGCTGTTTTCTGATACAACATTGTATGATCATCATCATCTTGAACCAAGTACTGTCTTAAGACTAGTTTCATGATGTAGGATAGAAATAAAACCAACGCTTCGACAGTTGACAGAAATAGAGACCATCATCACTCGTGAAAACTGCTCAACGATTCATGGTTCGAGCTGTCATTCCCAATCAGTAGGAAAGAACCATTATTCTTAGAGATATTCTGAAAGCGGTTAATGCATTTGCTTGAAAACGGGGCTAAGAAACTTGACCACTAGGGTATTCGTTTGAAACAAGATCACCAAGAAAGTAAATAAGATGAGTTTGGATGCACATGAATGATGTCTTCAGGAAGACATTGGGGACATTGGTGTTCGAATTATACAGCTACTAGATCAGGGGTTCCTATATCCATCGATACAGAGATCATGAGAGAGAGCAAGACGTGCACATAACTCTGACAGAGCAAATGATCGGCCTGCGTTTCAGATCAAAGAGTGATCACACAGCGATGAGTTCTGTAATGAATGATGTGGGTTTGCTTGAGTGGCTCACATCGGAAGTCGGAATTTTGCTCTGCTCCGAGTACATCTTTGATAGTGATACAGGAGTGGTACCAAGAGATGGTTATCGCCGCAACCAGACAACCTGTGCGCCGGTTTATTTAAACGAGATTCTCGGCCGGGTCAATAGCGTTTCGGACCATTTAGTGGCTTGGGTTGGAGTCAGTGCCGAGATTACTCAATATATTCCCAGAGCGCTTACGTTTTCTCCCAGATCAGCCATCACGTCAACAACCAAGAGAGCCTGTTTATAAGGAGCACAATGGGTCTAGGTAGCCTCATAGATTTCTCAGAATGTCTCCTGTTCTTTCTGGAAGTACCTTTTTGAGACCTTACCTCAACCTCGGCTACAGCGATGACCGTGATGATGGCATAGACACCCTCCCTGACCTCGTGGAATTTGTGGCGAAGCATAATCCTGACCACATTTTTGGTCAGCAGCTCCGAGCCAACGACCCAAATCCATGCTTCATCACATTCTCTGAATTGGCCACCGCCATTGAACGAGTTTCTGCTTGGCTCGTCAATGTCGGTGCCACGACTGGCCGCACTAAACGAGAGGTTACTGTCCCTCCAGTTGCTTTGCTCCTTGGAAGTGATATCACCCTCTTCATGTATATCTGCGCTTTGTTGAGGATTGGGACTCCGGTAAATTTATTCGCCTCGTCCAGTCTCCCTTTCTCACTATTGTAGGTTCTCATTATCTCAGCCCGACTGACTCCTGTTGCTATTCTTCATCTTCTGAAGAAGACGAACCCTAGTACTCTCCTTGTATCGGGTCAAGTATCTCACTCTGTGAAGAACACCATCGAGATCCACGAGAACCAAAAACCCGGGAATTTCGTTCTCCCTCACATTGTCAATTCACTCACCTATGAGGATTTCCTCTATCCAACGGGTGACCTCGCAGAATACCCTACTCCTCCAAGATACCCTGTTTTTTCTCGTGAAGATCTAGGTGCTTTTATCATGCACTCCTCAGGTACCACTGGTCTTCCAAAACCCATCTCCCATTCGCAAACATATCCCCTTATCTACGCCGCATGTCACCGGCTTCCCGAGCAGAATGAACCATTCCGATACCAAGTTTCGACCCTTCCGCTGTATCACGTACGCATTAGTGTGTTCGATCTGTGATACTAACTCTGACATTGTTTTTCAGGGATTCGGTCTCTTAGCTCCGTCACTTTCACTCTCCATTGGTCTTCCATTTATTCTCCCTCCCGCTGCTGTCATCCCTACAGGGAAGTCTACTCTTGCAACGCTCAGATCCTCTGGGGCCCGTTACCTCCTTTCGGTTCCCTCCATCCTTGAAGACATCCTCAGAATTCCCGGAAAGACTGGTTTGGAAGCTCTCCAGGAGTTGGAAATAGTTGCAATTGGAGGGGCTGCCATGAAGGAGAACGTCGGTGCAGAACTTGTTGCGAACGGAGTTAACCTTCTTAACCACTGGGGTGAGCAGCTGGATCATATTTGGATTTCCGCCCATTAAACTGGCCTCCATTTAGGTGCTACTGAGATAGGTGCTATTGCTCCTATACAGCGCATTCCACGCGGGTATGATTGGCATTATCTCATGCCTCGTACCGATATAGGCCTCCGATTTGTCCCGATGGAAGATGGGAGCAATACATACCGCTTAATCGGTCGTGCGCCCGGGTGGAGTGATGACTTCGTAGTACAGGATCTGCTGGAAGCACACCCACAGAATGCCAAATATGTCAAGATTTTGGGTCGGTCAGACGATCTCATCGTTCTCGCTACTGGAGAGAAAATCCGCCCTATAATCATGGAACAAGCCGTTGCCGAACATCCTGACGTCAAGGATGTTCTTGCTTTCGGTGAAGGTCAAGCATCGCTTGGTCTTATTATTGAGCTAAAGGCTTCTTCCCCCTGGGATGTGAAAAATCCTGATTCAGTTGAAGTTCTTCGTACCTCCATTGACTCTTTTCTCGAAAAAGGCAACTCCTTCATGGATCACCATGGAAAGGTCAACCGCGAAATGTTGATTTTCACTCGACAGGAAGATGACCGTCGTCTTCTGCGCTCCGACAAGGGTAGTTTCATCAGAAAAGCCAGCTGGGCTCTGTTTGATAAGGAGATTAAGGAAGCTTACGAACATGCGGACATGCTTAATGCCACACCCCTCCCTTTTCCTTCTGTCAACGATGGTCAAGCTCTCCTCACCGCCATCCGTGGTCAAATCAAGAACGTCAATCAAGCTGCTGCTAGTTCTGACGATGATGTGGACTTCTTCGAAATCGGAATGGATAGTCTTCAAGCCACCCGCCTCCGTCGTGCTATTCTCAACGGCCTGAAAGTCACCAAGGGCCTTCCCTACTTTACCACCGAACTCGACTCGGACTTCATCTTTGAAAACTCCTCGACCCTCAAGCTCTATAATGCTGTTAAGAAAATTATGGAAGGAGATCACAATACCAGTGACAAGACAAAAGAAACAAAGAGGTTGAAAGCTATGGAAGAGCTAGTTGAAAAATATCGCGAGGAACTAATGGGCTATGCCGACATTGCTGCGGAGGCTCGTGAGAAGAGGAGGATGTTATCGAAAGATGAATATGATGATGGAAAAGTGGTACTTCTGACTGGCTCAACCGGAAGCTTGGGATGCTTCCTCCTTGCACGTATAGCTAGAGATCCGACCGTCAAAAAGCTTTATTGCCTAAATCGAACCATATCTGGGGTTGACGTACGCGAAAGGCAAAAAACTTTGATGAAGAAAAGAGGCATTGAGTTAGATGGCGAGTATTGGAGTAAAGTTGAAGTCCTCGAGTCTGAGCCTAGTAAGCCCGACTTGGGTCTTGGTGAAGTCAAATACAATGAGGTATGTTGCTGAAAAATGAGAACCCGAGTTTCATATAACTCTTACTTTCTAGCTCATTGGTATCACACACGTCATCCACAATGCCTGGCCCGTCAACTTCAACCGTAACGTCGTCTCTTTCGAACCACATATCAAAGCCCTTGCCAACTTCTTCCGTCTCTCTATCCAGAGCTCCGGTACACGCCCTGCTTCTGCTGAACCTACACGTGTACTGTTCTCATCCTCCATCGCTGTTGCCGGTCGTTTTCCTATCCTGAGCCCAAAAGGGCCTCTCGAAGTTCCTGAAACACACATTGATGCACTGAATACTGCCGAGTTCGGTTACCCCGAGGCTAAATGGGTGTGTGAACAGGTGGGGAAGGCGGCTGCTGAACTTTATGGTCAAGACGATGCACTTGTGAAGGCCTCGAGTGTGAGGATCGGTCAGATGACCGGACCGGAAGGGTCGGGCACTTGGAATGAGAGCGAGCATTTCCCTCTTCTCGTTCACTCTTCTGCAGCCCTCAAGGTCGTCCCTGCGTTGACTGGCTCGTTGTCGTGGATCCCTGTTAACAGAGCTGGAGATGCTATCACCGAGATGCTCTTCTCTAAGACTTTCCGACCAGTGTATCACATGGAAAATCCTTCGCGTCAATCTTGGGAAGGCCTCATCGATAATTTGGCACATATTCTTGGAGGAGTACCAAAGGTACCATTTAGCCAGTGGTTACAGAAAGTGAAAAGTGCAGGGGAGGGAAAAACCCCAGCATACAGGGTGATCAACTTTTTGGAGAACGACTTCGTTAGGATGTCGAGTGGACATGTAATTCTGAGAACGGCAGAAACCAAGTTGGATTCTCCTACATTGGTGAAGAGTACGAGTATTGATCGGAGGCACCTGGAAGAGTATGTAGCGTATTGGAGGAGCATTGGGGCTATGCAGTGAGTGTTGAAGTGATTTTTTGGTCTTTGCGCAATTATGGAGCAATGAAGTTGGCATGGTAATATTTTTGTATTTCCTTTTCGTTTCACGCAACATGTATTGATATAATAGCGATGATTTTCCCCAACTTGTAATTAGGCATATACTGCTTTCGATATTCATAAATGTACAATTGTAATTGTTCAAGTGAAAGCTCCGCTATTCAATTTCAAATTTTGACCTTCTTTATTGCTTGTCGCGTGACTCAATCGAGACTCTTGGTGAATATTATATTTGGAGAGATTGGCGTGGTTTGGGATAAATTTTTGTATCAACAAACAAACGTACCTCCGACCACCGCCGCGACCTCCTGACAAACCAAGTGCAGCACGACTCCTTGATAAGACGGATTAATGACATTATCTGTGTGCCTATCCTACTGCTACCTTGCTTGTTTGGATGTCTACGCCCCGGCTTTCAGACTCATACAGAACTGGATCTATGTATAAACAAGTTTCTCTATCTGCGCCTGGCAAGTCCGAAAAATAAATCAGTTTAAACCGCCCCCGAGTCTCATATTCTGGCTCCACTGACACTGAATTCCATCATACATCACACTTATGACCAAACTCAAGCTCAAAAGCTTCAAGCTCCAGATTCCAGCGGGAGGCCAATGGCAATTTTCTCTTTTAGTATGAGAAAGTTGAATAAGATTATCTTCTTGGAGGCCGGGAAGCCGAAATTAATCGCACGCATGACCCGGAATCTCTCGCATCTGCTGAGGTATTGACATCACTTGTTATCAAGAAACTGATCAAGTCTTGCCTATTGATCTAATCTTCTCTTCCTTCTCCTTTCTAATATGAGTGATGCATGCCAACTTGCCATCCGTAAGGCAGATGAAGCCCTGTTAGCACAACTCGGCTATAAGCAGGAATTTAGGAGAGAATTTACGCCTCTTGAGGTGGATGACCTTTGTTGCAACCTTTCTACGCAAAATCTGACAGGGACACTGTCTAGGTCTTTGGGATCGCATTCTCGATTAATGGACTAGTGCCTTCCATTGCTTCTGTCTTGTTTTATTCAATACCAAATGGAGGAGGACCCGCGATGGTCTGGGGGGTAAGTCAAGTCTACGGAACTTCAGAATATGTAGGTTCATGGCACAGCAGTGGTTAGTGGCGAGTTTATTCATCCTGACTGTGGGTCTGTCCATAGCAGAGCTTGGATCTGCGGCACCAACATCTGGAGGAGTACGCCCCCCCTGATGTACGATCTTTTGTATTCACCACTCATCCCCTCTCCAAAGCTCTATTTCTGGACCTATATGTATGCATCGAGCAAATGGCGAAAGATTCTCTGTTGGATCGTTGGATGTAAGAAATGCAAATTGAATCTGTTTTATTTACAACTTAAACAGCGCAGACGCGAATACGATTGGCTCTATCGCCGGATTTGCTTCTATCAACTGGGGTGCAGCCATCCAGGTAATGACAGCCGTGACTATAGGCACTAACAATGCCATACATGAGACTGCAGGCAGGCTATTGTACAAGATGTGCTTTCATTGATTGCCTTAGAACTTATCAGTCACTTAGTGGTATATATGCGGCCATCGTGATCACTCACATCTTTGCATGTTGCCTTGGAACACGACTTCTTGCGCGACTGCAAAATGTTTACATCGTATTCAATATCTTGTATGTGATTTTTCGTTCTCTCGAAACATTAAACCCAAGTGAGTCAGGTTTTGCATTGTGATTATCGTGGCACTGCCCATTGCCACACCAAGAGAGCTGAAGAACAGTGCTCAATTCGCTCTCTGGGAATTCACCAATTGTATGTGTTGAATACTACTCACTTTGTCCCCCTGATTTTAATTTCTTTTCAGTAAATGGTTGGCCGAGTGGGTTCGCTTTCATTCTCAGTTTCCTCGCCCCTTTATGGACTCTCGGTAATCCAGTCCCTATCCTCATTCAACATCTATTAATCATTAAATCTTCAGGTGCATTTGACGCCAGTGTACATATCAGCGAAGAGGCTTCCAATGCCGCAACGGCAGTTCCCTGGGCTATCGTTGGAGCCACGACAATTGCAGGAATTCTCGGATGTGGTATGTTGATATTGATAGTTTGACGAGCGATCTGCTGATTCCTAACAGCTATCAATATGACGCTTGCATTTTGTATGGGAACGGATATAGAAGCCTTGAAGAACAGTAGCCAGCCTATGGCTCATATTTTCTTGAACAGCCTTGGGCAAAAAGGTGCGTTAGGTATGTGGGTTTTGGTAGTGCTTGCTCAGTATGTCTGGTTTTGTCGAACTTTTGAGGGGTGCATCTGCTCATCGGGACCGAAAATAGATATTTCATGGGCTTGAACATGGTAAAGTATCAATAGGCCTAGTTTGGAAGTTCCCTTTTTTTGAGCACTTCTTAAGCTTTTGGCGGCAAGTAGGCAGACCTTCGCATTCAGCCGGGACGGAGGTATGCTCGGTTGTAACCTGTAGAAGACTGCTATCTGACATCTCTCGAGCTCTTCCCTTCTCCAAATGGCTTTATCAGATGAACTCATCAACAGGAGCACCAGTCAATGTGATCTTGTTCGATGCGATAGGGGCCTTACTTCTGGGCCTCCTTGTTTTTGCCGGAAATCAAGCTGTTAACGCCGTCTTCTCCGTGCCCATTACGGCAACGTATATTGCTTATATGATTCCAGT
>Ga0157365_10001092_pt1 | contig 11357 bp, 15 predicted proteins | sample AttsexASBM3_FD_111478 | JGI IMG/M metagenome (GOLD analysis project Ga0157365, IMG submission 111478) | Fungus gardens microbial communities from leaf cutter ant in Ribeirão Preto, State of São Paulo, Brazil - Atta sexdens ASBM3 | ecosystem: Host-associated > Fungi > Mycelium > Unclassified ... | reverse complement strand
GCGGCGCGCAGTTCATCGTCCGTAGCGTCAGGGGCGAGCCCCAGAAGCGCGCGGATCTCTTCGGGGTCCATGCTCGTCTCCGATGTCTGTGAGCTGTGCAATGTGGTGAGGGTGAGATTGGGCGTGTTGGTGAGCGCCACGCGCAGGATGCGCTGGACACGGCCCGTAGGAGCGCTGTCGATCACGGGAGAGACACCGCGATATTCGAGCTCGGTCATCATGTGGCGACCGGCTTTATTGAAGCTCGGCTTTGCCCAGATGCCGTCCGCACGCGCTTCCATGGCCGTGATCCAGCCGACCGCCGGAGCATGTTCGCCCCGCGCGCCCTTGAGATCCGTGGAATGGTTCACATCGATCGCGATCTTGCCACCCGCCATGGAAGCCTGGATCACGGCCTGGGCGTCCTCGAGCACGAACGGACCGACCCCGTTGCGACCGGTAAAGCGCCCGGCAGGCAGGACGTGCATCCACTCAGGCACTTTGCCCGGTGGAAGCGCGTTCAGCGCGGGTGTGATCTGGACAGGCTTTGTCATCCCGCACAGAATGCGTGACCGGGATTGCGAGCGGACCGTAATACGTTTCTTACGGGCGGCAGGGGCGTCTCCCAACGACCCGTCCGGGAAACGCCCCTCAGGGCCACCACGCCGGTTTTGGCCCCACTCGGACGATAACAGAAGGTGAGCGGCCTTCTACCCCGTTTTAAACTGTTTTAGGCGCGTCTTAAAACGAAGATGGATCACCCGGCGACCGCCTTACGGAAAAACTCAGAGAGATGAGTGATGAGCACCTCCCGATCTTGCGTCGAAAAGCCGAGATAGGGGCGCGCCGGAATGGTGACGGATTTGCGCTTGAAGCCATGGCCACCCATCACGAAGAACAGTGCGGGCGCATTCTTCGCTCTGATGACACCGCCGAACTGGTGGATCGTGGAGTAGAGGAGCGGTGAGCCGATGATGATCGAATGTCCCGCAACAGACGACGTAATGGTCCGTTGCAGCTCACCGCTCTCTTTCAGGATGCCCGGCCCAGTCTTGTCCTGGGCATAGAGCGGGTTGAGCGGCGCATAATCCGACCATTTGACGCCCCTGGGATCGGTGCCCGTCTCGATACGATTGCGCACATTGTCTTCGAGTGCTACCGCCGCTGCCGCAAGAACCGGCTGGGGATCACGGCCGATCGCGGCAATACGCGTCAGCGCCTCACGCATGGGCTTGAACGATCCTGTGATGACAATGCTCGCCATGGTGGAACTCCGGGATGCGATGCGCTATAAGAAGGTCAGGCGACGCGCTGCGACACGGTGATATTCTGCCTGCCGTAGGACCGGCCTCTCTTGAAGAGACCGGGACCGCCATGAGGGGTTCCCTGGCAGGCCCCTCCAGCGCGTCGTCTAGTCATCCCCCTCATCGCTTTCTGTTTTCGCTGCCACGTCAGTGGCCAGCAGATCCTCGACCGAGCCGTCGAGAATGGTCATGCGCTTGAGCGCGCGGCGCATGGCAGCGGCTTCGGTGCGATGGAACGACACGAGATAGGTCTCGCTACCGTCCTGGGTGGTTTTGAGCGCTGCCCTGTAATCCCTGCCGTTCCGCCTGAAAAACACCACGCGTCGATCGCCGTCCTGGGCGACGATGTGGGGCGCTGCCAGAATATCGGGCAGCTTGCCATACTCCTCGGCCGTGATCTCGGGATGCCGCGAATTCTGCTTGATCAGGGTGTCCTCCGAGAGGCGCACATGAGGCGTGGCGGCTCCCAGTACCTGACGCACATTCTCGGGCACGGTGCCCACCTCAGCATGGCCAATCGGCATCCGCATAAAAGCGTCGATCGCGTTGCGCTGGGACACGCGGCGCTGTTCGGGTGTGAGCGGCATCGGACGCGCCAGATCCGGACGCGCGTCTTCCGGCTGCGGTGCCATAGGATGGTCTGCGTTCTGGGGCGGCTTGATGATCCCTTCCGGAACGAGAAGGGGGGCAGGACGCCCTACACGGGCAGCCTCGTTGTCTTCCCATGCCTTGCCAGGATTATAACCAAAGCCCGGATCGATCCCGACAGGCACCTGATGCACCTGCCCCGTATGGGGATTGACCCAAGGGGTCGTCTCGATCTTCGGAGAGTCGGAGACCACCCAGCCATTACGCTCGAGCATGCTCTCGGAGACGACCTCGACATCACAGTGACAGCGCCATCCATTTGGGGGGAAATGCGTGTTCCACCACGGATCGTCATTGCGCAGAATCATGCCGTCCCAGGCCATATGCTGCACACGAGGATGCGGGCACGCATGATGGCGGTAGCGCCAATAGGCGAACATCTCGCGGGCAACCGGGGTGGACATGCGACGATAGCGACCGGCCGAATAGGCAGTGGCCATATTCGTGTCGTAGATGATCCTTGCCCGCCAGCCAGGCTGGCCATTGTACTTCCAACCATGGCGTTCGGCGATCGCCTCGAATTCCTTCTGGAAGGTCTTGAAGACGATATCGCCCTTGATGGCCTTGTCGACCGCTGCGCGTAGATCCTTCAGAAGAGCGTCTGCAGCAGCCCCTGCCACCATGAAGCCGCGTACATGGCCCTCGTGCCACAGATCCGTCCAGTGGGCGGTGGAGACATTCTCCTTGCCACGGAAATAGGCGAGCGCATCGTTGGGAGGAAGCCTGACTGCCTTGAGCGTGGCGTCGTCATCGGCCATGGATCAGGCGCGATCTTTTGCGGGTTGGGCCATCATCTGATCGAGGATCGTCGCCTCGCCCGCGAGCTCAGCCACGAGCATGGCCTTGGCCATGACGTCAGCCAGTTCATCGCTGGGCAGTTTGAGATCCCGCAGCATCGCATCGAGCTCCTCGAAGCTTTTCGCTTTTCCAAACGCTTCGCGCGCAGGCGCAGTCATCGCCTCCATGGCGTGTGCGGCAGCCTTTGCGTTGCTCTCGGAGAGTGCCGTCACCATTCCCGGTCCCTGTGCCTGGGTGAAGCGATGCACCATACGCCCGATCGCCTCGTGGTCCAGAGCATTGTGACGGGTTGTCCGGGTTTCGTCCGTCGCAGGGGCCGCCTCGGACTCCTGGTGGCCCTGTTTGGCCGGGAGATCGCGGATTGTAGCTGGTGGCTCTGTGCCCGGGCGGTTCTCGGCCGGTTCGATGCGTGCGCCCAGATCGTGAGGCGGCGTCGGAGGCGGTGTTGGGGCACGCCCGCCAATAACCTCGTCTCCCTCCTTCGGATCGGTGAAGTTGAGGCGGTCGCGAACCTCGGCAGCTTTGACCGTGAGGCCCTGCGGCCCGAGCCACTGCATGGCAGACGTGACGATATCCATCGGCACTTCATCCGGGCGGCCGATCGAGATCTTGGGATAGGCTTTCTGCGGCCCGAATGTCATCGCGATCATGGGCTCGATCATCTGCAGATTGACCGTGCGTGTAGCCAGCCGTGCATCAGCGCGCTCGATGTCTTCCTGCACCATGCGATGGATCGCACCCGAGGCATGCGCGCCCTGCTTGCTGTCCGCCGTGCCGGTCTGGCCGATTACTGCCTTGCTGATCTGCGCATCGAGCCATTCGCACCGGCGCTGATGAATGTCATTGGCCCCTGCGCCGTTCTTTGGCTCGAGGATCTCCAGCATCATGCTCTCAGGAATAATCGCCGCTGCGCCGCCTGCGATGTCGAAGACGGCGCGCTTGAGCACGCTGCGTTCTTCATAGCTCGCCCCGGCACCATATTTCCCGATCCTGATCGGAAGACCATAAGCCTGAACGAACAAAGCCCAGTCACGCGAGGCGAATGCCTTGAACATCGAGGCCCAGGCTATGGCGCGTGTCAAACCGCTACGCATGGGCAGGCCAGACCAGCTTGGATGCTTGTGAACGACGAATTTGCGCGGATCGAGGGCGGTAAAGCCGATCTGCTCGACACCGCCTTGCACGACGGCAGGCATGGGGGTCGCATTGAGCTCGCGGATCATGATCGTGCTGCCGTCCTGGTTCGACACGTCGAACCAGCGCTGGGGGCGAAACACGGCATCGACGATCCTGTTATCGCCTGGATTGAGCGACCACGTCAGCTCATGCACGCTCCATCCCTTACCGATCGCGTCCAGCATGTCGAAGAGCATATGGGCGACCAGCTCGTCGCGCAGCCAGGCTTCGATGAATTCCTTGTGCTTCTCGTGTTCAGGATCTGAGCTGGCGGCAGATACAGTGATTGGCAGCTGGGCGACGGTGCGCTTTCTCGTGTTGAGCACGCCCAGATAATGCAGGTCGCGTTCTTCGAGTGTCTCCGCGATCGTTTGCCAGACAAGGGAATCCCCCTCATCGGCCGCGCGCATGGCTGTGCCCATCATCTCGGGATCGAGGCCGATGATCGGCGTGCTGATAATCGCAGGCCGGTTGCCGAAGATATCAGGCCCTGCGACCGGCTGGCTCAGCCGGGCAGGCTGGATCGGATTTCCCCACTGATCGAGCACCGTCATGGTTTCAGCCTTTCGGGCAGCGCCGCATCGAGGCGCGCGCCGCACCCCAGTCCGTCAGGTAGCGACGCACCTGCGGATACCGCTCTTTGGGAAGGGTGGAGAGCTCGGACAGAAGCGCGTCATCGTCCTGGCGGCTATAGGCGACAAGCGTCGTGCAGTTGCGTAGCGGCGCGGAGGGCGTGCAGGCGCTGAGAGCAACGGCACCGCACCACAGACCGAGAAGAAGGACGCGCATCAGAATGTCCCATCCTTCAGGCTGCGTTCCAGCGCGTCGGGATCGGCCTCCGCCTGGATCTGGGCCGCGTCCATGGCGTGCTGGGTGTTCGCAGCCTGCGCCGTGTCTTTGGCTGTCGTCTCAGCTTGCTTGGTGGCCTGAGCCCCGCGCGCCAGGTGGATGACGTAGACCCCGAAACCGAGGATAGCGGCAGCGATCGCGCTGAGTGCGATGATGGATGCTGAATTCAAAAGACCCTCCCTCTGAGGCCGAGACCTTCTTCGCGCTGTCCCCAGCGTTCTGCCTCGATCTCGCGCTCGATTGGCCACGCATTCGGATTGGCCTTGCCGTCGAGCGATCCCGTCCGGGACGGCACGCTCTCATAGCCATATTCGACGACATCGGCGCGGCTCGCGGCATAGGCCATGCAGGCCGCGACCGCTGCGTCACCGTGACGATTGCCGGTCTTTCCAACGGTCCGCCCGTCGGGGATACGCGGCACGCCACGCACGATCTGGATGCTGCGCAGATCGTCTACCGTGTCGCGATCCTTGGGCAGGCTGAAGCTGTCATCTTCCAGCGCCGCCTTCATCGGCGGCATGTTCTCGCGATACCAGTTCTCTGAGAGCATCACGGCCTCGATCCGCGCGCCGTAGCGCTGGACAGTAACCTCGGACAGATACTGGCCGTTACCGCGCGCATCCATCTTTCCGCCTCGGAAGCGCGGCAGGCGATCGAGCACGAAGAACAGGATCTGGCGTTGCTGATCGAAAGGCACATTACGCAGCTCGATCGTAAATGGCGTGCGGCGCTTCATGCCCGCATCGATTGCAAGCGGCCATATGACGGTGAGATCGCCCGAACGCCCGAAATCCTCTCCGAAGACGTGTGGCGTTTTCTGATCGAGGGCATCGAGCAGGGGAAGCAACGCCTCGACGCACCATCTTGCGCATTCGGCTGTGCGTATCGCCTCGGGCTGAAGCGCGAACTGGGCGTCGCACTGCCAGCGGGCAACGCCTGTATTGCGATCCGTGCGGGCTTCGAGAAGGGCGAGCGGAAGATAGGCGCCGGTTGAGGGCGAAGGAATGCAGAAAAGCTCTTCGTCAGCCTTGGTGGTGCCATAGGAAGCAATCAGATCGGCGCGCCACTTCTCCTGCTTCTCGCGTGTCCATTTCTCCCCCGCCTTCTCACAGATCTTGCGATAAAGGCCATCCACCAAAGCCTCATCGAGCGTAGTGCGCAGGAGCTTGTAGGGCTTGCTGCCAGCCCGGATCTCTTCGATCAGCTCGGCAAAAGGATTAGTATCGCCATTATGGGTGCTGATGATGGCGACCTTGCCGCCCCACATCAGAAGGGCGAGCGCCGCTTTCAGCAGCTCGTCCAGATCGTCGTGGAAGGCCGCCTCGTCAATGATGACCAGCCCCTGCATACCGCGCAGGGCGCGCGCACGGCTTGGAAGAGCCAACACCTTGTGACCCGAGGCGAAGTCGATGCGAAAGACCTTGGTATCGGCTTCAGGCTTATCGGGGTCGCGCCAGAAGCTCTCATTCACGGTGGAGGCCGCCACCTGCATGATGCCCGCATGTTCAGCGCAGTAATCGATGAATTCTCGGGCCATCTCGAGGTTATAGCCCATATAGAACACGTCCATGCCGCCTGCGTTTGGGGCACGTGCCGCCGTCAGATCTGCAGCAAAAGACGCGGCCCAGGACAATCCCGTGCGGCGCGACTTCTCAACCACCGTGACGGCATTCTCCTCGACAGCCTGTATGAAAGCCGTCTGATACGGCATGAGAACGGCGCTCATGCCGCCTCTCCTTCACCGAAATGCCGCGCCCGCTTCGGAGGCGATACGAAGACGCGACGATTAGCGAGACGCTCGAGCTCTTTGCGCGAGAACCAGGAAAACTCCCGTCGGTCCGCGTTTCTGGCTTGCCGGTAGATAGGCCGCGGCGCGGGCGCAAACAGGAGAGGCAATGAAGCACGAAGCGAGGGATAGAACAGCAAGCCAATGTTCATGATTTTATCAGTCCCTGCATGAGAGCTTGCGCCGTCTCGGCGGAGAGGCCCTGTTTCTTGACGACATCGTTCACATGCGCGCTCATCTCTCGCTTCATGCGCGCTTCCACCTTTGCCTCAATCTTCGCCGCATATTCGGCATCCGCCTTGGCGGACTTCGTGAGGTGATCCATGGCCTTCGCGAGAAGCATGATCCCCTCGGGACTGCCGTTCAGAGCAGCCTTGCCGTTCTCATCGATTTCACCGTCATCATTTTGAGCGAGGAAGAGATCGGTGATCGTGGTGTGCAGCAGCTCGATATTGAGCTGTGCTGCCCGCGAAGCCGGTTCATCACCGAGCTGGCGCACAAGGGCTTCGGCGATATTGCGTGAATGCCGTAGCTTGGCCCCCAGACGCTCCATGCCCTTGACGTGACGCCCCAGGGTCGACCGGCTGATCGTAACGATATCGAGCTCGCGCAAGGCAGCGAGGATTTCGTCGATCGTATGACCCGCCCCGCGCAGACGGCCGATCTCGTCACGGATCTCCGGTGGCAGCTTGTCCACGGAAGAAGGGCGATTGGCGGTATAGCCCGTGCGTCGCTCCCGCTTGGGTGTCCCGTCTCCCCGGGTCTCGGGCGGTTTGGGAGGCTTAGCCATAGATCAGAGCGGCTTACGGGCGGCCACACCGTGCACGACGCGGACGCAATCCCGGACCTCGAGCCCCTCTGTCGTGAGGGTAACCACCCAGAGTTCGCCACCGCTCGGGCGGGACAGCTTCTCAATCTGCACGCAGGAGGCGCGCTCCAGGAGCAGAAGATCGTTGCGCAGATCATCGGCATTCACAGGCCTACCCAGCCCGTGGATCATGCGCAGGATCAGCTGCTCATTGAGCGTGCGGGTCTCCATCTGCGCAACCGCGTCCAGGACGAACCAGCGACGATCTTCTTCGAGAGCACGTTTAACGGCGTTCATGGGGCGTCTTTCTTTTCCATATGACCCCGGACGATCACCACCACGAGGTCGCTGTAGCATTTGAGGTTGTGGGTCAGCCCCTCGATCGCGCGAGCCGTGCGATCGTCAGAATCTCGCCGCGCCTGAAATTCCTGCTCAAAAAGCCGGTCACGCTTGGCCATCTCTTCAGTGATGCGATCATTCTGCTCGATCACGCGGCGCTCGAAATGCTCGATGCGGCGACGGTTACCGAACACGACGACATTGGCGACGATCGAGAAGCCGATCGCTAGAAGGGCGAAAGTGAGAAGAATGATCACGAGTGTCGGGCTGCTTGCGGCCCCCGCAGCAGCACCCGCCGCAGCGGCCTGAATGACTGATCCGGCGGGTGTCTGTGGGGTCATTTACCGACGCGCCTTCAGGCGGACGGTGCGGCGGATGAGGAGGGCGGCGTCAGACCGGCATTCGGGAACAGGCCACTTGCAAGATCAAAGATGGCCGCCTTCAGATGGGTCTGCACGACAGCGAGATCAGGGATCACGATCCCGGCGTCTTTCGCGAGACCCAGGAATTCATTTTGCGCCTCGACATAGACCGGATTGTCGTCGCGGAACTTGTTGTAGCTTTCCGCCAACTGGTCGATGCCACCGTCGATTTTGGTGATGGCGCTTCGAACGGCGGTCTGGGCGATGTCCTGGTATTTCGTGGCCTTGCCAGAGACGACAGCAGAGAGAGCAGGCTGTGCCAGGGAGAGGATTGTCGAGGAAAGCGACGAAAGAAGAGATTTCCAGTTCATGGAAGGGCTCCGGGTTGCGGTCCGGCGCGCCGTCCGCGCCCTATCAAACAATCCATGCCGCCACGCGTCCGTGACGGTATGACCGTCACGCCAATGCGCGCTGTGGTTCGAGCAATTCGAGAGACCGTGTCAGGCGCGCTTCGAGCCGCGCCAGCCAGCCATTTCCAAAAAGATGAAAGTCCCGGAAGCTGCGATAAGCCGCCTCCTGGCGGCCTGCGAGCCCATAGATCACCATGCGCGCAGCCGCATTCTGGGACTGCGCAGCCCTCAAGGTCAGAGGACCGATCACGCCGTCAGCGACGACGCCCAAATCCTTCTGCAGACGCATTGCATACTCGCCCCGCATCCATGCTCCCAGAGCCGCAGGCGTGGCATCGGCAAGATAACCGAGCGTCTCGGGGCCAATATTGCCGTCGATCTCAGCGGAAGGGACGCCAACGATTTGCTGAAGCTGGTTGGCAGCGCGGAGCACACCTGAATTGAAAGCAAAATCGGCGAGCATAAGATCGATGCCAGTCGGAAGACTGTCGCCTGCAACAGGACGCCAGTAGAGCGCTGCATAGATAGCTTCGAACGTCGCCTGGGTGAGGGATTTCATAGTCTCGGCGGTAACTGCCGTTGCGTCACCGCACCATTGGACCATGACCGGGGCCGAGATCCCACGCATCGTGCCGACCAGGCGGCCGATTCCCATTTGTCCGCTTGTCCAGTTGCCATTGTCGGTGCGCAGGCACTGATAATGGCCCTCGCGGGCGGCGGTGAACTGTGCTGCGAGGGAGAAGTTTGTGTGCATGCCCCTGTTGTATGCAGGGGGCTTTTACAAAGGACCGTAAGACGATTCTTACGGGCGTCAGAACATATCGATCTGGCGTCCATCTACGTAGCGGGGACGGCCGGTCCTGATGACCATTTGACCGCGATAGGGTTTACGTAACGACCTACCTACCGCATCGAGTGAAACCCCCACGCGCGCGGCAATCTGGTTGAGCGTCATGCCCATCTCGAGATACCTGCGAATGCGCCAGTCCCGACACACCGGGACGTTCCACATCTCCTGTGGATACCTGCTTGAAAGGGCCGATGCAATCTCGATGCCATAGAGCGTCTCGAGACGGCTCCCGGCTGCGGTGCGAGGCACGAAAATTCGCTGTCCTGCCAGTTGCTCGACAAATGCGAGTGCAACCTCATCGCCAACGGCTTGAACAAGGAATTCAATATTGGCAGGGGCAGGAACGGACATCATCGCACCTTCAAAGCTTCGTAGAAATTCTTGGCATGGCGGTTGCAGGCATCCTGCGACACCTCGCCGTGCTCGGTCATGACGGTGAGGATAGCCTGTATCTCACCAATCCTGGCTTCCAGAGTGCTGCGATTGTCGTCGAGCCCTGCTGCGAGGGCCGCGCTGATCCGGCGCCTGAGAGCCAGAGTGGCCATTTCGAGGGTTTCGAGATGCGCGCGCTCGATCCGGGTAAGGGTCTCGCTCATACCTGCTTTTCCTTTTCGCGACGGAGCCAGTCCTTCAACCCCTCGATCACCCTGTTCGCCTGGGCTGCATCCAGAAACTCGGGGGCTGAAACGCCTTGCGGATTGGCAGCGGTCTTTGTCTGGCGTTGCACAAAAGAGCGGAGGGCCGCCAGCTTGTCCGGCGAACGCACAAAAGGTTCGAGATCCTTCCATATACCATAGATCATCCGGACCTGCCCCTTGACGCTCTCAGGCGTACGACGCTTTCCAGGCTTTGGCTTCCAGCCCAGGCGCTTGAACTCCGCCAAAACCGCTCCGAGACCGGATATGGACATATCTTTGGCGTGATACGAGCCGCCCACGCGCTGGAGGATGTCCCGATAGCTGTCTTCGTCGAGGCCAAGCTCCTTCTGGGCAATGTGCAGCTTGGCATAAAGGACGTTCCGGCCAGGATTGGCCGAAACGTGCTGAACGAGATGCGGGCGACGGGTCATGTCGGATCTCCCGGATGATCGCCACCAGGCGCGAGTGTCTCGGGCAATGGGCCATCTGCCGGGGTCGCGCTCATGAGCGACATGACGCACACCGGCGCATCGTGGTTGATACGGCCGATCGCACAGGCAGCTTCAATGGGCGACGCCCCTGATTTGACCATTTCCGCGATACGCTCATTCTCATGCGCGTCACGATCTATCACCACTCGACAAAGATAGGCGGTCGATGAAACGAGCGCCGAACCGGTGAGGATAGTTACAGCGGCCGTGACGCCGACAGACGCGGCAAGGGGCATTCTTGCGAATAAGCTCATGATACGTCCCCTCAAACCCGCGAGAAATCGACGACGAGCTGCTCGCGCTGATGATCCAGATCTGGCCGGACATGGCACGTGACGGCAGATTTGGAGGAAATCACGACGAGTGAGTCCTCCAGGGCGCGCCTCGCTTCCGGCCACTGCGGGTGATCGATCACCATAGATTTCAGCTTCAGGATCGAGCCGACATTCGGCTGGCCGGTCCTCTTGTCCGTATCGAACGCCCGCATAACGATCGCGCGCAGATCGCCGCTCGCCTGTTCCGTCAGATCATCCAGAATCTTCCCGATTAGCGCCTGGGCAATCGTGATCTCCGGAGTGACACGATAATAATCCCGCTCCTCGAGCTTGACCTCGGTATGGGCGTCATAGGTGCGGATCGTCATACCGCCCCGCGTTCCGCCAGAGCGTAGGCCGTATTCCTGCGCGAGCAGATCGCGGTATGCCTGCATTTCCTCGAAGATCTGCTCCTTCTTGGCCTTGGTGAATGCGGCGAGCTCACGGAAATGGTCCCGGATCTTCTCGGCCACTTCATGCTGAAGCACCGTGGAAGCACGAATGCAGTTGACGGGAACCTGACGCCCCGAGGCATCCGGGATCGTTTTGACGGGGGCTTTGTCGAGCGTGTTCATGATGGGAATTCCCTGTTCAGTGACGGGTGG
>Ga0157365_10001091_pt1 | contig 11364 bp, 20 predicted proteins | sample AttsexASBM3_FD_111478 | JGI IMG/M metagenome (GOLD analysis project Ga0157365, IMG submission 111478) | Fungus gardens microbial communities from leaf cutter ant in Ribeirão Preto, State of São Paulo, Brazil - Atta sexdens ASBM3 | ecosystem: Host-associated > Fungi > Mycelium > Unclassified ... | reverse complement strand
TGCGCTGATCTCGGTCATTTCCTCATAGCGCCCGCGCTTGCGTGCTGCATCGCTGCCATGCATCAGCCCGACATAATCGAGCACGATGAGGCCGAGACCTGCCTTGCTACGCTTCATACGACGCGCACGCGAGCGCAGCCCGGCCACTGTCAGGCCGGATCGCACGTCGAGTTCGAGCGGCACAGCCTCCGCGGCTTGTTCGCCCGCATGAAGCGCCTGCCACTGCCACTCTTCCAACGGAACGCGCATCCCGCTTTCAGCATCCTCAGGGATATCGAAACGACGCCCGGCAAACACCGAAAGCGTCGAGAGGCCCGAATATGCCGCGCCGGCGCGCGCACCGATCTGGCGCGCCGCCATCTCGCCCGACCAGAACAGGACACGCTGTCCGTTGGCAGCCACGCGCATGGCGACACCGAGAGCAAACGCGGTCTTGCCCATGGCTGGACGAGCGCCGATCACATACAGCCCCTCGCCGAGCAGGCCGCCCGTCATGCGATCCATGCCTGGATAGCCCCATGAGAGCCCAGCCAGGGCCGAGCCGCGCAGCAGGTTTTCCTGCCCGCAGACAATGGCCTCACGAATGGCTGCGGTGATCGTGACGTTCGGCTGCCCTTCACGCATGTTCTGCGCGATTTCCAGCAGACCGGCCTCCATCTGCTCGACCAGATCCTCGCCAGTCTGGCCACCGGGAGTAAGACACAGCCGGGAGACATCGATGCAATGGTTGCGAAGCTGGCGGCGCGTCCAGGCATCGAAGATCGCACGCCCGTAGTCACCGGCATTGGCAATACCAACGAGCGCCATCATGATCTCGCCGAGATAGGACGCCACATCGCGCCCCATCAGCACCTCAGAGGCACCGTTTTGTGCGATCTGATTGCGGATCAGGATCACATTGGGATCTGTACCGGCTGCATGCATGCGCAGGGCTGTTTCGTACACGAGCCCATTGAGCGGGTCATAGAAATGCTCAGGCCTCAGATATTCCTCGACCATCGGCATCACCCGACGCCCGTTTGTCAGGATCGCGCCCAGAAGCGCGGCCTCTGCCTGCATATTTTCAGGTTCGTTGACCGAGGCCAGATGCCCGAGCGGTTGAACGTCACCCATGATGCATCTCCATGATCTGTCGGCTCTGTGGGCGGGGCGCGGTCAAGCCCAGTTCCTTGAGCATGCCGCGCGTGCTGCGTTCGGAAATGCCGAGGCGCGTGGCGATGAGACGTGCCGGGAAGCCCCGGCGGTGATAGCCCTGCACGGCGGGCGCAAGGCGGGCGCGATCAAGCGCGGGACGTGCCATCAGCCTTGCCCCCTATGCGTTTCGCAGCGACGGATGAACGGCGAGTTCACTGAGAAGTCCGCGCCGCAATAGAGGCACTTGCGATGCCACACGCCCGAGACATGCGCCGTGCTGGCCGATGTCTTGACGGGCGGTGCATCGCTTTCGGCAAGACCACGGTCATGGCCAAAACGGGCGAGCACGGGCTGCACATAACGCAGCGGGATCTCGTCCCATGACTTCACGGTGTTCGGGGGCACATTCAGCGCGCCACCCAAAACGACTTTGCCACCACGCTGCGCGCGGATCTTGCGCACGATGTCCCGCGCACGGCGGCTCTCGCCCGGCGATATGCGGGGCGATTGCCTGCGAATGGCCTGCTCCAGGACACCGCTCTCATATAGCCGCAGGAACGTGCGCACCTGATTTGATGGCACATGATACCAGCCCGCCACCGTATCGGGCTGTCGATTGAGAAGTCCCGCGAGCGCGATGCGTGCGAGCTTGGTCCTGCACACCCGGTTGAACACGGTATTGGCCTGAGCCTGCTCGCCCGAGGTAGCCGATTTGCCACGCAGGCCGGAAGGACGGATGGAAGAGAGAGCGCCGCTCATGCCACACCCCGCAGCGCAGCAGGGGCAGGTTTCTCATCTGTCGCCCGAAGATTATGCAGGGCCTGGCCGACAGCATGATGCAGGCTCGACAGCGTGGCGCGCATCGCCACAACTTCATGCGCTTCGACAACACCATCAGCCAGCACGCGCAGCGTGGTCGCAATCGTCTCGTTGAAGCTATGCGACACCTTCTCGATATCGGTCGCGAGATCGCCCTGACCAACCTTGAGCGGCGTCAGAATATAGCCTTCAGCAAGCGCCATGGCCGCCAGAATGACCGGCTCTTGCGCGCAGCGATCCATCTCGATCGCGATATCGACCGGCACAACTGAAGGCGACTGACGGTTTTGATAATCAGAAAGCTGGGAGCGACCGACGCGGACGAAACTCGCCGCCGCATCGACACCGCCCACAGCGCGAATGACAGCCTGCGTGGCCGTCTTGATGGCGTGCGTGGTCATGGCAGGATCCTGCAAAGAGAGGGGGAGACGCGCGTATCGGGGCGCGGCGAAGAGGCTGGTGCGGGGCGCACGTTATGCGGCGGCGCTTCCGGCGTTGTTTCGGGGGCAAGCGCAGGCGCAAGTCCGCGCAGCACATCTGCCAGTACGTCGCTGATGTGGCGCATCGCTGCAAAGGCCAGCACCCGGACGCGCTTCGGATGACGAATGCCGGTAAGGGCGCTAGGTCCAGAACCATGGACAGGATTGCTGGAATTAGCTTCGACGGATCGGCAAAGCGCGTAAGAGAGCATGGGACAGAGGTTCATGCCGTCACCAAATCCGACGAGCCCACGCCAACACATGCACATACGATCCGACGATACACATCGAGCGTTGGCTGGGACTTACCCGCCTTCCAGCGGCTAAACGTGGAATATGCGACCCCAGCTTCCCGACAGACTGCGGGCATGCTCAGACCTTTTAAACGAGCAAGTTCTTCGAGTTCGGAGGGAGCGTAGATCGCATGCATGGCAATCATATAATTGCGTACACGCAAACGGCGCAAGTGCAATCTTGCAAACAGACTTTTGCATTGCAGTGTGCGAAAACGCACATCATGGAAGACACTCTTGAGTCCGCGCGGGTCTTCATACGCGAGGCGATGACGAAAACTGGTCTGGACGCGACAAACCTTGCGAGGCGAGCTAAACTCGCCCCTTCAACGCTGACGCGCTTATTGAATGGATCATCCAAAACCGCGCCGGGCTTCAAAACGATCTCCAAGATCGCCGAGATAGCCAATTTGCCCATGCCCGGCGGCATTGGTGGGCCGGCCATTTCTCGCGAAATCAAACTTTATGGTTATGTCGGAGCTGGCGACCTAGTTTTCCCAGAGGGATCTTCGGACAACCATGAGGTTGTGGAAGCGCCTCTATGGGCTACCGATCACACATGCGCCCTGAGAGTCAGGGGCGACAGCATGTATCCTGCATACTGGAGTGGCGATATCGTGTTTTTCGACATGGATCCCAGCGGAGAAACGCTGCCGACACAGTTTTCCGAATGTGTGGTGAAGCTGAAAAGTGGCGAGCTTTATATCAAGCAGGTCCAGCAAACTAGCGAACCAAATAAGTTCAACCTAGTAAGCTACAACGCCCCTCCAATAATGAATGTTGATATTGAATGGGCGCGGGCAATACTTTTTGTTGATCGCCGTTTCAGGGCGAAAAGACACTAACGTCATTCATTGATATTCAATTCTAAAACACGATCATTTTTCACGTCATAATCACAGACAATATTGACGTGGACCCATGCTCCAAACCCATTCTGAACTTGCGCCCTGGACTCGACCAGAGTGATCTTGCCTGAATTTTTCACTGACTGGCCCGTCGTATAGCGTGAGAACACGATGCCGGTCCAAAATGACGGCCACTTTGGCTCGCCATACTTGACACGGTTGGCGGTCTCTATCTTGCACGCCGATTGACCCTTGATCATCGCGAAACTGTTTTCGGCGAATTCGCTGTTGTCAGCGCACTTCTGCCAGTCCTTTTTGCAAGGCGTCTCAGCGCTCATTTCCGTATTGGCGGCTGCCTGCATATGCTCCCCTTTGATGTCAGGATCAGTGGGGCGACTCACCGGACCACGCTGATAATGGGCATACACCCATATAATCAGGCAGCATCCGAGAATGTAAAAAAGCATCTGCTTCATCGCGCATATCTTCCTCGTTCTAAAGGAAAACTAGCAGAAGAAGCGCCATCTCGCCTTAGACTTCTCAAGTGCAAATTTGCATCTTAAATTTGCGTAGGCGCAAATATTTGCTTGACGCAAAATGTGCGTATGCGCAAATTGCACCCATCGTTCACCCACGATGGAGCTTGCCTCAATGTCTGGACCCCCATTTCTTCGCAGTGCAACAGACCATCCTTTCTCCCGATTTGTTAAATTCACTACGAGCGAGTCCACCCCCCGTACGGTCTATATAAATCTAGATCATGTGCTAAGTATCCGCGAGGAACAGGGTCGCACTCGCATTGTGCATTCCGCAACTGATCGGGTTGGCGATCATCTGAGCACATATGTGCAAGGCGCTCCGGAAAGCATAATCACCAATGAAATATTGGCGTCCTTTATCGATGCCGAGGAATTTACTTCGGCTCGCGATAAAGCTTTCGATGCAAGATACGCGCCTCATGCTGCAGCGGGAGCATGCCGGTGATGCCCAAGGAATTCTTGCCCCCACCGCCTATCGCTGATCGCGATGCCATCAAGGCCGCTTACACAGTAGCCTCCTGCATGGATGCACTTGCGGAGCAGGCACGCTTTACCAACCGCACCGATGCCGCCCGGCTGTGGCAGAACGCTGCGGCCAACAAGCGCAGCGAAGCCGAGCACATGGCGCAGCAGGCTCGGACCCGTAGCGTCATTCCCGAGGCGCCGCATACCAATCCCGTTCTTGCCATCCTCGCCCGACACGGGCGCGTTGGGAGCGCACGGGCATGAGCGCAGATCCGCTACATCATCAGCCGTCAGAGGTGCCGGGAGAGCTGAGCATCGAAGTCTGCCGCGCAGCGATCCTCGAATTCCAATCCGTCTGCGACCGCTTTGATCTTTCGGTGACGCAGCGTCTCCATTTGCTCGCCGATATGACCGCATATGCTGCCGTCGAGATCGCGACTTGCGAGCCGGGATGGGGCGCACGCCCCGCGCTTGAGATCGTCGCGCGCCATGCTCGCGCTCGCGCGACGCTTCTAATCAAGTCGCGATGAACGCCCCGATTTTCATTCCCCATTGGAGCGGTTCGGCCATACCGACCGCAGGAAAACTGACCATGCCGCACGCCTCAACAATGACATCGCACGAAACCGATATGCCATTCGACATCGATGCCGCCGCTGCAAGCCGCGCGCGCCAGGCCGCCGATCCGGACTCGAATGTTGGCGGCATTGCCGTTGATCGTCTGCGCAGCGTGATCGAGCGCGTTGAACGTCTGGAGGAAGAGCGCTCGGCTCTTGCGGGCGATATCAAGGATATCTTTTCAGAAGCGAAATCAGCCGGGTTCGATGTCGCGACGATCAAGAGCATCATCAGGTTGCGCAAGAAAGAGCCGAACGAGATTGAAGAGCAGGAGACACTGCTCGATGTCTATCGTCATGCGCTGGGAATGTGAGCCATGAAAGCGCTTCCCAACAACGCAGGCGCCGCAAAGCGGGACAAGCCTTATTCGATCCATGACGCGTGCGGCGTGCCCGTGCAGCGCTTCGCGTCCTATAGCGAGGCCGAAAAAGCGGCGACTGCCTGGTGCAAGGAAAAGATGGCACGCGTTGATGTGCGTCGCCGCCGCACGCATTTGGCTACTGCGCTGCCTCGCGCCGGGCGCACACCGCTTGTCGAGATGACATGGGCGGGGAGTGCCTACGCATGAACGCCCGAGCCTATGCCCATACAAGTTGGACCGATCGCGCCAACCCCATACCCGGCCGAGACGCTATGCAATTGCAGTCGTCTCTCGCACTGACCGCAGGCAGTCGCACATCTTCATTTTCTCCACGGGTCGAGCCAGAAGCGCTTGGCCTTCTGCCGTTGCGCTCAGATGAATGGATGGCGCTGGCTCGATCGATACCACCCGAAGAGGCGCAGATATGGGTACCGCTGACGTGGCCGTGCCGCATTCTTGAGTTCATCAGCACGCCCAAGCAATGGGCATGCTTGTGGCCATGCGGTGGCATCGAGACCTTTGCCCCGGACGACAGGCGTCGGCGTGTCGTTTTCATGCGCCCGGAGGACGCCTACGCGGTGCATCAGAAACACCCGCTGGTGGATATCTCGCTCAATGAGCAAACGCTTACGCTGCGTTTTCGCAGGCCAAGCGAAACGCCCGGCACAATCAATGCCGAACCTGCATTGCGGCGGGCCTGCCATCTGCCCGTGACCGGACGCCACAAGGAACAAGCCGCATGAGCGATGACGCCTGGAACGCCATCTATCTCGCCGCTGCCATTACGATGGTGATCCTGTGGTTCGCGACGACCGAAGTTCGAAGCTACCTGCGCCGCCGTGATCTACGCGCCCAGATTAGGCTGCTCGACCACCTGCAAGCACTCAGCTGCCAGCATCAGCACACGAAACAAGGGAAAGCCCCATGACCGCCGCCGAAGCCTGGGACGCAGGCGATTACAACCTGGCCGACATGCTGCGCCACGAACAGGTCATGCAGGACGCGATACGCGCCGAGATCGAGACACATACAAGACAAGCGCAGGAGGCCGTGAAGGGCCGGAGCGCAGGGGAGAGACGGGGATGAGTGACAGCAATGATGGCAGGCCCGTTCCGATTTATAGCAGGGGTGAGGCATTAGCAGTCGTCAGTATCAGCGGAGGCAAAGACAGCCTCGCCACTGCACTCGTTGCCATTGAGCAGTTGGGCCGGGAACGAGTGCGTCTTGTCCATGCTGATACAGGGAACGAGCATGAGATCACTGAACGGTATGTGCGCGACTATCTCCCGGGGGCGCTGGGCCTTCCCATCGAGATCGTACGCGCCGACTTTTCATCCGATATTGAGCACAAGCGCCGGGTGGTGAAAACGAAGTGGGTTGCTGAAGGTGTCCAGCCCGAGGTGATTGCCGCTGCGTTGGATGTGCTGCACCCAACAGGTAGCCCGTTTCTGGACTTGTGCATTCAAAAGGGTCGGTTCCCCTCACGCATGGCGTCTTTCTGTACTCACGAGCTGAAGCGCAAACCGCTCGATGCATATCTCTCGGGGCTGAAGACCGGACAGGCTCGCAAAGTTGAAAGCTGGCAGGGCATCCGCAGGGACGAAAGTCCAAACAGAAAGGAGGCGTTGCTTTGGGAGGTTGGAGACTTCGGCGGGTGGATCCATCGCCCCCTGATCCATTGGACTGTGGAAGACGTACTCGCGATCGCGCGGCGGCATAACGTCGAACAGAACCCTCTCTATCTTCAGGGCATGGGGCGCGTCGGGTGTATGCCCTGTCATCAATGCAGCAAACGCGAGCTGCGCGAGATCGCGCGGCGCTGGCCCGAGGTGATCGAACGTATCCGGCGTTGGGAAGAAATTTGTTCTCGATCGAGTAAGCGCTCGCTTACGTCCTTCTTCTTTTTCGATCAGGCGGAGGGACGGACAAATATTGAGCACGCATCGGCAAACAGCATCGACCAGGCAGTGAACTGGGCTCGGACCTCGAGAGGCGGAAAGCAACTCGATCTTGAGGCATTCACCCCCGCCGCCTCCTGCTCCTCAATCTATGGATTATGCGAATGACCCACGAACAGAAGCCGAAGAGCGCGGAGTTTCGGACGCGGGAGGCGAGCATGGGTGAATCCATCTCCTTCAACCGCCTCCTAGGCGAGCGGGTGCGGCGGATGATCGTCGCACAAGGCCGGTCTCAGGAGAGTGTAGCCGTGGAAGCTGGAATTTCCACGAGCACGCTGGGCTTCCTGATCAAGGGCCAGAACAGCACCATCAACACGGTCTTGAGCGTCATGGCCGCGCTCAAGGCCCCGCCCGAGGTCATGGCCGAGATCTATGCTGACTTTGTTGAGCATCGGAAGGAGAGGGCGGATGGGTGAGGTAACGCCAAGACTGCTGACCACAAACGCCGCAATCGACTATCTCGGCGGTCAGATCAGCCAGAACACTTTCCGTGAGGTCGTCGCACCTCATCTGCGCCGAGTGACGATCACGCCGCGAAACTTTGGATATCTGCGCGAGGATCTCGATAGCTACCTCGACCGCCTGGCCGGAATTGAGCAGAAGATCGAAGCGGTCAAACCTCGCCCTTTCCTTGATTCAGTACTGTCGCCGTGATCCTGAGACTCAAATACATCCACAAGGTCAAAGGTAGAAACGGCGCGGTTCACTACTACCTCAGGCGAAAAGGCTTCCGGGCTGTCTCGCTGCCGGACATGCGAGACCCTGGGTTTCTCGCCGCATATCAAGCCGCCCTTGCTGAGACAGAACGAAAGCCGGTCCTTGCGCTACCTCATACCTTGGAAGGCTTGATCGAGGCATGGAGCCGATCGGCGCACTTTGCTAGCCTATCGCCAGCCACGCAGACGACATATCGCCGGATCATGCTTGACCTACAGAAGCAGGACTATGCGGCCGGCATGGTTGCCGAGTTCGAACCGGTACATATCCGTCGCATCATGGCGCGGCATTCCGACACGCCAGCCGCTGCAAACAACCGGCTCAAGATCCTGCGCCTTGCCTTTGACCACGCGGTTGATGACGGGTGGAGGCAGGACAACCCCGCCAAGACTGTGAAGAAGTATCGGGAGAAGGCAGAGGGCGCGACGCCGTGGAAGGAAGAGCAGATCACGCAATTCCTCGATCATTGGCCTGTTGGCACTGTGCCGCGGCTTGCCTTGTTGTTGCTTCTCTACTCCGGGCAACGGCGCAGTGATGTGGTTCGGATGGGGCGCCAACACGTACGCGGCGATCTGTTGGAAGTGACGCAGCAAAAGACCGGAGCGTCTTTGATGATCCCGCTTCATTCAGCTTTGGCGAGTGAGCTTCATCATGCGCCCCAGGTTGGGACATTTCTGCAAACCGGGAAGGGCGAGGCATTCACCGCGAACGGCTTTTATATGCGCTTCAAATCGTGGCGAGCGGCTGCGGGACTGCCTGACGGCTTAAGCCCGCATGGATTGCGCAAGTCCGCAGCTCGAAGGCTAGCAGAGGCTGGGTGCTCGGCTCATCAGATTGCTGCCATCACGGGTCATGCGACGTTGTCGGAGGTCGAACGATATACTCGTGCAGCTGACCAGGAGAAACTCGCAAGATCTGCTATGCAAAGACTAACATCATAGATGAAATAATATAAACTTCATCAAAACAAGAGTATAGAAATATATATCAAAATATCATAAATAGTTTCTAGAAAAGATCGGCTATATTGAAGGAAAAATTACTTTTTTGCTCTTGGTTTAGCCATTCTAGCGTCTCAGATTGCCACTCTATCATCGGTGCTGAACGTTCCCATATCGTACGGCCACAGACTATGGCAAATTGTACATTGACACCATGCTCAGCTAGCTTCTGTGCGGCCGCTTTGAGGTGCCCCCCAGTCGTTAGAACATCGTCGAAAAGGACAACTGGTCCGTCAAGGCTTCCGCTGAACTTGAGATTCTTGACCAGTATCCTCGAATTTCGCGTACCGCTTTCCTCGCTGGCGGAATTTTGAGGCTTCGTCCATCGCAGCGCGTCAACTGCCAATGAGCCATTGTCCATACGGGACGCTATCGCGCGCGCTAGCTCCCAAGTGCGGAAGTCGTGTTCAATATTTGCAGTGGCTTGACGGTTGGGTACGGGGACAATAGTGACTGGAGAGTCAGATAAAGTTAGAAGTTTCTTTGCTATTTTCTTATTGAGTATTTTAACGATAGATCTCGTGTCTTCTTCGCGATAGTATTTATCTGATCCATTTATCTTAAGCGTAAAAAATCCTTTGAATGACTTGTTTTTGTAGGCCTTGATTAGTTTCTGGCAACGCCATTCTGAATCGTTGAATTCAATCCCAGTATCTTTGAAGGAGGGGTATGAGATTAGCGAGTGTACTTCAAGACGGTGAGGCACCGATACGCTCCATGATGTCAGATGTTTCTCGAAGCACCACCGTCTTAGGATGGTCCAAAAATTTCCTTGGCCATGAAAGTGTCCGATCGTCAACAACTGATTTAGCGATAAACAACCATCGACCTAATCTATGGCATTCAGCTGCTTGATGAAGGGTTCCGGACGTATCCGAGGCTTCTATTATGACTGTAGCATCGGATATCGCAGCCATAACCCTATTCCTCTTCGGGAAGTTACTTTTGTAGACTGCTTCGCCATCAGAAAACGGCGTCATTAGTAGGTGTTCCTGCCAGATTTCTTCCTGTAGCTCACCGTTCTCAGCTGGATACGCCTTTGTGAGAGGTGTCCCGATTACCGCGGCGACTCTGTAGCCTTCGCGTACAGCTGTAACAAGCGCCGCCGTATCGACACCTTTCGCGAGGCCGCTGACTATTGTGATGCCTCTACTGCCTAATTCACGTGCGAGCCGCGCTGCTCGTCGCCAGCCGAGGTCGGATACATTTCGGGTTCCGACGATTGACACTGAGCGGTATGAAAGATGATCGATATTCCCTGCGTAATACACATCTAGGCTGGCTGTGCCGGCGGTAGAATGATTGCGCAAGAAGTCGCGTTGGCGCTCTTGTTCGAATGATCTATCGAAATCATTAAGAAGCGTGAGCAGCTCGGCAGAGCTAGGAGAAGGCGGAGCCATGTATCGCCTTCTCGCTCGTCGAGCGAGATTCTCTTGCGGAGCGCTCACAATCACCGACTCAATCTCCCCTGAATTCGGCGGCAATAGGATCAGGCGGCACTACTTTCTATGCCGTTCCGACGAATCTACGTTTGAAGCATCGACTTGTCACGGTTTTTGAACGCCCGAGAGCCCCTAAGATTCGGCCAGAAAGCGCTTTTTTTTCGACAAAAATTCGCGCCGGATGTAAACATCTCGTCTAATCGTAAAACACTTCCGTGCAACCTACTGATTTCTCGCGGAAATTTGGAAGCGTGGTGAACCGGGTGGGACTCGAACCCACGACCATTCGATTAAAAGTCGAATGCTCTACCGGCTGAGCTACCGGTTCACATGAAGCGTCTGGCTACAATATGAGCCAGAGGCCGTCAACCGACTGAATCGGGGTCAGTCGGTTTTCATGCGGCTTTTACAGCCGTCATGTCCTTGATCAGGCTTCAGGACGCATGGAGATGATGGCATCGGGGTCCTTGACCATGCCCGAGGCGCCGGCGCCGCGCTTGACCTGGTCGATATGCTCCATGCCCGACACGACCTGACCGGCGATGGTGTACTGGCCATCAAGCGACGGCGTGGGCTGGAACATGATGAAGAACTGGCTGTTGGCCGAGTTCGGGTTCATGGTGCGGGCCATGCCCAGCGTGCCGCGCTCGAACTTGGCTTCACGCGTGAATTCGGCCTTGAGGTCAGGCA
>Ga0157365_10001090_pt1 | contig 11366 bp, 13 predicted proteins | sample AttsexASBM3_FD_111478 | JGI IMG/M metagenome (GOLD analysis project Ga0157365, IMG submission 111478) | Fungus gardens microbial communities from leaf cutter ant in Ribeirão Preto, State of São Paulo, Brazil - Atta sexdens ASBM3 | ecosystem: Host-associated > Fungi > Mycelium > Unclassified ... | reverse complement strand
TTTTTCCTCAACATATCGCAAGGAAACGATATCTCCTTTCTCTAAAAGCTCTAATGAATAAACTATTTTTTTACTCTTAATATCAACAATAAATTTTGAACCTTCAAATAAAATCAGCATAATATAATTATGAAAATCTGAACTGTCAGTATACGCTTCTGTTTTTTTAACAATTTTGAGAACTTGAGCTTTTTTAATATCTGAAATCATATAGATATTCCCTTCCATTCATGGAATAGTAGATATATATATGCAATGTCAATAAAAAGCTAAGACGATTTTATTTGTTTCTGAAATTTTTATATATGTTGGATGCCTATCCAGGATTCGAACCTGGGCTTTCTGATGCAAAGTCAGAAGTTCTGCCGCTAAACTAATAGGCATTATAATTTGGATGCCGAAGTAGGACTTGAACCTACAAATCTTCAGATTCAGAATCTGCTGCTTTACCATTTAGCTATTCGGCAATATTTTAAATTATTATTTATATTGGATGCCTATCTTGGACTCGAACCAAAACCTTCTGATGCAGAGTCAGAAATTCTACCATTAAACTAATAGGCATTATAATTTTATGTTTATCTAATGGTGATTTAGATGGCTGGAGCGCCAGGATTCGAACCTGGGAATGGCGGAATCAAAATCCGCTGCCTTACCGCTTGGCGACGCTCCATCACATTTTATGAAGATAAACGAACACAACATAAATAAACACATCGTAAGATGTTTTATTAAAAGAGAACTTCAAAAGTTCATTGTTGTCGTTGTCGTCCGTTCATTGTCGCTACTCCTTATTGCTGAGCGAATAATGACTTTATATATAAACTATTTTTAAAAGTCAAGTCTTTTTTTTATGTTTTTTTATTTTTTTTGTTGTCTTTAGAAAGTAGATATGTTATATCTATAAATATGAATATTACTTATGAAGAATTAACCCAGCGTTTAATTGATAATGATATTGGTCGTATGGCTAAACATATAGGAAAAGAGGATTCTGTTTATTTTTGTTCAGGACTTTCTATCGCACATGGAAAAAATGAAAAACGGAATAACATATTCTATATCATGTGCCATGAAGAAAGTCTTATGCCAGTAGTTCAGAGACTGTTTAAAAATATCGATAATATTGAGATAAAAAATATTGGTAGAATTCAGGCATTTGGAGGATAAAATGAACTATCTATCAGATAACGAAAATATAAATGAAAAGCTGGAATGGAGTTTAAAGATTTTCAGAGAATCAGGAACTTCTGAAGATATTCTTACATATCTTAGAGAACATCAGATGTTTAATATAGTTGATCCCGCTTTTGCAATGTTAGAACATCGCTACTGGAGTAAAGAATATTCTCTTGATAATATTATCTTAAATGAAGATATCATTGAAACCTATGAGCCAATTGCTGAACTCTGTGCTATTTTTGATGGAAATGCATTTTTGTCCCAGACAATTGAACGTAATGGTCAAAACATGAAATGGTCTTATCAATATATTCCTGTTGCTATGAGTATTTTAAACTCTACTCCTGATTTGAAAATAAATAAGGCTTTCATGGAAGATAAAATGCCTGATAATCTATCTTCTCATTCTGAAATGTCCGACGAACAGAAAGCTTATCTTTCTAGATTATTGCCGTTTACATCTTTTCTTGGAATGACTGATGAAGATGGTTTGAATTTTTTGCATCATGTTATTCTTTCCCATGGTGGATATAATGCAAATCAAGACGCATCATTTATGACGTAGTTTTCAGGTTATACGTCATAAAATCATTAATTTAAAAAAAAGGAGCCTACGTGGCTCCTTTTTCTTTCTTCGGAATCTTCTTTTTTTAACGAAGAGATATTTCCTTCACTTCATCTTATCATCGAAGTCTTCTTTTTTTAACGAGGCGATATCTTCTTCGACCTCATCTATAAAATATGATAGCATATTTTTTTTCAAATGTCAATATTTATTGAATTTTTATTATAAAAATATTTGGTTCCGAGGGAGAGGATTTGCACCTTCGACGCAGTGTGGTTCAGACACCCGCTCTACTAAAGAAGTTTGCGAACAAACTTCACTGAGCTACCTCGGATCAAGTTACTCTATAAAGTTTATGGTGCTCCAGGAGGGATTCGAACCCCCGATCATTCCGTTATGAGCGGACTGCCTTAAACCACTTAGCGACCAGAGCATAAACTTTATAACAACTAAAGTTATCAAAGACTTGATCGTCTTTGATGAAGATATATATAGCAACGTTATTATAGATTGTCAATCCTAAAAATATTAAAAACCTCGCTTTATTTTATGCTATTATTTTTAATGAAAGGACATATATAAGGAGTTGATATGAGAAAAATATTATTTTATATGTCATTAGTGTTTCTAATTATAGGTTCAATTATTGTGTTATTAACAATCACAGATACTTCAATCGGATACAATATTGACTATTGGTTGGGGTAGATAACAGCTTGCTAATTATTTGACAAATAGTATTAATTAATATATTATAATACCAAAAACATATAAATATATGATATAGTATAAGAAAAGGAGTTATAAATGAAATATAGAATTATTAAAAAACATATTTCAACACGAGATGATAATTTCCTGAAATGCAAAGAATTATGCTTGATTAGTAAAAATCTTAGAAATAAAGCTTTATCTATTATAAATAATCATTATGCAAATAATGTCATAGAAATTAAAAAAAATGATATCACAAAACAATATCATTCATATCAAATTACACCAGAACAAGCTGAACAAAATGGCTTTACATTAGCAAATAATAGCCAAATATATTCGCTTAACGTATTGTACCATTTACTCAAAAACACTCCAGAATTCAGATGCTTCATGAATGAAAAATCCGTTAACACCAAAGCATTGAAACAAACATTAAAAAGTGTTAATGAAGAATATGTGGGATATTGTAAAGCATTAAAAGAATATTGGATTAATCCAGATAAGTTTAGGGCTAAACCAAATCCACCTGGATTTAAAGGAGAAACAGAACAATATAAAATGACATTTCCAAGTGATGCTATTAGCTGTAAGACAAAGAAAAAGATTATAACATTGGGAAATAGTGAGATTTCAATACCTATGTTTTATTTGGTATTGGGTCAAAAAATAAGAGAAATAGAAATTACACCAAGTCGAAATGGATATGTATTAAACATTTGTTTGGAAGATAAGAGAAAATACATTCAGTTAAAGGATATGGTTTTATCATCTAATACTATTGATAATGTAGTATTGGGTGAAGAAACTAGAGTTTCTTCTTCTAAATGTAAAATTCCTAAGTTTTTATCAACAAGAAGTCCCAACTTCTTGTCAATAGATTTAGGAGTAAAGCATTTGGGAATGATGGTTTGCAATTATTCGGATAGTAAGAATTATTCGACTATGATTGGGACTGGTATAAACTTTCTGAACAGAAAGACATGGCATAAAACGGATGAGTTAAGACGTAAACTACCTAAAGGGATAGATGATTCGAGAAAGATTGCAGACTGTGAAGCGAAGCGGAACAGGCGCATGCATACGTTGATGCATACGTATAGCAAGAGAGTTGTAGAATATTGTTTACTCAATGGGATAAGTAAGGTTATTATAGGAAATAATCCTGGTTGGAAAAACAGTGTTAATTTAGGTAGAAATACGAACCGGAAGTTTTATGGTATTCCGCATGGGAAATTCAAGAGTATGTTAGAATATAAGCTTGTTAGGCATGGTATTGAATGTGTTTTTCAGGAAGAGAGTTATACATCAAAGAGTAGTTTTATGGATGATGATTATATACCTGTATTTAACAGGAAGAGTTATGATATCAATCGTTTTTCTGGTAAGAGGAAGAGTAGAGGATTATATGTAACAGGAAAAGGCCATAAGCTAAATGCGGATGTCAATGGAGCATTGAACATTATGAGAAAGAATATATCTGGAAGAGATATATTTGAAAAGAATAGATGTTTATATGCTGTGAATAATCCAAAACATATTTTACCACACGTTAAGCTATTATCTAGATTAATAGTTTAGTATATGGTAAAACGCACTTCGTGAAAGTTTAAAAAAACTTTATTACCGGAAGTGTTGTATTGCTTTGAGTAAGAAGTTTTATTTACTTGAAGTTTACGCAGAAGTGTTATGATATCATTTGATAGCATAATTACATACGGTCATTAAATTTTTATATAGCTACAGGAATAAGCCTATCCTTCGCATCTCTTTTATTTTATTCTCTCTGGAATGTTCTTGATGTCTCCTATTTTGGATTTAATCCTCATCCTATGACAGAAGAGCAATCTAATGAACTATTAATGATTTCTACAATTATAAATGTCAATACGATTATTAACTCTTGATTTATTTGTATTTTGGTGTATATATATAGATATAGGAGATCGTCATGTATACATATAGTGTTCGTTCTTGGGAAAATGCCGAGCGTGAATTTTATATCCATCCAGATAGCTATTTTGTTTCAATTCTTGATGAAGATACTTCTCGTGTACCTCAATTTTCCAGAAAAATTCCAGAGTCACATTGGCATATCATCCGTTTGAATTCTGAAAGTCGAAATGTTGACAAAATCTGGAAACAGATCGATGCATTGATTGAATGGAAAAAGACAATCCCAGAAGGAAGTCATATCGTTGTCCACTGTTCTATGGGAATGGTTCGCTCTCCCGCTTTTGCCATTGCACTGTTAATCAGTGATGGTCTTACACCTCTGGAAGCATTTGACTCCTTGAAAAATCAGAAGCCTTTGAATAATTGTTCTGATTGTGATCCTGAACCAGACTTTGTTATTCTGGAGACAATTGATTGTTATTTTGAGTTGTCTGGAAACTTATGCTTATCGACGTTTGATTATGATTTCTCTAGAAGGTAACATACTCTTCGCTAGGAAATTTTAATAAAACCCGGAATGCGATATTAAGAAAGTTGGTTAATCGTTCCAGCGTAGTAAACTGGAAAGCGAGGGTTCGAGTCCCTCATATCGCGCCAAAATAATATTTCTTTTGTCATAGTTTACGGCATGACATTAAGTTATACCGTAAACTATGACATTTATTGTGATGATAATGTTAGAATAGCGCCAGCTCCAGAATTAGGAGGAGGATTAACTAGACCTAATTTATCTGGAGAAATCCCATCTATTGTTACAGTAGAACCATTGATTGTGTTTGTGAATATCGTTCCTTGAGATGATGATGTTTCTACAATATTTGCTTCATCACTTAAATATGAAAGCATAATTTGTCCATTATAGTTTCCATTATTATTAACGAAATTCTTAATCGTTAAATGTGTATCATTCATCATAAAGTCAATAACATTGGTATATCCAGACCCAAATGTTACTGTATCTGTACCTCCACTATTATCCACTTCCACATACCTTCCTGTCGGATTCCATATAGATGCAACGGAACCAGATGTCGTCTCTATTTGGGAATTCGTATTACTGTCTCCTCCAGTCATAACATTCATATTTTCATTTATGCCCAAAGTCGCATTTATATGTTCCCAGGAACCTACAATATCAAGTGTTCCATTTCCACTTGTTCTCGTCATATAGCTGTTAGCTATCAGGTCTCCTGTTCCATCCCCTGTAACAGAAATAGCAGAATTATTATTATTCATACTACTTAATGTTGCATTAGATGCTGTAACATTTACGTTATTATCAGTTTCTTTATTAGTACCTGATAATAAGAGATTATTAAATGTACCAGTAATAGTATTCTTACTATCATTAAATAAATTGTCTTGTTGAAAATTAAGATTACCACCTTCTCCATAAATTGTATTGTTAGATGTATTCTTATCAATAAAATCTAATGTTCCACTTTTTAATGTAATATTATTGTTCGCATTACTCATAGTATCAATTGTAGACGTTCCATTATTTTCTAATGAAATCCATAAATTTGTATTATAACCTTCATTCCCTAAATTTAAACTGGAAAAAGTTCCTGTTAAAGTCAAGCTATTATAATTAACAGAGCTTATTGTTATGCCAGCATCATCTCCATTTATTGAAACCTGAGTATTAGATGTTTCGCTTAAATCAATATTTCCTGTACCGTTTAGAGTTGTATTAATATAGCTATTATCGCCTGGTGTTACATATAAGCCAGAATATTGACCATATATATTAACAATACCATTACCACCTTCTGTGAGATCACTATTATCTCCATTAATGGATGCATTATTATTGGAATTAACATATACAGGGTTCGTCTGAAGATAAATTGTGTCCTTTCCTTGAGATATCAAAGTTTGATTGTTAGAACCAATCATATATATAATAGAAGTTCCATCTAAATCTGTCGTATATGTGGGGGCATTTACATCAATTGTTGCCATAATATTTTCTCCTTTTAAGAAATTATTATAACATTCATAATTACATTCTATAAAAATAAATTACAAATGGATACAAACATATTTTAATTTAAATAAAATTCCTTATCAATATTGCATTGAATACTATATTTCAGATGTTCAAGAATATATTTTAATGGTTCATTTGTGTTCATAGCCTTCTCAACTTCTTGAGAAAGATAGTGTTGTGGATTTTTAAGCATTTTTTTAGCCATAAATCCTAGCATATCCAATTCCTCTGGATCAAGTTTGCTTTTAACATCAAGGAGTAGAAGCTTTTGACGACCTTCGGGAGTAATAACACAGATAAAATTACCTAAATAAATCTTAGGAGAATTTGATTCCTGCATATCCGTGATATATTCTATGTTATATGATGTAACTTTCATATATATCCTTTAAATTAAAATAACGGGGCAGACTCTATCTTAGAGATCATTCTCTGGAGAAAAACATTTAAAATCTCATCAGAAACCTGAAAGAGAGATTTAATGTTAGAATAATCTTTAATTTTCTTTTCATATTTTTGCATAATAATAAAAGCATTAATAGGAATAAGAATAGCCGATGCTACCTTCCAGGCATCATTAAGCTCTCGCTCTTTCCTTAATTTCTTCTCAGTTTGTTCAGCAACCATCCCTACAAGATTAATGCCCACCAGTAAGCCACCGAGAAAGCCTCCAGTGTTATGAGCTTCTTTCAATTCTGATTTTGTAAATTTATCATTTTCAATATCAGGAAGCAAATGACTTCTAATTCCCAAACAGACAAAACCCAGTTCCCGTGCTACAACACGATAAACCATCTCCATATCATTTTTATCTTTATGAGGAAATCTTAGAATAGTATTACGTCCATTATTAATCAAAGTAAGAGTAATATTTTCAACATCCGCAAATTCAAACTTACGGTTAGTTGCTTTCCATATTTCAATGGTGTTGACTGGAAACTTTTCGTAGATAACAGTTTCGTTCTCTGTATTTGTTTTAAACAATCCTGTTTTCTTCGTGTAAGAATACCTATTCCACTGCCCCTGCTTTAAAGCCCATGATGCAAGTCTGTCATAATAATCTGCTGAATATTCAGGATTGGACATTTCTTATCTCCTTACCTCTAAGTATATATACAAACAAAATGAATGTCAATAATAAATAGTATTTTTAAATAAGTTCTTGTATCGCAAATAAAATACTGTTAATCTTATTAAAAATCACAAGGATTAAATATGAAGCATCAATTACCGTTAACCAATGATATTAATTTATGTATTACAGAAAATCCAAATGGTAAATTAAAGCTATCTTTATTTTCTAATCCATTAGAAATCACATTCGATGAAAATATGAAGAAAGAAGATTTAATTAGGTTTTCAGAGGAATTAGCAAAGATAGTGAATAACCTTGTTACAGAACGAGCTAATTATTATGCCTATGATTATAATGCAGACCTATACTGGTCTAAAAAGAGACAACAATATGTACCATCAAAGGAATTATCCTATGATGACGGAATGACACTTTTGGAAGTCGAAGATTTTGTGGAATATTGTCCTAATCTTTCTATTAAAATTAAGGTTCAAACCTTTTCTAAAAAAATAGGAGATATCATTCATCCTTTCATTCAGTTAAATGGAACGCAATTTTATGCAGACGTACAGGACTCACAAGCTATTGACAAAGATCAAATTATTGAAGGATTATCGAGCTATGAAAAACCTGGTTGGTCATGGATACTACAGTCTTCAGCAATCTCTTTCTTCTTAAATTATAATCCTGAAGGATGATATTAATTTTAAAAAAGAGTCGTCATTAAAAAAGGCTCCCAGAGGAGCCTTTTCTATATCATCGGTTTATGTTCTGCTTAATGAAGAGATTTTTCCTTCTCTTCCAGAATAAATCCACTCTTGGCCACAATAATCAGGAGTACTCACAAGCACTCTTCGATTATCAAGGTCAACCTTTAAAATTTTAGATGATAATTTTTTCCCTTTTTTCTTAAGAAAAATATTATCATCCACGCGAATTGCTTTAATGGATAATGTCATAGAACCTCACTTCTTAATCGAGGTTCTGCGAATATGAGGAATACGACCATAGCTATCCACATAGAGCCACTTCTGGCCATTATGGAAGTGCAACCCAGAAATTAGTACACGATGATTATCCTTGTCAACCTCTAGAACCTTGGACCGATATTCAAAAACTTCCTTGAGTCGCTTGCCCTTCATATTGCAAATGGACATTTCACGCTTCATATTGAAGAAAACAATATCATTTACATGAAGAGCATTCAAAGATAAAGCCATGTTTTTCGTCCTTTCCATCTGAGTTGATAAGTATGTATATACACTTTATTTTTCAGGAAGTCAAGCTTAAATCATTTTCCGATTTGATAAAATTTTATGTGCATATTCTACTGACGTGCCAAATCGTTCTGCAAAGAACATAAGATTACTTATTTTTTAAAAACTTATGTTCATGTTCTCAAATGATGACTAAAAGAGAGAAAGGCATTCTTTGTATCATGAATAAAACCTGGCTCCATTTCAATATAATTAATCTCATCTTCTGGATATCCTAGAATAAAAGGAGAATGAGATGCCATAATTAATTGAATGTTATTCTTCTTTGCTCCATCTACAAGTTTAGGGAAAAGATTCGACTGAACAATATAGGAAAGCCCACTCTCTGGCTCATCAATAATAATGGTTTTTTGCCCTTCTGGAATTGATCCAATAATATGGTTCTGGTTTCCCTCAATTTTTGTAGGCATAGGCTCATCGTGTAAAAGAACTTTCAAAACAGGTTCCAATCGGCTTAATGTTGTCAATCCAGATGATGCCTTTCTTGTGATTGCACTTACTCCAGCAGACATAAAATCATCATCAAAGGCTGCTTGCCCTCCAATTAGACCAACATCAGTTTTTGTATCACAATACAGGATAGGCTGACCATCATGAGAAACTTGATAACCTTTTTTATATGTATCTGTTAGCCAGCTTCCTGTTACCTTGGAAATTCCTCCTTGCTTGCTGGCTAACGATAATGCAAGCATAGACAGGATTGTTGATTTTCCTGTTCCATTTTGTCCAAAAATAATATTGATTCCAGGTTTGAAAGAAAGAGACTTCGTATTCTGGAAAAATGGAAGTGTCTTAATATATTCAAAACTTAGATTCGTATAAAGTTCTTCTTCAAAAAACTCAAATTTAATACCGTCAATCATAATTATCTCCACCAGTATAAAATAAAAAGAGTCCTCATGGAACTCCTTAATAAAAGCTCAGATAAGAGTAAACTCATATCCATCATCAATGTAATACTGAATACTTTCTTTATGTTCTGCAAATGACACCTGAGAATATTTGTAGTCCTCGACATATTCAGGATTATGAGGCTCTTTTTCAATATTCTCTTTACTATTACCTACAATACGAGCTTCAGCATAACGTAGATATTCTTCAAGAAGATTATCCTTATTGAGTTTAATCAAACGATAACTCATATCAGTCGGAGTCTGCAACAGAATGTCGATGACTTGAAGGGACTTAGGTTTTTGACCATGATAGAGTGCAAGATTCATAGACATAACTTTTGACTCCTTATTCGTTAGAATCTATGTATATACGAATAACAAAAATAAGTCAATAGAAAAATATTAAGTCATCCTGTAGGATAGAACGTTAATAATATCTTTTGATTCTAAATATATAGTATATTCGATATGATTGATGGTTTCATTGTCATTATTAACCGTATATTCCCCGATAATATTGATATCTTTAAGTGAACAGGTTTCAAGCCAAAGAATAGCTTTGCATTTATGCAAAAATATCTTATGTGCCTCAAGATTCTGAAATTTGAGTCGTGCTATACTAATGATATTCTCATTATTCCCACCATAAAGTGATATGAATTTGGTACGTCCTGCTTTTATAGATGGTTGGCGAACATTATATTTATTAAATCCAGGAATAATATTTTTATGTTCCTGATAGAGTTCCTTATTCTGAATGAGAAAAAGAATATTTTCTCTGTATTGCTCATAGGATTTTTTAAGCATTTCAGCATAATGATAAAACATACTGGAGTGCTTGTTGTTCAATTCAGAAATCATTTTTATGTAATGATTCATTATGATAATTCCATAAAAAATTTTTAGAAGTATGATGGTTCAATTCGCTAGAGAACCATCATACTGAATAGTATAAATGATAACGCCTTAGCTCATGGCGTCATCATCTTCCTCTCCCTTATACTTAGGGTTAATGCACTTGATGTAAAGAGGGAAATGTCCCTTTCTGCTGTTGCGAGGGTACTGCGGTTCAACAACAACACCTTCATTAACATGAAGATTATTACCAGAATGTGGTTCCATCCCCTTAGAAACTTTCTTGACTATTTCAAGGTCATATGGTCCTGTATAAACAACCTTTGCCCAATGCTTGCGGATTGGCTCGAATTCTTCAAGGTTCATAACTTCCCATGTGCTGTAACGACGCCCCTCAATTTCGATACGGAACAGAATAATATCAGGACGGGTAAAGCCATAAGAGAATCCTTTCTGAACAGGAACAACTTCTCCCATAACCTGAACATGTTTATCTGGCCAGCATTGATTAATGACACCAGCAATTTCACTGTTATTCCATGCAGTCCAGTAAACATTACCTTCTGCATACGCCAGCGTAGCACCCTTTCCGATCATTCCCTTGGAACTCAATTCAACAAAACCATCATTGTGACGGATTACATTGATTTGTGAACCATGATACTTGATTGTGCAAGTAATCAGTTCCTGTTCTTCAAACTCTCCTGCGAAAATGTGAATACCTTCACAGTCATGGCGAGAATATGTTGGAGCCATGATGCTATTCAGATTACCACCGAAGACAACCTTACCAACAACTTCTGGAACATGTTCCTTCATACCAAGGAATTCACTGATATCCTGTTCAAGAATATCC
>Ga0157365_10001089_pt1 | contig 11370 bp, 10 predicted proteins | sample AttsexASBM3_FD_111478 | JGI IMG/M metagenome (GOLD analysis project Ga0157365, IMG submission 111478) | Fungus gardens microbial communities from leaf cutter ant in Ribeirão Preto, State of São Paulo, Brazil - Atta sexdens ASBM3 | ecosystem: Host-associated > Fungi > Mycelium > Unclassified ... | reverse complement strand
CCGCATTTCAGGATCCAGCGGGCCGTGGACTGCCCCACGAGATCGGCGCTGAAGTCGCCGCTGCGCTGGCTGATGAACGAAAGCTGGACGTTGTGCTTACGGCCTTCACGAACGTCGCGGATCGCCTGCCTATCGACCTGCGGGGCCTCCTTGGGACGATGCCACTCTTCAAAATCGAGGCGCTTGATCGTCTCCTTCATCTCGGTGAAACGGCTGCGATGATACTCCCGTACATTCTTCGGCATGACCGGCAGATCTGCATATTCCGGGTGCAGGAAGAAGTTCCGGCCGATCAGGTAGCGCCCGAGCATATACATCAGGGCCGTCTGCCGGTTTGCACTCTCTGACCCCTGTGGCGCGACACGGGCCAGATCCAGGACGATGATCCGGGCGTCGCCCAGATCAAGCTGGGTCGGCTCGGAGAGCGTTGGATATTTCTTGATCGCCGCCATGATGTAGCGTTCGAACGCATCAATGAGCGTCTCGTGCGTGGTCAGGACGATCTTGGAATAACGATTGAAGATTTCCGGCGCGCGGGCCGCTGCAATCAGATCCTGAAGAACCGGAACAGCGTGACGTTGGGCAATCCCCGCCAGACGATGCTCGCCCGCAGCGATCAGGGCCGTCACAACGTCACGCCACCAGGTCGGATCCGCACTGTCGAGATCGCCTTCGGCCGCCGCGTGGTGCGGGAGCTGCAGGCCAAGGCGGTGGATGGCCTCATCCACCAGGGGCTCGATGCCCTCGCGGTAGTGCTTCGGATTGCCGCCCGCAACACCCGTGCACTGACGATAGGCCTCCGCAATCACGTCGCCGACGAGCTGGTCCATGCCCTCGAACGGGTTGCCATCCAGCGGCGTGGCCAAGAGCGACACGAAGTTGTCGATGGCGACTTCTTCAAGCGGCAGCGGATATTCTAGGCCCACCTGAAGGTCGAAAATATTGACCTCAAACCCCGGTGCCATCTGCATTTCCACGAAGATGGCCTCATGGGCACGATCCGGCCCGAGCGCGTTGCGGACCATTTCGATAAAGCCGAGAGACGCATGGCCGATGTCCAGCTTCGCCAGCAGCGGCAGCTTGACGCCATTATTGCCCATCGCCGCAGAACTCAGGAGCAGGCCGAGAAGAATGGTGTTTCCGAGCACGGTCTTACCGCTGCCTGGAGGGGCGACGATGATATCCGCGATATGCTCACGTACACCGCCGCCAGTCGGATCGAACGGCCAGATCCCGCCATCGGGCTTACGAAAGAGGATGGAACCTTGCGGAAAGGGGGAGGCGCTTCGCATCCACGGCATCATGCCCATGGCATCCCCCAGAGGCGCAAGAGCCGGGGTCGCTGTGGAGCCTAGAGAGAGCACGGGAACCGACCCCATGGCAGCCTCAAGCGGATCGCCCGGAACACGGGTCGTTTTGCAGCCGCCCCAGCTTTCGATGCCCTGGGACAGATCGGCCGCACGGCGACGCAGCAGCTTGTCTTCGCCGACCGGTGCCCAGGTGCTGGCGGTCATCCGCATCCGGACGGAATTATGGTTTTCCGTCTCACGCATACGCTTGATGGCCTGGAAAGCCCGCGTGATGTCTTTGTTACCCGGAAACATGCCGAGCATGGTGGCACCTGTTTCCTTGATGGCGAACGCGGCTTTGCCACCGCCTTCGAGGATCATGGAACTCCGCCAGGGCAGACGCTTGCGGCCCAGAGTGTTGAGCAGTTCGGAGAACGGGCGCGGATCCTCGGGGCCGAGAAGCATGTCCACGGGGGCATAGGTGTAGTCACCGACCGTTACGAGCTGGCCACCCTGATTTTCAGCATCCGCGTTGAAAATCTGATCGCGCAGGGACGGCCAGAGCAGGTTCTCGGTCTTTTTGCTCTGTTTTTCGTCATCCGGAAGACGCGGCATGACAGGATCGCCCACCAGCGTCGGCTTCCAGCCGCTTCCGGCCGTTTCGCGGTAGAGCGTTTCACGCGCCAGCGTGATGGATTCATCGGCCCGGAGCAGCGTCGTGGAGATGCCGAGATTGGACATGCTGTCCTGCACACGCGCCACAAACGCATCATGTCGGCCAGCCATCAGCTCGGAACGCAGCGTAAAGCGCTGACCGCTTCCCGCTTTTGGCCAGGCCTTGACCTGCTCTTTCCGTTCGGCCGCCACCTGCTTCTTTTCTTCGCGGGTCAGAACGGCCGATCGGGTCCACAGGATGTAGCAGGCATCCTCCCACCGCATCACCTGAGGCCACCGCAGGCGGCGCTCATTGATGATGTCGTGGAAGTCAGCGTTCATCATGCGTGAAATCTGCTCGCATCCATTGAGCGCCAGCAGATCCACGGCGACGCGGGCCTGATCCGGGTCGGAGATATACCAGCCTTCGATCACATGACCGGTGCCTTCGAGCAGGCCCTGAAGTTCGATGCGCTGCTGTTCGGCGACGCCCTCCACGTCTGCACGCGAGCACATGGTGCGCAGACCATTCACGCGCAGAACCGAGACGTACTCGCCACGGAGCGTCACGAGCCGGTCCTGATGGACGACGTCCGTATGATTGGTCTCGACATCGCAAAAGGATTCGAGGGGCTGACGAAGGAAGAGGCTCGCGCTGGCAAGCAACTCGGTCAAAAAGCCAGACATTGGAAACTCCGCGTCAGGATGGGGTGAGGGCGAGGGCCTTGTCGAGGAAGGCCGGGTAAACGTCAGCGCCAGCGTCAAGCAGCCTGCCGGTCGGCAGAATGCGCAGGCCTGCGCGGAGGAGAGCGAGATTGCGTTGGACGGCCTCATCGGCGCTGCCACACAGGCGCATGGCCGTTGTGATCTGACGGATGGAGCCGGATTGCAGGCGATGCTCGGCTTCCGCACGTCTGGATTCCAGCAGACGCAGGAGCGTCATGGGCGTCCGGAACGACGGGGAAAACTGCGTGCCGAGCAGAGGGTCCGGGATAGCCTTCAGGACGGTGTCCCAGAACTGGCGGTCAGACTGACCCTGTTGTCTCGCCATCAGGCGGAGCGTCTGGTGGGCCGTGCGAACAAGAAACATCAGGCGCGACTGAGAGATTTCCGGCCACCAGACCAGCATGGCCTCGGCGTCGATGGCCGCACGCGATGTGTCCTGCAGGAGATTGCACAGCTGGCAGACCTTGAGACTGGCCCCTGAGGAGGGGCCAGTCCAGGGAAGACCTGCACCGGGCGACGGCAGGCCGCAGCACGAGCAGGTGAACGAGCCATCCGACCCGTCTTTCCCGGGCCGGATCTCCTGGTCGAGACCAGGCTGGAGGAAGAACGGATCGGAGGTCATGTCAGCTTACTGGAACTGGTAGCTCTTGGCGGTATTGCTGATTTCAGCATTCCCGTTGGAGGCTGTGTTCGCAGAGTTGTTGATCCACTTCGGACCTGTAGCCGCCACACCGGCGAGGACGAAGCAGACGACGCCGGCAATCGCCATGCCCGGGCGCTTGGTCTCTTCTTTCTGGGACTTGTAGAACAGCACGATACCCGTCACGAGCGCGACAATGGCCAATGCGTAGAGGGCTGCGGCAGAGCCGACACCAATGGTGTCCGTACCTTCCTGCGCCATGTTCTGGATCTGCTGTCCCAAGCCGTTACTGGAAGCCGTACCACCCGCGGCAGCGAGCGCGGTGCCAGCCATCACGACTGGGAGCATGGTTGCTGTCGCGACGGTCGCGCCGATCTTGGTGAGCGCGCGGGAAGAAGACGGGGCTGTCTGGGATGTCATGAGTTGTTTCTCCGTTGTGAGGGACAATCCCCTCTGCCAACCACTCTGACCGCGTGATCTGCGACTGAGGCGGGCGAGGGGTATTTTTTTTCGTCAGCCCGTTTCAGGGCCAGAAAGAAAGGATCCAGGTGGCGTCCTTGACGGGATTGAGGAGCATGACGCCAAAGACGTACTGAATGCCGCAGCCAAGGCGCTCCCGGTTTGAGCGGCCTCTTTGGATGGCAAACCAGGTCAGGACGGCGAAGAAGCAGGTCCAGGCCCCGAACATCTGAAAGAACAGGGCAAAGTCTTTGACGATCGCGAGGATCGCGTCTTTGGGGCCGGTACCGGTGATCAGGCTGTCCGCCGTGCTGTAACTGGTCGCCGCGTCGCCCAGAGTGACCTGCACGTCGGTTCCGGCCGAGGCCGTGCTTTTAGTGAGGATGACGTTGAACGAGGCGAAGACACCGCACAGGACAAGCGACAGATAGGGCAGCCACGGCTTGTCCTGCAGCGCCTGAATGGTCGGGTGGTAATACTGATAGATCCCGACAAGGCTGAAGATCAGGCAGCTCACGGCCGCCGCGTAGCAGGCCGTGGGCAGAAGCCAGCCCATGGCAACGGCGATTTCATGGACGAGATTGACAAGGCCTTCCATGCTGGCCTCCTCAGTTCAGGTCGCCATGAGCCGTGTGCAGAACCCAGGTGGCGCCCTGCTGGCTGATCGTCAGGACCGCGCCGTAACCGGGAATGACGGTGCCGACGCCGACCTCGAACTGACGGGCCTGTCCGCTTGGGGCCGCGCTGTCTTCGATCATGGCGAGTTGCGGTGAGGCCGCAACGATCCGGTAGTGATGGATCCAGGCAGGCTTTGGAGCCGGGCCGGCCACGGCGACCGGAGCGGAAGAGGCGTTCGAAGTCGGGGCCGCAGCCGCAGGCCTGTTCATGGCGGCGCTCAGGGCCGCACGCGCCTTTTCGGCTGCTGCGTGGGCCTGTGCGGCCTCATCCGCACCGGAGTTTTCAGCACCCGTGACGGCGTGATTGGCTTCAATCAGGGAAATCCGCCGTGTCAGATCGTTCAGGCGGTCTTCTTCAGCTTTGCTGCGCCCTGCCAGAGATTGCCGCAGGCTCTCGACCTCGCCCCGCTCGCGTTCGATGACGCGGGCCTCTTCGGTGACGAGCTGAAGCACGTCGATCTGCTGCTGGGTCGCCATGGGCGCGGCCTGAAGGGTCTGGGCTGTCTTGACCGGATCGGCAGGAGGTGTGGGCGGAGCAACGGCCGGGGCGTCAGTTCCGGTGGCGTCAGTCTGGGCTGGCGCAGACTGCGATGCGGCTGACGGCGTGGCAACGGCGGCCGCAGGAGGCGCTTTCGGGGCGGTCGCAGAGGCGGGCGGGTTCGACGCAGCTTTCGGATGGCCGAGGGTCTGCATTTCCGCAAGATCGGCGGTTGCAGGAGGGGCCGCCACCGAAGCCGGTTCGGGGGCCTGAGCCACGGGCGCTGCCGCCTGATCCATACCCACTTCCTGACCAGGTGCAGAGACAACGCGGTGGTGATGCCCGCTGGTCGCCAGAATCCCCACGAGAAGAACGGCGCAGATCCCGAGACCCGAACCGCCGTAGAGCTTCTGGCGCGGGGTCAGCGCCTCGTAGCGCGAGATGATGGGCGTGAGAAAGGAAGGGGAGCCGGAGGATGCCGGTTCGGTCGTGTGACTGTCATCATGGCCCGTTGCTTCGGTGTCGTGACCGTCCGGATCGTCAGAGACCGTGTCGTGCTGATGCGGCGGTGGCGGTGCTGCCGGGATGGGATCCATCCGACGCGGGCCGGGTTCGGTGTTCAGGTGGTGAACTGTGGAACTCATAAAAAAGATCCTTCTGGCTGAGACTGCCAGAAGGATCGGGGAACGATCTGCGACTGAGTGCGAAAAATCAGGGCTTATCGACAACAGGATCCATAAACATCACGCCGACATTTACATTGGCGGCCAGAATGATGCGCGAGCGCGTTGGCGTGTCCTGTGTGAGGGCACTGTTGACGGCCGAGGCGGCACTGCCTGCCGCGACGCCGAGCTGCTGGCCCACGTTGAGACGCTGGATATAGTTCATGCCGCCAAGGGCGCTGTAGCTGCCCGTGACATTGGACGTGGTTTCGATGGCCTGACCAAGCCCCTGCACGAACGCCGCCGCCGCTGGCATGACAAACCGCTGGAAAATCAGGGGATCGACGCTGGAGGCGACACCCTGCTTCATGGTGTCCGGCGCCATCACCACGCCGTTTGTTGCCAGATTGCGGCCCTGATGAATGATCTTGTTGACCTGCACGACCAGGAGCTGCTCGTTTCCGGGTGCCCTTGCGACAGTCGCAATCATGCGGTCGCCAGCGATTGGACCGCTATCGGCCTCAAGCACGATCTGACCGGACAGGTCGCTGTCCGTTGCGGTGACGGTATGGGCATAGATCCCGCGACCGGCCGGAATCAGCGCTGGCGGAGCTGCCGTATCGTGTGAGGCCGTGGCCGCTGCGGATGCGCCCGTTGCACCACGCGTGGCCATTGTCTTCTCGGCCTGAGGCTGACCCTCCTGCTCTGGCTTGAAGACCGCCTCCTGAAGGTCAGAGACAGGCGGCCGGGTCTGAAGCCCGCTTTCGATGCGCGCGATCTCGGCGACGTAGCGCGCACGGCGCTTCTCACGCTCCTGCTGTTCGGCCTGAGAGGTTTCGCCATTGCCGGAAGAGGAATAGGCCGGATCGGTCTGCACAAGCGGTGCCTGCGGTGCATTTTCGATGTGCGGCGGCGTTGGCGGCGGTGCAGGAGGGGTAATTGGCGCGCTGTACCCGACTTCCTGCGGCTGACCACGTGAGCCATCATAGGACAGGACCGCATCCTTTTTTTCGCCCTTGTCGGCGCGCGCAACGGCCGGTGCCAGATCCGGCGTGTAAGACTGGCCCGCGCCTTCGGACTTCTGCGCGGTTTCGGTGTTCTGCAAGTGACGCAGACGATCCTGCTCCGGATTTGTGTTGGTTCCAGCGGGCAGAGCGTTCATCTCTGCGATCTGGCCCGGATCAGACTTGGGCATCTGCTTGGTCTCATGATGTGAGACAAAAAGCACCAGAGCGATCACGGAGACGGCCGAGGCGCCGAGCAGGACCAGACGGCGGTTTCCGCCGCGTGTCGCGCTCGACAGGACGGATTTGAACTTGGGAAGCTTCGGCATCATGGCGTCATGTCCTTGAGAGACGCGGACACGGTCCGACCGGAATCCGACAGGAGAATGTAGGGGGTCTGGCGGAAGGCATAGAGGGTGTAACCGTCTTCACCGCGCTCAGAACTGTCCCAGGCAGGCGTCATGAGCGCCAGCCGCGTGCGGATGTAGAGTTCATTCCCCATCCGCCACGCCCGCACATCGTCAGGGGAGAGACCTTCGACGCTCTGGGGAACGGCAGAGGCCGGAGCGATCCCCGAGAGCATGGCGTTCATGAAGGGCTCTGCCGTACCGGGGGCGGCTTCCGGTCCCATTTCCTGTTTGGCGTTAGGGCCGTCTTCGTTCACGCGCACCGTCAGGTTGTCGTCATAGGTGCCCCGACCGGCCAGAAGCAGGAACGAGATCGGCTTGATGGCGCCTTTGAGCGTGACGAGCAGCCCGCCACGCGGAGACAGCGACAGGGGCTCGATGTTGATGGTGTTGCTACCAGCATAAGGAACGCAGGTGTAAAAACCCGTGGTCTGCACGGCAGGGGAACCCCCTTTGCCCCCGTCAGACGAGCAGTTCTTCAGACCATCCGGATTGGCGGACGTGCTGGTCGTGTTCCACGCAATCGGCCAGGGTGCTCCGGAGCGGTCCACGAACGAGACGGCCGTAGGATAGCCCTTGGTCGTGAAAATCAGCGATGTCTGCTGGCCGGGTGCGAAAGACACGCGAATGGCCGGGCGGCTGGTCGGAGCCGCGACTTCCGTAGCGACATCCTCACGCGCCTTCTGGTTCTCTTTGAGACGGTTGCCGAGACGACGGATCATCTCCGGCGTCAGGGGAATGGCCTCATCTTCGGCGGCCTGCTGATCCTGTTGCTCGGCAGAGAGAGGGGGAGACGCTGGTGCGGTCTCCGGACCGGGGGCTGCCGACTGCGCCAGCGCGGTGAAGGGCATGAAGCCCATGAGGCCAAGAAGGGCGAGTGAAAAGGAACGGGTTTTCATGGCACGGATCCTCACTGCGGGCTGGCCACAAGCTGGGTGATGGCAATGCCGTCAGGGTGATCAGCGTCATCGACACGCTCGACATGCACGGTTGCAATCAGGGTCTGGGAGCTTTCCACATTGACGTTCTCGCAGGTCTGAACGAACGGGAACTGCACGACGTAATGGTGATGACCGTTGACCATGCTTTGCTGGCGAATGGTGGCCGCACGCGTCGGCTGCGCGTAGCAGAGCAGCTTGGCCTCTTTCATTTTCGCTAGATTGCCGTCCTGGACGAAGGACTGCGCGAACGTATTCCAGCCATTGATGGTGAAATGCGATCCGGCTGCGTTAAGCTGCGACGGATAATCCCGGTAATTGATGTTGTAGGGCTTGAGCGACCACTTGATGACCCACGACAGGAAATCTTCCTGACTGAGGATCGGGCTGTTCAGCGCGATAGCCGGGCGAGGGGCGTTGATCCCGTCCACGAAGAAATACTTCGGGAGTGGATGATACGACCACGCGCGGGCCAGAAGAACGGCCAGAACGACCACGACAGCCGCGAGGGCGATGGAGGTCTGCAAGGAACGCTCAACGATCTTTCCCTGAAAATCAGGATCGGTCAGACGTCGGCTCAGGGATCCCGAGGAGCGGCTCATGGCGCGATGTCTCCGTGGAACGACAGCGGGGCTGCGGATGGCATTTCAAACCTCATGATGACGGTGTTATCGTCACCGTGACCGTCTGATCTGCGACTGAGGCTGAAAAAATGGAGAAATTTGCGGATTAATCGCCCGAGCGCATGACGGCGGTCTGCTGGTGCAAACGGCTGATCCGGCGGCCGTTACGGCGCGTGCTCCAGAAATAGAATCCAGCCTTACCGAGGCATTCCCGGCGCACGTAATCCATCTTGCTCAGATAGACCTCGTATAGCGCAGGATCGAAGGTTTTTCGGATGTCTTTCTTGGAGCGGCGCGGCAGATGGAGCCAGCCGGACTGACTGACGATGGTACGATCGGTCAGGAGAAAATCCTCGGCCACAGCGTCAGGGGACTGGTGGGCGAAATGCCGCATGGCCAGTTCGTGCTGCATTTCGACGGACCACCGGGTGGTGCAGGCCTTCCGGCTGAAGCCGATGACCAGCCCGGTTGGTGAGTTCCGGACCTGCCATCTGCGGCTGCGACGCTCTTCTGGCGTCAGGCGCGAGGCCTGTTCCCACGTTAGGACGATGGACGGATCGGCGGGAATGGCCACAGACTCAGCAGTAGGCTGGAGACTGATGAGCTTGCGTTGCAGGCTGCGAACACTGCGGCCCATCTGTTTGGCAATGCGCTGGAGCCCGATGCGACGCTCACGGTGGGCCAGAAGTGTTGCAACGTCGGCGTCAGTCCAGACGACCTCGGTATAGCGTTCCCGTGCGGGCAAGCCGAGGGCAGCGCGCTTCTTGCGAACGGCCATGACTGTGCGGTTGAGGCGTTTTGCTATGGCAGGAAGATCTTCACCTTCGGCCCAGGCGCGGCTCAACCGGTTGATGTCGAGAAGAGACCACACCCGAGGTCCACTTCTGAGCGGGGTATGCTTGAGAGGAAGCCCTTCCTCTCGCGCAATGGCTTCGATTTTCAGGCGGCTTATGAACAATGCGGCCGCGATGTGCGCGACGTTTACACCCTGAGAGATCATCTTCCTCAGCAGGAGATTGACTTGATCGGCCGGTCTAAACGGCGCGAGCTTCGATGAAGCAGTGCTGTCTTTAACTCCGCTCTGAAGCAGCAACCCTGAATCGAGATAGGCCTGGGTAGACAGGGCAAATGACGAGGGCAGAGCAGCAGACATCGTTAGGGGCACCGTTATAGTTACAAACGGTATCCTTATCTAATGATGATATACAAAACACAACAGAAAACTTCTTCAAACGATAACCTTATCGTCCGTATCAGTTTATGATATCCTTCGTGACACGTTGTAAGACGTCTAATTTATCAAAGAATATCCTTGTCTGTTCAGAAGTAGAGAGGATCCCACGGTAGAGGCCCCGAACACGAAAGAGGGCGAAAGAGGCATCCTCCTTCGCGAAGCCTGCGAATAGCAATGCTGTCGGTACACGAAGGGCCGTTGCTATTTTTAAGAGGGTGTCGAGATTGGGATTTCTCATTCCGATCTCAATGAGATGGATTGCGGGCGCGTGAAGCCCGCTGGCGGTAGCCAAATCAGCACCGCTCAGGCCTCTGGCCAGTCGAATATCGCGTATTCGTTCGCCAAGATCTACGAGAACTGGCTGCCTCTTGTCGGGCGGAACCTTTTTACCCTCTTTAAGAGTGTGGTCTGTTTTGATTTTTTCCAATTCTGAAAGGATTTCAAGAAGTGAAGATCTATTTTTTTTAAAAATCGTACTAAGAGAAAGGCAGGTCTGTAGTTCACCGTCAGATGCTTGTCCGTCTAGTGGTAATGTTTCATGCCTATCCGGGGGCAAGATATTTCCAGGAAGTTCTTCAAACCCTTGAATTAGTTTCCATAGAGAGGTGTAGGAAGGTGCCTTACCTTTTTCTATATTTTGAACTGTATTGACTGACAGGCCACTCATAAAGCAAACCCTAACAACATTCAGCTCACGTTTTTCCCGAACCTCGCGTACTCTATCGCCTAACTCAGTCAGATATCCTTCAACAGAAGCATCATTTACCTGCGTCTCTGTTTTCTTGTTCATGGCTAATTTTCTCTCTCGGCAGGCTTACGCACCAGACTTCGGGTCCGGATACTGCAAAATACCGATGAGCGCGCCACTGACAACTGAGTTCGTATTGAACATTTCTCCTTAGTCGCATGTTGATCTCCGATTTTGAATTTTAGGTCCTTCAGGAGAAACTGAGTGTTTGTAATCTTGCCTCCCGATCTCGTGCAGCCAGCTCCAGCGACGCCCAAAGCTACGCTAACGGAAACGGCCTTTGAGATCAGTCACGTGTCCCCGTTTCTTCCTTCGCCCGCCCCCTCGGGGCCAGTCTCTCTGCCACCTCTCGCAATGTCGTACGCACAATCCGAGCCGTCGAAGGTGGTTCATCACTTCCACATAATCTCGGGATATGGCCATCAGGTGCCCCTCTCGTTCGCCGTTCGGCAGATCGTGCCCTTACGAGTGCGTGTTACTTACGGTGCTGGCGTTGATCCGGGTGAGGTCGTGGACTGGCGGGGTGGTCGGGAATGGAACAAGGTTCTGGCCACCACGGTCAGCCCACTCGGCGAGCGTATTGAAGTCGGGCGCGTACACGTCACTATTTTGAAGAAATAAGCGTTAGTCGCAGATCGGACTGCTTCTCTGCTGGGGCTTACCCAGGAGAGAGGCATGTCACCAGACGATCCAACACCGCACAGGGATACCCCGCAGAGTTCTCTGGCCCCTAACCTTGCTCTTGCACGGCACAACCTGCTTGAGCATTTCCGTGTCCGGAATGGACACACTTCCGGCACGGACGGGGCGATCATCGCCTCTCTGGCCGAT
>Ga0157365_10001087_pt1 | contig 11372 bp, 8 predicted proteins | sample AttsexASBM3_FD_111478 | JGI IMG/M metagenome (GOLD analysis project Ga0157365, IMG submission 111478) | Fungus gardens microbial communities from leaf cutter ant in Ribeirão Preto, State of São Paulo, Brazil - Atta sexdens ASBM3 | ecosystem: Host-associated > Fungi > Mycelium > Unclassified ... | reverse complement strand
GCTGACCGGGCCGTACCTGCGGCAGGGGCGGCTGGTGCGCGTGCTGGCCGATTTCGAATGGGCCCTTGCCCCGGGCACGGAGCGGGCGATATGGGCGGTCTACCCACCCAAGAAAGTCGTAGCCCCGAAAGTAAGAAGCTTCATCAACTTCATGGGCCGACGCTTCAGGGACCTACTGTATCGGGACCAGTCGTGACGGGGCGGACTGCGCATGGCAATTGCCGCAAAAGTCCTTTGCCGCCACGCACGTAGCGCGATCGGCAACAGCCGGGCTATGGAAACGTCATATCACCCTGTTCGACTTTTCCGAAAACATGGAGATCAAGATGGACACGCTGGTTATTGACCGGACCGAAAAGACCGACGTTGCCGCTTCGGGACATTTCTATGAATACAGCAAGGCTGCCAATCCCATCCGTCCCAGCCTGACGCCGCGCGTCCCGTATCATTTCTTTCCGCCGTCACTCTATGCGCAGGGCAGTAGCCGGGTCGTGCCGCTCGACCTCAGCGCGGAACTGAAATGCCCCGGCCCGGCCACCGGCCCCGGGCTGTGCGCCAGCTTTGTCCGCATCAATGCCGGCGACCGGATCACGATGGACCCGAACGCGACGTCAATCGTGTTCTACGCCATACGCGGTCACGGCAGCGCACGTTGTGGGTCGGTGGCGTTCGACTGGGCGCAGGGCGACTTCTTCGCCATTCCGGCGCTTGACGGCATCACGCTCGACGCCTCGGCTGATGCTGCACTTTACGCCGTGCATGACGCACCGCTGCTGACCTATCTCGGGGTGCGCGTCGATACGGCACGGTTCCGTCCCGTCGTGTTCCGGGCGAAGGATGCGGACCGTGAACTGGACCAGGTCAGGCGTTCGCCCGCCGCCGCTGAACGGAGCCGTGTCAGCGTCCTGCTGGCCGCGGATGAATTCCCGCTGACGCGTACCGTCACCCATACGCTGTGGGCAATGTACGGGACCATTGCCGCGGGCACCGAACAGAAACCGCACCGCCATCAGTCCATTGCCCTGGACTATATCGTGGACTGCGCGCCGGGCTGTTATTCACTGCTGGGCACGGACCTTGACGCGGATGGCCGGATCATCGATCCGGTACGGGTCGATTGGGAAGCAGGCTGCGCGTTCGTGACACCGCCGGGTTACTGGCATGCCCATTTCAATGAATCACAGGCCGAAGCGCGCCTGATCCCGATACAGGATGCAGGTCTGCAGACCTATCTGCGGACGCTGGACATCCGCTTCGCCTGACGACGGCCGGACGCCGCGCGGTGGCGTACCCTGCCACCGCGCCCGGCTCGCGTTCACCGGGCCGGGCAGGGGCATGCCGTCATTGCGTCCTCCCGGTCGTAACCGCGACGTGGCAGGAAAAATGGGCCTGACTGCAATGGGTACCGAAAAACGATCTATCTGCGCGACATCCCGGCATGCAGGGGACGTGCCGGATTGCCCGCCACCGTGTCACCCGGCGCCACGTCATGCGTGACAACGCTGCCTGCCCCGATAATGGCATGATCCCCAACCGTGATACCCGGCAGGATAATGGCGCCCCCGCCAATCCAGACATGTTTGCCTATGGTCACGGGGCGACCTGATTCCAGCATTTTCTGGCGCAATGCAGGATCACGCGGATGGTCGGCGGCCAGGATCTGGACACCGGGGCCGACCTGCGTGCCGTCCCCGATCCTGACCGGAACCACATCAAGCACGATGCAGCCGAAGTTCAGGAACACGCTATCCCCCAGAAAGATGTTATAACCGTAATCGCAGTAGAAGGGCGCGCGTATGGTTGCGTTCGTTCCGGCATGTCCAAGCCGTTCGTGCAACGTCCCGTCATGACGATTGTACCGGGCAAGCCATTCGGCGCACTGCGCCATGTCCCGCTGCAATTCGGGGTCGCTGGCGACATACAGGTCGCCAGACAGCATTTTCTGCTTCTCGCTCCGTCGGGATGTCATGTCCGGTCATGCGGCGTCTTGCCCAACGGCGCGCCCGGCGTCCAGTCCGAAAAACGCACCTTCAGGCCCTGACGTTCCGGCGTGCGGCACATCGGCCCGATCAGGCAGAAGTCCGCCAGCGGAAAGGGGGCCAGACGCACAGGCGGCCAGATCTTCCCATCGGCCAAGACCTGAAGCCGCGATACCCCGTCCATAATGGTCGCCCGCATCCAGAAATCCGATCCCTTATCAGTGGCCATGTCAAGCATGCCGACTGCAATGGCGCTGTGACGCGGCCTGTTCACCCAGGCGTCGCCATGCCGCCCGCCATCGCACCCGTGACAGGGGTGGCCCGCCCTGCCATGCCCGGATGCTGCATGTTCCTTGCGCCTGCGTTGCTCACTGCCAGACTTTCCATATCCGTCACGCTTCACCATTCATGTACATCCGTCCACATAGCGCAAGGCTAAACCCGTTCCCACATGGCCGGTAACCAGACTTCTTCCCGCCGTTTTAATCCCGATCGCAGGCAGCGCATCCATGCTTCAGGGGATCATTCACCGTTGGGTCGCCGGGACATCGCCAATATCGTTCACCGGATATACCGACAGGACTGACGGTCGTGTCCGGAACGGCCAGTGATCCCTGACAACAGGATACCGTATGTCAGACACCCTGTCTGGCCAGTACGTCCATCAGTTCAAACGCATTCTGCGTGGCGGCGCCATAAACGGTATTGTCGTAAATTGTCCAGACATCGATGCCCTGCATGGCAAGTGTGGCGACAACGCCCGCATGGGCGGCTATAGCGTCCTGTCCATAAGCTGATTCATACATGACGGGGGAGCCATGCAGCCGGAAATAGGCACGCCTATGCCAGCCGCCCGGTTGCGCCGCAGGCAGCGGGCGGGCGGGATCAGCTGCGACACGGGCAACTTTCTGTCGTTCCAGCATATGCTCGACGTCAGGCCTGAACCAGCTGGCATGCCGTGGTTCCAGCACAATATCGTCCGTAACCGTGGTTTTCAGATCACTAAGGAACCGTTCGGCGCTGTCACCGGGATAGGCGAAGCTGGGGGGAAGCTGGACCAGGACAGGCCCGCGCTTACTGCCCAGACCGTCCGTTTCCCCGGCAAAGCGGTCGAGCAGCGCCTGACAGTCCACAAAACGACGTTCATGCGTAATCGCCTTGGGCAGCTTGACGGAAAAACGGAACCCCGGCGGCACGCTGGCCGCCCAGCGTTCATAGGTCGTACGCCGATGGGGCCGGTAGAAGCTGCTGTTGATCTCGACAGCGGAAAAACGTGCGCCATAGCGTTCCAGATGCGTGCCGGATGCAGGAAACCGATCAGCAAGCGCAGGTGGGATTGACCAGCCAGCAACGCCAATATGGATGGACATGGCCTGTTTTTCCTCCGTTCGGGACAGCAGGCGGTGAACCGTTCCCCGGACCAGCGGCATCATATTCCCGGAAAATGGTGCGGCAGGGGATAAAAAATGGACAATTCACCGTATCCGCAGGACTGCCCGCGTCAGGCATGGGCATCCAGCCAGTTGCAGATTGCATTGATCACCTGATCTTCAATGCCGAAATAACCATGCGGGGTGAGGGAACCACACTCCCTTTTCGACCGGGTGGCGCCCCCCGCCACCATCAGCACATGCACATCCCTGCTGGCCGTCATGGCGGCTGCGATCTGCCAGGCCGCCGTGGGTGGCGCCACATTGCACCGATCATCGCGATTGGCGACCACAAGGACAGGCACGCCTATGTCCTGCGGGCTGGCACTGAATACCGTCTCCCGGCTGCCGCCCATGACAGATACGGATTCCGTCAGCACGACACCGGCAATGCTGCTGGCTGGTGCATGCGCCGCACCATTTACGGCAGCGACTGTTCCCTGACTTGTACCCAGCAGGAAAACAGGGCCCGGTCCCTGCTGGTGCGCAAGGGCGACAAGACCACCCACAACACGCGCATAAGCCGACGATGCGCGATGTCCCCTGAGGTTGGCATGATCGGGTGTATCGGGAATGAGGACGGCATAGCCGCGCCTGTTCCATAATTCCCGCGTCCGTACGACAAAATTGTCGCCATGGCGGATGCGTCCATCGTGCTCAAGGCCGATGTCACCCGCCCCGCCGGGCAACATGACAATGGTCCCCCGCGGGCTGGTGGGCGCGGCAAAAAGCACACTCAGCCGATCACCACCATTCAGGGACAGGTGGAAAACCCGCCCGTTCCGGCCATGGTCCGCGGCAATGGCGGGCGTGGCCTGACCATTGTGGTCCTGCGCGAAAGCCATTGATGGCAGGGCTGCAAGACACAGCAGGACCGCGACCATGGCGCGCGGGGAGACGGAAGAAGGGCGAGCAAAAATCACACCGGACGTCCCCCTGCGTTGCCATCGCGATAGCGCATGTCACATGGTAGCGGGGTATCCGGGCAATGCCCAGCCCCGTCGGAGACACTCGAACCATGGCGCTGCGCCAGGCCCGACCAGATGGATGACATGGCAAAATGTTTTGACATCGCATTGTTCCGCGTGCCAATAGAAGAAACAGCACAGCTTTCCCATCAGTTCGTTCATCAACGGCGGTGAGCGGCAGGAAAACTGCAGAATCGGTCACGACGACACCCGGACGGCCAACGATGGTCCCCGTGCCTGAAGAAGGCGTCTCCATCCATATCGCATGATGGGGACAGGATGCGATGACGTGGACAAAGGATTTCTAAAGGCTGGAAACCCGCGCACCCTGCTCGCGGCATTCCTTTATTTCGATGTCTCCTTCATGGTGTGGGTCCTGCTTGGCCCGCTGGGCATTTCCATTGCCCATGACCTGCATCTGAACGCAGGCCAGAAGGGACTGCTGGTGGCCACGCCCGTTCTGGCGGGTGCGCTGCTGCGTGTGCTTGCTGGCGCGCTGGTCGATCACTTCGGGCCGCGCCGGGTCGCGATTGGCGCCCAGATTCTTGTTATCGCCGGGCTGTTCCTGACATGGCTGATCGCGCCACACAGCTATGGCGCACTGTTTGGGGTCGCACTTGTGCTGGGCGTCGCCGGGGCGTCGTTCGCGATTGCGCTGCCGCTCGCCTCCGCATGGTATCCGCCGCAATATCAGGGCACGGCGCTGGGCATTGCCGGGGCTGGCAATTCCGGCACGGCGCTTGCATCGCTGTTCGCGCCCGGCCTGGCCGTGCTTTATGGCTGGGTCAACGTGCTGGGTCTGGCAACGCTGCCGCTGACCGCCGTGCTGGTCGCCTTTATATTTCTGGCCAGTGAACCGCCGCAGCGTCGCTCCAGTGGCGGCCTGGTGACGTGGCTGCCCGTCCTGCGCAGCGGCGACTGCTGGCTGCTGATGTTCTTTTATGGTGTGACATTCGGCGGTTTTGTTGGGCTTGCCTCGTTCCTGACCATCTATTTCAACGACCAGTACGGCCTGCCGCCCGCCATTGCCGGAAGCTGCACGGCGCTGGTCGTGTTTGTTGGCTCCTTCGTGCGTCCGCTGGGGGGCGCCATGGCCGACCGGATCGGGGGCGAACGCGCCCTGAGCATCCTGTTCGCGCTTGCTGTCGCCATCTTTGCCGTGATCGGCTTTGGCCTGCCCACGATCTGGCTGGCTTTCCCGGCCTTTTTCCTGGGCATGCTGGTGCTGGGTCTGGGCAATGGCGCGGTCTTCCAGCTTGTGCCCACGCGTTTCCCCAGCCGGGTCGGTATCCTGACCGGACTGGTGGGCATGAGCGGCGGCGTAGGCGGGTTCTACCTGGCGTCATCGCTGGGGGCCGCGCGACAGGCCACGGGGTCCTACGGCCCCGGCTTCCTGGGCTTTGCCGCGGTTGCGCTGGTGGCGTTTGCATGTGTTGGCGTGTGCCGTCGCCGCTGGGCGGCTGAACGCCCCCGGATTTCGGCTGAAGCCGATGCGACCGCCTCTTCATAATATCAGATCAGGAACGCATCCCGTGACCTGTATTTCCGACGTGCTCCGGCCCGCTTCGCTTACGGTCGGCTTCACCACCGTTCTTGCCAGCCTGTGTACCGGCCAGGCGGCTCATGCCGACACCGCGCCCGCCGCAGGCGTCATGGCAACCAGCATCCGCCCGACCTCGTCCCATCCACCTGAAAAGGCGGCCGTCCACCACGTGTCACTGCCACACAGCCCCGACTGGGGAGTATTCAATGCCGGAAAGGGGGCCGCGGCCGGTTTCGGGACCGTTGGTGGCTTCGGTCAGGCGCGCTGGGCCGAGGACTGGAGCGACATTGTCAATACGCCGCCTGAACAGCGCCGGAATGACTGGTTCAACCGCCTGAAATACATTCCCCTGACGGACAGGGGTGATATCTGGCTGTCCATCAATGGGGAGGAACGGCTGCGCTACGCCTTTGAAAACCAGCCGCAGATGGGAACCGCCGGCAAGACCAACGCCAGCCGCGTGCTGCTGCGCAGCCAGTATGGCGCCGACCTGCACCTGGGCGAACATGTCCGCGCCTATGCCGAGTTCCTGTGGGGCGAAGCCGGGGGATCGAACTATTATGGCTACCAGACCGGGGTACAGCGCGAGCGGCTGAATCTCCAGCAGGGCATTCTGGAGGTGAAAGGCAGAATGCTGGGGGCGCGGATGGGCGTGATCGGCGGTCGCCAGATCTTTCTTGATGCCCCCGTCACCATGCAGTCCGCGCGCGACCTGACCAATGCACAGCAGTCATGGGATGGATTCCGTGGCTATGCGGTGTGGAAATCCTTCCGGCTGGACCTGTTCGATTTCATGCAGACCAACAAGCTGCCGCGCAATGTCTTTGCCGACGGCACGAACTACAACGCCCGGATGTATGGGATCTATACATCCACGGCGCTGCCGAAATTTTCGGTCATGGGGCAGAAAAGCCAGATTTTCGCCGATGTGTTCTTCATTGGCTACCTGTTCAACGGTGCATCGGCGGCGCTGGCCACCACAACAGGCACACAGGCCGGGTCAACCCGGCGCGACAATATCGGCGCACGTGTGTGGGGGAATGTCGGTCCCTTCGATATCAGCCTGACGGGCGTGTTCCAGGGCGGCGAATTCCGTCCCGCCGGTGGCGGGGCGACACGCCCGGTGCGGGCCTATGCCGTCAACGGGACGCTGGGGTGGACGGCAAAAAACCTGAAGGCGAAGCCATCCATCGCACTACAGGGCGACCTGTTTTCAGGCGGGGCGTATCACAGCAGCGATGGCGCGGTCGGCACATTCGCCACTCCCTATTTCCCGCTGCCGTATTATAATGACGTGACGCTGGCCCTGACATCACAGAACCTGGTCGGTATCGGGCCGGTCATTACGGCAGCGCCACTGGCGAACCTGCACCTCAAGCTGCATGTACCCGTTTTCTGGCGCGAAAGCACGCAGGACGCGGTATATGGCACCGGCAAGATCTATGGCTGGCGCAACGGCCTGTCTGGCGGGTTCATCGGCACCACGCCCCAGACGCAGCTTGCATGGAACTTCGCGCCCCACTGGACATGGACGCACGATATTGCAGGCTTCGTCGCATCGCAGGGGATGCACCGCGCGGGGGCGAAGGACGGGGCGTTTTACATGCAGACCATGGAATTCAAATTCTGACAGCCGATCGTATGACAGGAGAAACGAACATGACCGGAACGGGAAACATCGTCATCATCGGCAACGGCATGGTTGGCCATTACTGTGCCGAGCAGCTTGTGGCGCATGGACTGCATGAAGACTGCGCGATTCACATTTTTGGCGACGAACCACACCACGCCTATGACCGCGTGCACCTGACCGATTACATGAGCGGACGCGACGCGCTGGCGCTGCGCCTGCATGTGGATGATTTCCACACCCATCACGACCTGACCCTGCACCGTGGCGTCAGGGTGACACGCATCGACCGCGCGGCGCGGATGGTGGAAAGTGCCGAAGGGCTGCTGCCATACGATACGCTGATCCTTGCCACCGGTTCCACGCCCTTCGTGCCGCCGGTTCCGGGCAATACCGGCACGGCGGGGCTGGTCTACCGCACGCTGGATGACCTTGACATGATCCGGGCAGCGGCAGAAGGCGCGTCGCACGGCGTGGTCATTGGCGGCGGACTGCTGGGGCTGGAGGCCGCCAACGCACTGTCGGGGCTGGGGCTGTCCACGGCCGTTGTCGAATTCGCGCCGCGCCTCATGCCGGTGCAGCTTGATGACGACGGCGGCCAGGCCCTGAAGCAGCGGATCGAGGCACTGGGGATCGAGGTGCTGACATCCCATGCCACGCAGCGGATCACCGCGGGCGAGACACACCGCCACCGGCTTGTCTTTGCCGACGGCACGTTCCTTGAAACCGATCTGGTCGTGTTTTCCGCAGGCATCCGCCCGCAGGACAGGCTGGCGCGTGACTGCGGGCTGGCCATCGGACCACGCGGCGGCGTCGTGATCGACGGGCAGTGCCGTACGTCCGACCCGGCGATCTACGCAATCGGGGAATGCGCGTGCTGGAACGGGCAGGTATTCGGGCTGGTGGCGCCGGGCTACACCATGGCGCGCACGGTCGCGTCCACCCTGGCGGGGGAAGACGCCGCGTTTACCGGGGCGGACATGTCCACCAAGCTCAAGCTGCTGGGGGTGGATGTCGGCTCGATTGGCGATGCGCATGGCGCGACACCCGGCAGCCGGAGCTACCGCTTCATCGGGGAAGTGGACGGGTCCTACCGCCGCCTCGTACTCTCGGCGGATGGTAGCCATGTACTCGGCGCCGTGCTGGTGGGGGACAACGCCTATTACGACACGATCGTGCAATATGTACAGAACGCCATCAGCCCCCCGCCGGACCCGGCGGCCCTGATCCTGCCGCGCGGGGAGGGGGCCGATCTGCTGGGGGCGGACGCGCTGCCGGATACGGCCATGATCTGTTCGTGCCACAACGTGACAAAGGGGGCGATCTGCGCCTCCATCGAGGGGGGCTGCACGGATATTGCCGGCCTGAAGCAGACCACGAAGGCCAGCACGGGCTGTGGTGGCTGTTCGACCCTGCTCAAGAACGTGTTCGAGACCGAACTCGAAGCGCGCGGCATTACGGTCGACCATAGCCTGTGCGAACATTTTTCCTATACGCGGCAGGAACTGTATTCCCTTGTCCGCGTGCATGGCATCCAGACGTTTGAAGACCTGATGGCGCAGTACGGCAATGGCGGTCTGGGCTGTGACACCTGCAAGCCCGCTGTCGGTTCGATCCTGGCATCGGCCTGGAACAGGCCGATTACGGACCCGCTCTATATCCCGCTGCAGGACACGAACGACACGTTCATGGCCAACATGCAGAAAAACGGCACCTATTCGGTCGTACCCCGCATCGCGGGCGGCGAGATCACGCCGGAGAAGCTGATCGTACTTGGTCAGGTGGCGAAGAAATACGGCCTGTATACCAAGATCACCGGCGGCCAGCGCATCGACCTGTTCGGCGCGCGGCTGGAACAGTTGCCCGATATCTGGGGTGAACTGCTGGAAGCAGGATTCGAGACCGGGCAGGCATATGGCAAATCCACCCGGACCGTGAAATCCTGCGTGGGCAGCACATGGTGCCGCTATGGCGTGCAGGACAGCGTGGGCAAGGCGCTGGATCTGGAAAACCGCTACAAGGGCCTGCGTTCACCGCACAAGCTCAAATTCGCCGTGTCCGGCTGCACCCGCGAATGCGCGGAGGCGCAGGGCAAGGATGTAGGCGTGATCGCCACCGAAAATGGCTGGAACCTGTATGTCTGCGGCAATGGCGGCATGCGCCCGCGCCATGCGGAACTGTTCGCGACCGACCTGGATGCCGAAACGCTGGTGAAATATATCGACCGTTTCCTGATGTTCTATATCCGGACGGCGGACAAGCTTCAGCGTACCTCGGTCTGGCGCGAAAACCTTGAAGGCGGGCTGGATTACCTCAAGGACGTCATCATCAACGACAGCCTTGGCATCTGTGCGGAACTGGAACGACAGATGCAGATGGTGGTGGACCGTTACCACTGCGAATGGCGCGATGCGCTGACGGACCGTGAAAAACTCAAGCGGTTCCGTACCTTCGTCAATGACAGCCGTCCCGATCCGAACATCCGCACCATACCCGAACGCGATCAGGTCCGCCCGGCAGATAACCTGCCGGAAACCACGCCATCGGCCGGGCCTGCAGACTGGACCGAACTGTGCGGACACGATGATCTGGTGGCCATGTCCGGGGTCGTGGCGTGGCATGATGGCGACCAGATCGCCCTGTTCTACCTGCCCGCGACGGAGGGCGCGCCCGCCCGGGTCTATGCGATCGACAATCACGACCCGTTTTCGAACGCCAACGTGCTCGGGCGCGGCATCATGGGCGATCTGAAGGGACAGGTGGTGGTGGCCTCGCCGCTGTACAAGCAGCATTTCCGCCTGGAGGACGGGCAGTGCCTGGAGGACCCCGCCGTAAGGCTGCGGACATGGGACGCCCGCGTGGAAAACGGAAAGGTGGAGATCCGCGCCAAAACGGTTGCAGCGCCGCCGGAACCCGTATCGGCCTGACCCCATGGCGCGGGAGGACATCCGCACGGTCTGCCCCTATTGCGGGGTGGGCTGTGGGGTCATACTGGAAGTGGAAAACGACCGCATTGCAAAGGTGCGGGGCGATGGCGCGCACCCTGCGAATGGCGGCCGCCTGTGCACCAAGGGCAGTTCGTGCGACCGGCCGCTCCTGTCCGACCAGCGCCTGCGCCACGCCGCCATCCGTCCCCGGCGCGGGGAACAGGCCGCGCCTGCGGGCATGCAGCAGGCCATCGATGCTACGGCCGCACGGCTGCGCGCCATCCTTGACGAACATGGGCCCGACGCCATCGCCTTTTACGTGTCGGGGCAGATGTCGCTGGAGGCGCAGTACCTGATCAACAAACTGGCCAAGGGGTTTGTCCGCAGCCAGCATATTGAATCCAATTCCCGCCTGTGCATGGCTGCGGCAGGCACAGGCTACAAGCTGTCCCTTGGCGCCGACGCCCCGCCGGGCAGTTATGAGGATTTCGACCGCACCGACCTGTTTTTCGTCATTGGCGCCAACATGGCCGACTGCCATCCGATCCTGTTCCTGCGGCTGATGGACCGCAAACGGGCAGGTGCGCGGCTGATCGTGGTTGACCCGCGCCGGACGGCCACGGCGGAAAAGGCCGACCTGTACCTGCCGATCCGCCCCGGCACGGATCTGGCGCTGCTCAATGGCCTGCTCCACCTTCTGGTCAAAAACGATGCGATCGACAGGGACTTCATCGCCCGGGCCACGACAGGGTGGGAGGCGATGGAACCCTTTCTGGATGAATACGCCCCCCAGGCCGTGGCCGAAATCACCGGCCTGCCGGTTGAGGACATCCTGACCGCCGCGCGCTGGATTGCGGAGGCCGGGGAGTGGATGAGCCTGTGGACCATGGGCCTG
>Ga0157365_10001086_pt1 | contig 11375 bp, 7 predicted proteins | sample AttsexASBM3_FD_111478 | JGI IMG/M metagenome (GOLD analysis project Ga0157365, IMG submission 111478) | Fungus gardens microbial communities from leaf cutter ant in Ribeirão Preto, State of São Paulo, Brazil - Atta sexdens ASBM3 | ecosystem: Host-associated > Fungi > Mycelium > Unclassified ... | reverse complement strand
TTCAACCTCGGCCTGCGAAGCGCGCAGGGGCTGGCGGAAGCGATTGCGGGGGCAGGGGACATTGGCGCACGCACGGTGCTGCGGCGTTACGAATGGCAGCACCGGAAGGAAACCGCGCCGCTGTTCGCCGCGACGAACGGGATTGCGACGCTGTATACGCGTGATGAAGCCCCGTTCCGCGTGCTGCGGAAGGCGGGGCTGAAACTTGCCCAGTCCGTCGGGCCGTTTCGGGATTCCGTCAGTGCGATGTTGATGGATCGGGGGTGAAGTTTGTATGTTTGAACGAAATTTATCTTATGATATATGTGTAGATAGCTATTTATTATATCAACTTTTGATTTAGGGTGTGTAATGGAAGCGTCCCCCACAAGAGTTATTCAATATTTTAATGGTGAAAAGCAAAATCTCATACCACTTTTCCAAAGGCCATATTCGTGGCGGTCCCCTAATTGGAAGACACTGTGGGATGATATTTTGTTACAATACGACGCCGACGACAGATCTGTTCACTTTATGGGAACAATAGTCTCCGTTCCAGCAAGAAGTGTTCCCGTGGGGGTTAGTAAATATCTAATCATTGATGGTCAGCAACGCCTTACGACGGTTTCGATATTGCTTGCCGCGCTGAGAGATAATTTGGATGATAACGCAGCGGCTCGGATACAAGAGGTTTATCTAATAAATCGTTTTCGAGACGCGGAAGACACATTAAAATTTGTGCCTACGCAAATAGATAGGCAGCAATATCAATCATTGATTTTGGATCATACTGTTGTAGATCAGCAAAATCTGATATGTCAAGCATATATTTATTTTTCTCGTTTGCTGAGAGAAGGATTGGATACCAACGGCGATCCAATTGTTCCGGCGAAAATTCTCACAACTATTGAGCAAGCATTGCAAGTCGTGATGATTAATCTTGGGGACGACGACGACCCATATCTGATATTTGAAAGCTTGAATTTTAAAGGCGAACCATTAACTCAAGCCGATTTGGTGCGAAACTATATTCTAATGCGTTTCCGCCACTCACTGTCAGTGGGTGGGGAGCAAGAGCGAATTTATAGAACTTATTGGGCTCCAATGGAAGATAGGTTAGGCGAAAACGTCACCGAATTCTTGCGGCATTATGCAATGAAAAACGGGGATAATGTTTATCAGGGTGGTATTTATGCAGCAACTAGGGCTCTTCTGCGAGGCCTAAACCACCCTGAGGACGTAGAAAAAGAATTGGAAAGGATGAATTCGTTTGCAGAAATTTATTCCAAATTTCTCGATCCATCTCAAGAAGCGGATGAAGAAATTAGAGCTCGGTTGATAAATCTTAAGGATTTGGACGTAGGAACTTCTTATCCGCTTCTGTTGCGTTTATTTGAGAGTTACAGTTCAAGTGGAATGAACAAAGAGCACTTAAATAAATGCTTGGATCTCGTTGAGGCTTTTGTGGTTCGGCGAGCTATTTCGTTCGTTCCCACCAACGCTTTAAATAAACTGTTTCTTCAATGGGCGCGTCAATTCCCTCTGGAAAATCACAAGGATTGGTTGCACGCCTCAATGTCATCGGGAGCAGGTAGCAGGAGGTTTCCAAGTGATAGCGAATTTTCAGAAAATTTTCGAAAACTCTCACAGTACGGACGTGGATATACGCGCTTCGTGCTATTGAGACTTGAGAAAGCTATAGAACATAAGGAGCGTGTCGATTTGACGAGTGTCACTATTGAGCACATTTTGCCTCAGACCATAACTGATGAGTGGAAAACTATGCTTGGTGAACGTTGGGATAGTATTCACGTAAGCCTCAAGGACACTTTCGGGAATCTAACTCTCACTGGATATAATCCAGAGCTTGGAAACTTAGCATTTGAAGAGAAAAAAAATAAGCTGTCGAATACCCATATAGAGCTTAACAGGTTTGTTTTAGATCAAGTTTCTTGGGGTGAAGCAGAAATTAATGCTAGGGCTGAAGAAATGTACAAAACTGCAGCGTGCTTGTGGGTTGGTCCAGTAGAGAGTTAATAATTGAATTACAATTAAAAAGTAAATGGAAGAAGGGTAAATTTTTTAATAGCGAGATACTTTCTTGTATTGGGCTTCGAAGTTGACCTCGTTATTGAGGTCAACTCTGCATTAAAGATACTGTTATTTTAAGATCAATGAGTTCGTAAACTGTCTTACGCCCCCTCAGGCGGCGTAAGATCATAAAACGTCTGCAAATCCACAGTGAAATGCGGCGAGTATGCCGGATCGCGCTGGAAGATCGGGCTGTCTTTCCACTTTTCGATCATATACTGGCTCTCGCGGAAGAAGCGCGCCTCGTGCTCGGGGCGGTCGTCGCTGCCGCGTGACAGGCTTTCATGGTGCACGGCCACGAACTCGTTGCACTGGATGATGCGCCAGCCCGCCGTCCGCAGCTTCAGGCACAGATCGACGTCGTTATACGCAACCGTCAGGTGCTTTTCGTCAAAACCCTCGACCTGATCGAACGCATCGCGACGCACCAGCATACCCGCCGCCGTCACCGCGCTGACTTCATGCGTCAACACGGCCCGCCCGATATAACCGTAATCGCCATCCGCCAGACCCCGATGCACATGGGCTGCAATCGCCGCCGGGCCAACCGCCACGCCCACATGCTGGATCATGCCGTTGGGATAGAAGAACTTGCCGCCAACCGCGCCGATATCGTCATCGGACGTGATTTCACCCAGCAGCACGGACAGCCAGTTCGGATCGTCCACGAACAGGTCATTGTTCATGAAGAACAGATAGTCCGCCTTGCTCTGCGCCACCGCAAGGTTGTTGAGGCGTGAGAAGTTGAAATCCTCTTCCACCCGCAGCACCTTCACGCGCGGATCGCGCACGATGGTGTCGCAATAATCGCGCGCTTCCTGCGTGACCGACCAGTTATCGACCAGAATGATCTCGAACTTCTTGTGCTTGGTGTGCTTCAGAACACGCTCGACACACTCAGCCGTGATCTCGATCTGGTCCTTGAACGGAATGATGATCGAGACGGTGGCTTTGGCATCGGTGGGCCACGCCACATGATACAGCGTCAGTCCACGGATCGAGCTGACCTTCGCCTTGTGCCCCATGCGCTTGAGGTGATCGCCCACCGCGCGCACGCCGGAATCGATGGCATAGGTCTTGTTATCGACGCGCACGGCGGTCGAATTGGCCGTCTTGCGCCAGTGATACAATACTTCCGGCACGTGTATGATCTGCTCATGCGGCACGATTTCCGTCAGACGCAGGATCAGGTCATGGTCCTGCGCGCCGTCATACGCACTGTCCAGCGGGCCGGTCTGCTTCAGCACGTCATTCTTCACGAGCAGGAAGTGACAGATATAGTTGCAGCCCAGCAGATAGCGATAGTTGAAGTCCGGCTTCAGGTTCGGCTCCAGGAAATAACCAGCCTGATCGACCTTGTCCTCGTCCGAGAACAGAACCTGCGCGTTGCTCTGCTGCGCGCTGCTGATCATGACTTCCAGTGCGACATCAACCAGCGCATCGTCATGGTCGAAGAACGCCACCCACTCGCCCTTGGCGGCCGCGATACCGGCGTTGGTCGCGCCCGCAATGCCGAGGTTCTTTTTCAGCGTGATCGGGCGGATACGCTTGTCGGCCTTGGCGTATTCCTTGATCTTTTCCGCTGTCGCCGGGCATTTGCCACCATCGTCGACAATCAGCAGTTCCCAGTTCTGATAGGTCTGGGCCAGCACGGAATCGACCGCTGCCGTAAAGTCCGGCATCTCCGGCTTGTAGGTCGGGCAGATCACGCTGACCAACGGCTCGACCCGGCGTGTCTTGTGGACCTTGCGCTCCAGCGCCACGCGCTCGCGCAGGGCGGCGTAATAATGGCGCGCCCAACGGTCGTAATCGCCCAGATTGAAGCCGGGCGTCGGCATCAGATCGACCATCGCCGAACGCAGCGTCTTGATCTCGTTATGCAGCCGGTCGATCGTGCTGCTGATATCCAACAGCTTGCCTTCCAGCGCATCCTCGACGATCGACGTGACCAGCGGGCCACCGTCAAGTTCGATGCCGTCCGGCACGACGGTGAAGCGGAACGTCACCTGACCCGTGCGCTTGCGCTGCTTGGGGATGCGGATTTCAAAGCCGCAGTTCGGGTCGCCACCGATCGCCGCTGCCACGTCACCGCGATAGCGATCGGCGCGGGCCTGCGTGAAGCGCACGCCATCCATCGTGACCGCAATCTCGCACGCGCCGGTGCGTTCGCCGGTGCGCGGGTTGATGCGCTGGATCCAGCCACGCAGCGCGCCATGCTTGTACCCGTCCACGAAGGAGCTGTACTGATAGATCGAACGGACAGTGAACGTAGTTTCCTCGACCGTCGGGCCGCCTTCTTCCGACAGCTCCAGCGGGAGTGCCGCGCGGTTCGGGTGACGCAACGAGAGTGTGTGGGGCTTGCCGTCGACGAACTGCTCGGGGATTTCGAACTGGAAGCCCAGTTGGTCGCTGTTCAATCCGGCTGAGGCTGCGACATCGGGGCGGGAGTTGGAGCAGACGATGTGCCCCACTTCCTGCTGATCAATAAGAACATGCAGTATAGTTGGGGTGTCAGGATTATTAGTGTCGATTGCCCAGCCGCGTACAATACCGTCGAAGATACCGTCGAAGTGACCAATGAAACGGGTATTTACAGCCAAGGCTACCAAGACAAGTCTCCTGTGAAAAACGACGTGGGGTCGAGCGCTCGCCGAGAATTTCTACTATAAGGCGGTGAGTTCGTTCTGCGGTCAATCAAAAGCAAACGGAGTTTTCGAAATTTTTTCTATTGACCCGACCTTTTTATGTCATGGTGGTGTCACAATACATCCCAAGCCCTGGCGCGTCATTGCTGCGCACGCATTCGATGCTGCCGAACGGGACAGTCCAGTCAGGCGAGCGCGGTATAGCAGCCGTCCACGAGACGAAACCGGCTCTACCAGATTCTGTGCACCCTTCAGGTCGGCAAAATCTGCCTGCCGGGCAATCGTGTTTGCAAAGCGTGCCTGTCCTTCGGATGTAAACGCACCGACCTGGATCGCCCACGCGCCATAGCTGGAGACATCGACTGGCGCAGGCTGCGCGCGCTGCGCGGTGACGACTGCCCCGGCTGGCGCATACTGCGTGCTCGGCGGCGGCGCATACGTGGTCTCCGTCGCTGACCCGGGATAGGGCTGGGGCGGCGCAATCGGCGCTGGCTGAGACAGGGGCGGTGCCGTATCGGGCTGCGATGGCCGCTCGTTCGAGGGGGCATAGGCCGCGGCTGCGGTGGCCGATGCTTCCTGCTCCTCCGGGCTTTGGACGTCCTGCGACTGCGGCGGTTCGTAGGCTGCGTCGCGCCAGTTGCCGGAACTCGGCGCAGCGGACGCATAGGCACCCTGTTGCGAGCGCGTATTGAGCTGATCTGTGGTGGCGTACGCTGAAAGCGGCCCCGTCAGCGGACGGTCATTCCCGAGATTGGGCGTGATCGCCGCGACGTAATTCACCGTTTCATTCGGCAGCGAACGCCCGGTGCTCAGGTAATCGTCCAGCCGCGTCGGTCCGGCGTTATAGGCGGCCAGAAACGCCGGGGCACCGTATTTGGCATAGAGGATGCCGATATATCCCGTCCCCGCCATGATGTTGTTGCGTGGATCGTATGGGTCTGCCCCCAGCGAGAATCGCGCCTGCATTTCTGCGTAAGTCGCGGGCATCAACTGCATCAGGCCCATCGCGCCGGCACCGGATGTAATCGGGTGGCCGTTGCGATATTCGTGTCCACCCGATTCCTGATGGATCACTGCGTGAATCCAGCTTGAAGGAATGGAAAACCGGCTCGACGCGTTCTGGATATATGGCCCCCACGGATCGTCCGGCGGCCCCGGCACCGGATAGGCATGGTTCGCGCGATAATAGCGGTCGTAGGAAATGGAACGCGAGCCGCCGCCACACGCGGTCAACAAGGCCAGCCCCCCGATTGCGCCGAAGTGCCTCAGGCGCTGACGCCAGGCCCGCTTCACAGCAGACACAACTCCGCCAGAGCGCGACGTAACTCCGGGGGCAGGGTGGCAGCGGCAGCAGACGACGACGTGAGATCGACCGGTGCCTCTGCGGGCTTGAGGTAACGCCAGCCCTGAAAGGGCCGCATCGCGCGCGGCAGCACCGGCACGATGGTTGCGTCCAGCCCGATCACCGCGCAGCGGGAGCCGTCGTCGCGCGCGCCCTCTTCAACCGACAAGATGCGCTGCCGACACAAGATAGAGCCCGAAACGACGCGATACAGCGACCCGCCCGCCAGAAGCTCGTCCGCGCGTTTGGGAAACATCCGTGTATAGACCGGAAAGATACCATCGCGGGCATGGCGCGACTGGAAATCCTGCATCTCCTCCAGTGAGGAGACGCCGACCGCTAGCTTGATCATGTGCAGCACAGGGGTCAGTGGACGTCTCCGGCACCAACGGTCTGGGCCTGATGCACGAAATCGGCCAGAAATTTCGCAGCGTCGATCGACTGAACCAGCGTCACCTGCCGCACACCCATGCCCAGCGGGGCCGTCGCTTTGGGCCAGACATGCGCGCGACCGTAAGAAAAGCCGCGCGCGGTCTCGATATCGAAATACGAATCGACGGATTTGGTAATCAGTGCAGGATCGGCGGCAATCGCGGCTGCCATCTCATCCCACATCGGTAATGGCGCATAATACTGACCCAGATAAGTGGTGACGGGCGTCTTGCGGGCCTGGATTTTCGCCATGTAGGCCTTGCTCATCATAACGTCGTTCGAGACATTCCCGACCACAACGATCTTCGGCCAGTCCGCGGTGACGGCAATATGCGCGGCTTCGGGATCCATGATCATGTTGAAGTCGGATGCAAAGTCGACGTTGCCGGTCACCGCCATCATGTTCGTGTCAATCAGGCCACCCATGAACACCAGAGCTTTCGCAGTGGAGGCAAAGCTGGGGTCGAGACGAATGGCCATCGCGATGTTGGTCAGCGGGCCTGCGGCAAGAACAGTTACCTGATGCGGGTGGGCATGGACCTGCCGGATCAGGAACATCGCCGCGTTTTCCGACGTGGATTTCAGCGTCGGCATCCCCTCGGGCAACGACGCCACGGCTGGCTGGGTGGCAGGCACCTTGTCGATCGAGCCCAGGCCGCCCCATGCGCCTTTCCACGGGATCGTGCCGTATTGCTGCTCGGCCAGGCGCATTGCAGCGACGCTGTTCACCAGTGGCAGCGTGGCGCCCTCGGCGACAGGCACATCCGTGCGGTGCGCGATTTCAAGAAAACGCCGCAGATGGGCGGACTCCTCGTTCTCCCACGCATCACCGATCACCACGGTGAAGCCCAGCAGATGCACGTTCGGATTGCCCAGCAGCGGCAACGTCGACTGGATGTCCGAGCCGCCGGGGCCCAGAAAATCGTTGTCTTCGACCACATAAACCGGGTCTGCCGCATGACTGACGGAAGGGAACAGCGGTGCTGCAAGAAGAAAGGCCGAGAGGGACGCGATGCGAAACCGGGACATGGTCGTTCCGTTGCTGAGAGACCCCGGCAGTCTAGCCTGTGGCATCGAGTCTGTAGAGAGGATTTCGTCCGTTACGGTTTGCGCGCTTCCCGATCGTCCCTATAGTGGCCCTCAGTTGCCGGCGTTCAGCCGGTCTTGTTCCAAAATCAATCAAGGGAAAAACCCGGCGATGAAACAATCGTGGTTCGGGGCGCTTCTGGCTGCGTCCTCCCTCATCACTCTGGCGAATGTGGCGCACGCGCGCGTCAATCCCTTCGCCAGCCCCAGCACCCTGTCGATGCAGGCACCCGAATTCGACCGGATTCAGGACAGCGATTACGAACCCGCGCTGATGCAGGGCATGGCCATCCAGAAGGCCGAAATGCAACGGATCGCGCATAACAAGGCCGCCCCGACCTTCGACAATACGATCGTGGCGATGGAACGCTCCGGCCGGATGCTCGACCGGGTGTCGGAGACATTCTATGGCGTGTATCAGGCCAACACGAACCCGACGCTGGATAAGACCCAGACCGATATCGCACCGAAGCTGACCCAGCATCAGGATTCGATCTATCTTGATCCCGCGCTGTTTCATCGCGTCGATACGCTGTTTCAGAAACGCGACAGCCTGAACCTGAACGCCGAACAGATGCAGTTGCTGAACCTGTATCATCAGCAGTTCGTTCATGCCGGCGCTCAATTGTCCGACGCGGACAAGGCCAAGCTGCGCGGCTTCAACACGCGCATCGCGGAACTCGAGACCAGCTTCCAGCAAAAACTGCTGGCTGCAACGAAGGACGGCGCGCTGGTGGCGGACAGTGCCGACGCGCTGGCAGGTCTGGGCACCAGCGGGGTGGAAGGCGCCGCCAAGGCCGCGGCCGAACGCAAACTGCCGGGCAAGTGGGTGGTCGCATTGCAGAACACGACCCAGCAGCCTGCACTGGAACATCTGACCAACCGCGACACGCGCGCGGCCCTGTTCAATCAGAGCTGGACGCGCACGGAAAAAGACGACGCGAACGATACACGCAAGACGATTGCCGAGATCGCGCAGGTTCGTGCACAGAAAGCGGCCCTGTTCGGCTATCCCGATTTCGCGTCCTATGAACTGTATGACCAGATGGCCGGGACGCCCAAAGCTGTGGACAGCTTCATCGCGCAACTCGCCCCCGCGGTGCGCAAGGAAGAAGACCGGGAGGCGGACGCCCTGCGCGGCTTCATCAGCCAGTCCGGAACGAAAATCGACCTGCGTCCGTGGGACTGGGATTTCTACGCCGCCAAGCTGCGTCAGAAGACATACGATCTGAACGAAGACGAAGTGAAGCCGTATTTCGAGCTGAAAACCGTGCTTGAGGACGGCGTGTTCTACGCAGCCAATCAGCTATACGGCCTGACCTTCCACCAGCGTACCGACCTGCCGGTCTACAACCCCGACGTGATGGTGTTCGACGTCAAGGACGCGGACGGCAAGCCGCTTGGCCTGATGTATTTCGATTATTTCAAGCGCGACAACAAGAATGGCGGCGCGTGGATGTCGAACTTCGTCGGGCAGTCCAAACTGCTGGGCACACAGCCGGTGATCTACAATGTCGCGAATTTCGAAAAGGCACCTGCGGGCCAGCCGCAACTGATCACCTTCGACGACACGATCACGATGTTCCACGAATTCGGCCACGCGCTGCATGGCCTGTTCGCGTCACAGACCTATCCCACGCTGTCGGGCACCAACGTTGCGCGTGACTTCGTCGAATTCCCGTCCCAGTTCAACGAACACTGGGCGTTGGAGCCCAAAGTGTTCGCGCACTACGCCCACCATTACAAGACGGGTGCGCCGATGCCCGCAGCTCTGGTCGAGAAGATCAAGAAATCCACATCCTTCGACCGTGGCTATCAGATGGGCGAACTGATTGCCGCAGCCCAACTCGACATGACGTGGCACAGCCTGCCGGCCAGCGCACCGCAGCAGGACGTGGACACGTTCGAGACCGCAGCCCTTGCCAAAACCGGCCTGAATACCGGGATCGTGCCGCCGCGTTACCGGTCCAGCTATTTCCTGCATATCTGGTCCAACGGGTATGAGGCCGGGTATTACGCCTATCTGTGGACGCAGATGCTGGCTGATGATTCCTATGCCTGGTTCACCACTCACGGTGGCCTGACGCGTGAAAACGGCGACCGTTTCCGTGCGCTGGTCCTGTCCAAAGGACACACCGAGGATTACGGCCCGATGTTCCGCGCATTCTACGGCAAGGACCCGGACATCGGCCCGATGCTGCAACACCGCGTGCTGGGGACCGACTGAACGCATGACCGATTTCAAGAGAGTAAACCTGCCATGATGCCCAATCCCTCGGGCGAGGCCGAAACCATCGCCCCCGCTGTCCGCGCCGCCACACCGGTCGGGTTGGTTTTCTTCGCACTCGCACTCGGCGGGTTTGCAATCGGCACGGCTGAGTTCGCGGCCATGAGCCTCGTGCCGATGGTCGCGACGTCGTTGAATGTCAGTGTCCCGGCTGCCGGCCATTCGATCGTCATGTATGCGGTCGGTGTGTGCGTCGGTGCGCCGCTGATCGCCCTGTTCAGCGCGCGCGTCAGTCGCAAGCACCTGCTGATCGGCATGATGGCGGTCTATGCAGTGGGCAACGGGCTTAGCGCGCTCGCACCGAACTATCCCGCGTTGCTGCTGTTCCGCTTTCTCAGCGGGCTGCCGCACGGGGCATATTTCGGCAGTGCGGGGATCATGGCGGCGTCCCTGGCCCGTCCGGGCAAGCGCTCGCAGGCTGTGGCGCGCGTGGTCCTCGGGCTGACGGTCGCCACGATCGGTGGCGTGCCTCTGGCGAATATCATCGGTCAGTATGCGTCGTGGCGCTGGGCGTTTGCGCTGATTGCCGTGATGGCAATCGCGACGGCTGTACTGGTCGCGCTGTTCGCGCCGTATGACAAGCCGCACCCCGATTCCAGCGTGATGACAGAAATGCGCGCCCTGCGGATACGACAGGTCTGGCTGACCCTTGGCACGGGTGCCATCGGGTTCGGCGGCATTTTCTGCGTCTATACCTATCTGGCGTCCGTGATGGATGCGGTAACGCACGCGCCGCCGTCTTTGGTGCCGGTCATGCTGGCTGTTTTCGGGGTTGGCATGACGCTGGGCACGCTGGTCTGTGCGTGGGCGGCAGACCACAAGATGATGCCGACCATCGGCGGCGCGCTGCTGGTCAATGTCGCCGCACTGGCCGGTTTTCCGGGGGCTGCGCACAATATCTGGGCGATGGGCGTCATCGTGTTCATGATCGGCGCGGGCGGCGGTCTGGCGACCGTCATTCAGGCGCGCCTGTTCGAGGTGGCCGTGGGCGCGGAAGCACTGGCGTCCGCACTGAACCAGAGCGCGTTCAACATTGCCAACGCGCTGGGCCCGTTTCTGGGTGGGCTGGCCGTGGCAGCGGGCCTGGGCTGGGAATCCGTGGGCTGGGTCGGCTGTGCGTTGGCCGTGGGCGGATTTGTCTTCTGGCTGGTCAGCATTGCCGATATCCGGGTCGCCGAACGCCATAGCGGGGGCCGCCCGGGCTGACCGCTTCGCATTATCTGCACGCAGCAATGCGGCGTCCGTCATCCGGCAAACCGCGCCGGATGACCACTGTACTGCCCTGATACTCTCAGGGCAGTGCAGTAACCCTTACAGTGTGACGCTGCCCCGGATGTGCGTGACGCTCTGCCCCCCGACCCAGATCGCATCGTCAATTTTGTGGATCGACACACGACCGCGCCGACCCAGTACGGTGCCCTGACGCGCAACATACTGATCCGGTGCCTGTCCACTTTCGATCAGCCATTGCGCCAGACTGGCGTTCAGACTGCCGGTGACCGGATCTTCATAC
>Ga0157365_10001084_pt1 | contig 11387 bp, 11 predicted proteins | sample AttsexASBM3_FD_111478 | JGI IMG/M metagenome (GOLD analysis project Ga0157365, IMG submission 111478) | Fungus gardens microbial communities from leaf cutter ant in Ribeirão Preto, State of São Paulo, Brazil - Atta sexdens ASBM3 | ecosystem: Host-associated > Fungi > Mycelium > Unclassified ... | reverse complement strand
TTCTTGCATGGAGGCTCAGGATCAGCATGTTTCTCGTTTTCTGTCTTCATCCTGCTCACATGGTAGTTACGAATGATCCAGAGTAAGAAGGTAGACGGCTACACACCTTTCGCGGAAGTCTGGTTTGGTTTCTCCGATGCGGAGTTTCGTGCCTTTCCAGACAGAACCACTCAAGGCGCTGAGACCTGGTAGGTAATAAGCCTTGTAAGCTGAAGACTAGATGCTGGGAACAAACATTTAGAAAGCTTTGCGGGTGTGGCTTCAACAGTTGCATACGCAAATTTCCTGGGTTGACCAACAGCATTAAGAGCTCCTAACCCATCAAGAGATTTGACATTTGCGAAAGTTGAAAGCCTCTGGAATAAGTCTTGTTGAGATATTGACGGTGTAAGGCCAGAGATGTGCAAACGTTTTATGACAGTTGGTTCCATGGTTATAAGGAGATTTTTTCGTTCATATGTTTGAATTATGCGTTGATGCCAAATAATAGTCAATTAAACTAAATTCACTCTTCTAGCTGGATTTTGTACTAAGACTCTGGAAAAATTCGTTGTACGCATGTTCTATATCAAAAAGTAACTGATGTGACTGCTCATCGTTCAATCTCTCTGAGATCTGCATTCCATTGAGCGTAATCAGCCAAGAAACCATGCGACTTCGGCCTTCAGAGTCTTTATGACCCTTGAACTTGGAACAGCTTGTGACAAGATCCCGGAGTAGAGGGTGTAACTCTTCCTTTGTCCTAAGATTCAGACGAAGTGCATCCATGAAAGTAATGAAGTTCTGCAAAGCACAGTCAGATTCACAAGGAATCAAGTCAGAAGGCTACTTTCCTGAGTTGTCTCAGCGACTTGTTTGGCAGTTTCCGGGCCTGCCTCACTCGAATGCTCGACTGTCGCTGGAACTCCGACTTGAATGCGATGTAAAGCAGCTGGGTTATCCATCTAGCGGGTAGGAGTTCGCCATGATACTATATCGCCAGGGCAAGAAGATACCCACCCGATATCGGGTCATAAATTGTTCGATCGATGGCACCTCATCGTTCACTAATCTAAACATGGTCTTGTACTGGGAGAGCAATCGCGTGCATGCCGGTGAATATCTCTACGTAAACGTTCTTAGCAATGTTCTTAGCAGCAGAAGAGAGTGCTATTCACTCAGCCGCGGTGATCGAATCCCTAACGTATGCCCTTTCAAGGTATTCCAGAGAGACGATAATCCCAAAGAGCGTTGCAAGGAGATTATACTTCTCCCTCTCCGTATTGTTGGTATATAGACGGACCTCTTCGTCGAGACTGATTCCAGTCATAACTGACGTCGAGTTCAAGGTCAGGGAATGCCGGCGAACCCCGAATCTTTGGAACATTCCGTGCTGGTGATCTATCAAAAGCCCAAAGAAGAAACCTCATTCTCAAATCACTCAAGGAACGCTTTGACCCTCTTCACAGAAAGGGAACTCGACCATTTGTGTCCAAGTGCTCTCGAACAACCAAACGCAACAGATCACTACGTATCAGTTGCTTATGGCTGGCATTCAAGTCATCCCCTCCAAAGCCGCGTCCGGGGATATCCAAGTGCAGAATTAGTGGCCATACGATTGGGAATACCAGATGTCGACCATATCACTGTCATCACGGACTCCCTGTCATCTGCGAAAGTGCTCTCGACCTCTCGCATCATTCCGGTCAGGGTGAATCCATTGCCATTCCACAGCTCCTCAGACCCTTCTTCAATCACAACAGTAACAACAAAGAAGAATTCTGGGATTGCCCCAGTAAAGAAAAATGCATTAGATGGAGAAATCAAACAAGGCATGCACTGATCAATAGATCACCACCTTCAACTTCGGCCACAACAAAGGCCACCAATTTCTACAACTTAGAATTGACGAAAAAGTGTATCCAACCATCATACATTAAAGGAGGGGGATGGATGAAACATATTAGGAGCTCAGTTTCCTCTGTGCAGGAGCCATTCTGAACCATGCTCCGATCGGAGAATCCAGGAAGAGGTTTTCTCCTGAAGACAATCATGCATGCCTTTGCGGTTACAAAAGGTTAGAACCCAAAGCATTCTGAACGAATGCAGCTGGTTCAACTACAAAACTTATGATCGCATGGTGATCAAATACTGTTCTGGACCAGCAACCCTGGAGTGTTCGCTTGGTCAAGCAACATCACTTAACATGTGGTGTTATCACGGTGTCACTAAGTGCTGCTCCTTTATTTCTGTTCTTTCCTTCATGTCTGGATCAGTTGCGGGTGATCTGGTTTTCATGTTTCTCTTTGTAGTTTGTGCTGTGTTATTGTAGGGTCCTAGGTACTTTATCGCGGACTGCGATCGAGCACCGCGTTACAATTGATGATTTCAGAAAAAAATATATGCTGGTAATTATTGAACCACCAGTGCAGTTTATATGTTGCAGCTAAGTTATGTCAAATCTGAAGAGCACACAGACACAGCCATCACGAAAACAGATCAATCGATTTCGACCATCCGCTTTCCATCCTCGGCGCAATGGTGTCATCTTCTCATAATAGCTGTCTGCTGAATAAACAGTTCACCTCCTGACTCAAGTTCTAGATCCGTTATTAATGTACTGCATTCTTGTAACTCAGATCCTTACTTTCCTCACGTTTACGATGGGCAGCTTCTCTCCTTCACCATCTTCAATCCCTCCACTTGGTTCTGGATTGGAGCCGTGGCACCCAGAATCCAAATTTGAGGTGATTAGATTGTCGTGCTCATCTCTATGAATCTATCCCTCACTGCCTGTATCTACAAGACGTTCGGTCCGGGCCTGGACGTTTCGGAATTGACCCCTGCCGCCGAGGGATTTGATGCGAAGGAAGTTGCCATTAGATTCATAGCCAAACGTTACTCTGTTGATGCAGATTCATTATTCTATCTTAACGGATATGAAGATGATACCACTAAACATGTCTTCATTGGCGAAACCTATGTATATGCATTTATTTTTCGAAATGTAACACTTACAGAAATTTTTTTTTTACCTAGAATGGCATTCCTTTCACCAACGAGGTGTCGGGTCATGTTGTGTTCAACAGACAGAACAAGGTTGTTACTGTCAGCTCTTCCTTGGTGACAATCGGTATGTACCAGAGTGGATCTTCTAGTCTCCAATTTCTCATTTACTCAATTCAGTAACGGCGTCAATTTCTTCTTCGACACCTACAATATCACTACAAGAAGCTATCAAGAGGGCAGAAGAAACATTAGATGGGACATACGTTCCTCCTACTGTTTCTGCCGCCGATGCCGCCGATGACAACAAGCTCTTACAGTATCTCGCGAATGCCGACGGCTCTGCAACTCTCGTGTACGCCATCTCCATAGACAATGACACAGAGGGTACATATTTCCTGGCATACGTGGATGCACACAAAGGAAATGTCGCTGCTGCGCTCAACTATGTTGCCCGGTAACTAATCATTTTCTGTAAATAGTTTGATGGGCACGTAATTTGATCAAGAGACGATGTCTCGTTGGTTCCAACTCACCAACGGATATCAAATGGATGACTCGCCCGCTGGTCGACTGAGCTTGGATAAATGCCTTTCTCAATAACTTCATCCTCCACAAAGGCCCATTATATTCGGCAAGAAATTTATCTCGCACAGCGCTCATCATGATGGTTATAGGAACGATCGAAAAACAGTCAGATAATCCAGTAAGAAGTACTTGTGCTTGACTGAGCAATTTGAAAGACTTGATCAGATTGCAATTACAAGTACAATCACAGATACTTCATCGTCTACATAAGGGCCCATCAACCACTAGCTAAGCCATCTCAAAGCGCAGACAGGCTCTATTCCCTCATTCTTCATCACTACTGGAGAAACCGGTAACATATATCTTGGGATCTTTGGCACCTTTTAGAATCTCAGCTCTGTTCTTCTCTATATTGTCGTACAAGTTCTTCGAGTGGATCACTGGCTTGTCCCATTCCAACCACCGTCTCCCACTCAAGATGAGGCGCAGTATCCCGCTTCCATGACTGCGCCACCAAAGCAGAATCTCCATATCTGTCTCCGTACACGGTTTTCCCGTGACTGTTTCTGTGAAATCTCGAATGATTTTGATCTCCTCTGAATCCTTAGGGAAATTCTCGGGGTAAACATCGGTAGCAATGGCTCTATGGAGAGTTTCATTCTGCATGACAGAGAATCGCTTCTCCTCAATCAGATCATAGGGATGTTTGTCAACTGGGTCAAGGGAAGACCGAAAGTATGCTGGGATCCGAGAACAGCCTGGAACACATAAGGATGGAGGGAGTTTCTCTACGATCAAAGACGCGTCAACACAAGCTTCCATACCGAATGAATAACTGCAGCAATCCAGTGTGAGCTCTTGACCGCTGACAGTTTTGAAGTAGATCCAATAGTGATGATCAGGATTGCTGACCATCGTTCGAGTTTCGTCTTTGGGGTCATAATAGGTCCAGGTCTGCAAGCGATTCGACCGCGCCTTGACTCTACCTTGTGAAATACCGAAATCTGCGATTGGACTTCGTCCTTGCTCGAGCCTGAAGCACGGCCGAACCTTCCATGGTAAGGCGCTGTCTTTGTCAGAATCCTCTTTGAATGCGAGGTATGTAGAGTACACTTCTGCCAGAAGGGAAAGACAAGTTGCAACAAGCAGTTCTGGGATCCGCAGCTCTCGAGAACAATGCTGAAGGAGTTTGAGACAGCCGGCTATACCATACATGCGCAAACCTGATCGCCACCAGGTTTCAAGTGTAGTAGATTTTCTCACTTCGTGAGGTCCACCAAGTGTGACTGTGTGATGAATGGGATGATCTGAGGGGTTTCCCCTTCGAACAACAACAGGAGAGGACCTGATGATCTTGTGGCTGAGTGCAGGATGAGGGAGTGGATGCATATTATGATTATGTGGCGTGATATTCCGCATATAATCAATCATATAGGCAATTGCGGGATAGAAAATCTTCAGGTTGATTTGTAGTGTATTTGCTGCAGTCAAGTAAGCGCGGCAAACGGTATCACAAAAAGACAACATACAACACCAGCTCTTATGATTCGGCCAGTCCGTCTTTTGACATTCCCTAGAGCAATAGATCTCCTGCCAAAATGCTTGAGTGCAACTGGACTATGTTCCATGACGAAGATAAATTACCGAAGCACAGCTGTTGCAAACTCTCAAACCCTTCGTAGAGTTACAGACATGACACTTGTCCAGTGTCCGCAAAGGTACAGAGATTGACCTTCCCGTGAATTTGCCCGTCCGTGTCGGGACCTCATGATATTCTCGATCTCCAGTGCTATGTCTCCAAATCATATCAACAATACTTGGTATACCAGGCAGGTCCTCCCGTGGAAGCCCTCCTTCATCTATTAGGCAACATCAATGAACGGTCCCAATGCTGTATAACTGAAAATTCAACTTCTACGTGGCTTCGGCATGGTGGTTGTTTGAGTGTAGGAATGGGCACAATGAGCTGAACATAGCTTATCCCCCGAGGTTCACATGGGCGTCATCAGCTAATCAATCAGGAATCAACCAGAATCAGAAACTGCCAGGTTTTCTCATGAATTTGGAATTGTGACCTGATGAAGCTGATTAGTATTTATCTACATTCGGAGCCTCTGGACTTTGACAAAAGGATTTGGCGGATTTGACGTAAAGATCAGGACTGACATTGCTATTCAGCATTCAACAAACTCTCCCACATTGCTCCACCACATGAGAGAATATACTCTCATCGCTGCACCGCCTTGCAATTTAATGTCACACGAACTGATTAACCGGCTAATAGATTGACCAAGACCTATAAAGGGGGCTGGACTAATACACACGATAGCTGTTAGCTGTTAAGTGATGGCTTATGAAAAAGTGTTCTATTGTCAATGTCACAGGTTGGAAGGATTTGACATGACCCGTTTTAGAATAGCCAAAATTAACATTGCACATTGTCCCCTACATCAGAATTTGGTTTTCTTCAAGTGTAAATACATGCATACCATTTGTATATGCTGGCGAATCAAAAAGCTAAGAACTGTCATTAGTTTACTTAAGACTCTTGAAAATCAGAAATTATGTTTCTTTCTTCAATGATAATCCTGCAGTGTTTGAATGGTCAAACAATATTTCACTCACATCACTTTTATTCATGGACTTCATCTCTTTTTCATTTTTTATGATTGTATGCCTCGTATAACTTATTTGAAAACATAAGAATCATTTTTTTTGAAATTACTAGATGCTTAATCAGAGTAGGGATGAAGACGACAGAAGATGGATATAATACACTGTCACGATGAATAGACAAGGTCTTCTTTCTTATCAGAGGGAATATCCTGCACCCTGAGTCTCGGAGGTAGTTTGTATACGGGCTTGATGGTACTCCATCGTGAGATACAGAAACAGGCACTGGAACGAGAAAGGTCTTCTAATTTCCCTTCGGAACAGGTGCGGCCTTACTATCAGAAGATACAGGGGATAAAAGAGGTCAGGCGACTCTAAGATAAGGAGGCTCAATATGACAGTCAGCTTTTTCGGACGAACGCCGAGTCACTCTCGCGATGCCGCGCTGTCGTTGCTCCTCGGTTCCAATTGATTCATCAGAAATTTAACCAGCAAAAGTCACGATACCGTTTTTTATCAGACATGGATCGGCTCAGCCTTTTGATGGACTATGCCGGTCGAACAACAAGGAGATTGAGAGGCGAACAACATCCATCATGAGACAGGAAGGCTTAGAACAGCGATCTTAGAAGTGATGCCCTTGACCAGCAACAAGACCCCCAAAGTAACATGTCAGAGCTTTGAGCTTGTTCCCCATCCACTCCTCTTCAACCTCAATTTGTTCCTCGGATAAATGAATAGAATTGCCCTGCCCACCAGTATCCTTCAGCAAGCTACTAATTTCTGCAAGACAGGTATTCCGGGGTAAGTAGTAGGCGACATTCGGGGTAATCTTCCGAGTCAGAATGAAGAGATCCTTGCCATGGATTGGCTGGACAGATGCCAGGGAATAACTGGGATGTTGAAGCATGTCCAGTTCGACGCTTTCAGGTGGCGTTGAACCTGAAAGATAGGATGGGCCACCCCAGGGTGGGCTGAGAAATACGACATCTATCTTCCGGTGTGTATTTAGCCTGTCAGAGGAACCGAGGGTCAGGTATGCGCGAGCAAACGAGATGTAATCAGCTTGAATGAATTCAATCCGGTCCGCTACACCATATATTTGTGCATTGTGTCTTGCCAAGGCGAGTCTCGTGGAATTTGTGTCCAAAGCAATCACTACAGGATGGATGAAACTTGTCGGGATTGCCATCGATCCAGTGACCCACCCCTTTCGCACGTTTTGGCAAACGCAATCGCGTTTCCTCCAACACCACAGAACGCGTCAACCACGACATCACATCGACAACGTTCAGCAATCTGATTGGCTATGCGCTCAGGCGTGACGCTATACCAACCTTCCTCGTCAAGGAGGCATCCAGGGGGCTTATCGTTGAGTGAAAAATAGCGTAATCTCTGGGAAAAATCTTTGGTTTGACAGAAAGTTAGAAGACATTTCAGGGAAGTGCGTGGGGTAGCAAAACGTACATTTTTGGAGATGTTCAGGTACTTGGGCTGCGGCATCATAGAAAGGTACGAGCCCTGTCATATCACATTTAGCCGATCCATTTCCCAGCTTATGTCGGTCTGCGCTTGGAACGAGCTTGGATACCATTTCGTTTTTGTCCTCGCACGAATCATCAGCTCTCTGGATTACGGGTTTTATGGGTTTTTCAGACACGAAAGTAGTGGGTCCAGTTTGCATGTCCACTTGATTTTCAGTGAAAATATTGACGAATCGCGATAGGCCTGTTATTCCAACCTTCGATGTCCGCTTCCCCATTGTGTGGATGCAATCCCCAGGAGTGCTCCGGTTTATTGTGAGTCAGTTGACCGTGAGAATATCATTCATTGGCCCGGTTGAGAGGTGAATCTGTGTTTTCTGTATCTCACAGGATCCATTCACTGTAAGGAAGCTGGAATTGCCTTTTCCCTATTTTTACCTGGTTTGACTTGTGATCCCTCTTCCTCGACGAGGATACCAACATCTTGAATGAGATGTCATGAATGGATTCCAAGAGTCAGATGATGAAAGGAATTAGGGATAAACAAGAGAGGTTAACAAAGGTCGATATGTAATATGAATTGTAATATCCAGTGTCACGCCTCGATGTGGTCCTTATGATGCAAGCCGTTTGTATACTCTACGACGAAACTGATTCGGACCTTGGATGAACATACTCATCAATATTTTTCACCTGAATCCAGCCAGGCCTTGTTGGAGTTGGATTCCGAAATCCCTGTCCTCCTATATTTGTTTCTTAAACATAGATAATGTACATATTATCTACTCAAAATAATATTTTTAGAGCAATTACAACCAGATCACATAATGGCAACACGGTAACCCTGTAGCACGGCAACCTTGGTGGCTAATTTCTTGTGTGACAGCTCGTTTATTTGACTCGCCTCTTCACACGGATTTACGTTCACGAACATTGTTACCAGGGGCATTTATCAGACAAACCCACTTAATGGCCGTCGAGCTGACAAGAAGTGATGTCATAGTAATTTTCATGGCCAGGTAATGACCCAGCTGGATTCAGAAAAGATACATTATTGTATAATCTTAAGGCGTCGAATGTTCGTAACACATGCTACATACAGTATTAATAAATCAAATCCTGCGAACCGGCCAAGGTAATTCCTGATGTCCGATTTCATATCTGTCACCATGACTCCATTAGTCGGGTAGTCTCCTCGTATGAATCCCTCGGTGAAGTGGTCCAGGCCCAAGCCCAATTTTGCTTGACAGTTTCCATAAGCTCTACGAGCCGGGCCTGTAATATCTCCCCTCGCAACGTGGAGAAATCGACATCGCGATACTTCAGGGAGAAGTATCTTTCATTCATTCTTGACCGCTCCTGAACCTCTCGAGCACGTGGACATCGCACTAGGTCAAATACTTTTAGGGCACGTTGTATCGAAGTGATGCTTCTGTCGGTCTTGGGATTTCCGAGGACTGTGGCTAGAATGAACGCGTCCTGCGGTTAGTTTGAGGAAGGTTGGGTGCCCATGTGAGTAACACGTCTCGGATTCCGTGGATTTACTATAGAACCCACCTCTATTGCTTGGCCTGCACCCGAGCCCTGGGTCGGGAGCATTGCGTGTGCCTGCATATGGCATATATCATTACCGAAAAATAGCATCAAAGACGGACATACAGCATCACCGATCAGCGCGACTCGCGAGTGCACAAACGTGGAAAGAGGTTTGACAGTATGAATTGCCCATCGCAAGGGCTCATCAACGCACTGATTGACAGAGTGGTCAATTTACAGGCATACCACGAATGCAGAATCCGTAAGCTTACTTTGATGAGGGCTTGGACTTCAGGTTCCCAGTCCTTGAACTGATCGTTGATTTCCTTGTGTTCGCTCTGAGACACCCAGGGTCCATTGAACGTCGTGTTTTCTTTTTCATGTTGCGAGATAAAGGCCACGAAGTTGACCGCTCTTTTATTTGGGACGGGGTAGGCGATGACATGCTGGAAGGGGATGTCAGAAAGATGCGCAGTGGATCAAGAACCCTAAGACTCACTGAATTTTTCCCGAGGTACTGCAAATGAAGTTAGCATATATGATCACCCGGAAAAATTCGTGCTCACACAGACCTGGATAGGTTGTACAAGCACACGATGGCTAGGACATTCAACTCGAAGCCGGTCGACTGGTATGAGAGCGCGGTACGAATTCGTACCGCTCCACAACGGATCGATCGAGGCAAGGCAATCTGCAGCCTCTGCTCTTCGCCCCTCTGATTGGGCGAGATGCGCCTTCTCTGTCATGAGGGTTTGCCGGACCGCGGATTTGAGGCCGTCCGCACCAACGAGTACGTCACAGGTTGCTGTTGTTCCATCTTCGAATAGAAGTTTAATGGGTTCGGAAGCTCGCTGGGTATATGTCCGGAGTCGCTTTCCACAGTGTGTTTTGCATGAGGAAATAAGATGTCCCAGTAGTACCTGCTGAAAATCCGCGCGATGAAATATCATCAGGTTACCTGTCATAAGGTCAGACAAGCGACGAAGCCGGATGTACTATACACTATGCATACCCTGTGTGATGAGCGTATAGAATTCCAATCCCTCGGGAAAATCACTTTTGCGATAGACAAATGTAGGAACTGAACAAGGTGAATACAAAAAACTTTCATTGTTTCAGTAGATCATGAACCTGGTAGGTACCTACCAGGTCCTTCTTGGCGCTTTGTTTCTGTTGCCCTCAGTAGGTCATCTTCGAGATTAAGCTTCCTGATGATTTCCCATGGTCCTACGGAAGTGTGTCATGACAATGATTGGTCACCATCGTATAAGAAGAGGAAGTGATAGCGTACTAGGAAAGACTCCGACGCCTGCGCCAACCTCTGCAAGCTTTGATGCACCTTCATACACGGTAACTTCGATATCCGGATAGTCTGATAGCGCGACTGTCGAAATAGAACTTACTATTCACGGACTTCAGGCGAGTCGTCAAGAAAGGTCTCACCTGCGAGAATAAGCCCACCAATGCCAGCACCACTGAAATTTCTGTGAATGCTGTATTTCGTTCTGCACTGTCTCAATACATACCAAACGCCTACACGGAGTCTTGGGGTCACGGTAGATTTAGGCTTGCTCATATCACAATATGGTCCCTAGAGACTTTGGAGTATTTGGTTGGGGAGAGGTGGTGCTTTTGACCAAAAGATATGAGCTTGCTTCTTACTTTAAGCATTTTTGTATAAGTAAGATTACACGGTTGGACCGGGCACCGGTGGTGGGAACATCTAGGCAGGAATCCTCGACATTTCAAGATACAAACAACGGAGATCTATCAGATGAGGAGTAGTGTTGTCCCACGATTCGGTCGCTCCTTGAGGATGATGAACCTTGTGTATTTGATGATTAATCATATCTCTATCACCCATTCGCGAACAGATTTGAATCATGAGAGCCTGGGAAATCTCATTAATTTGAGGAAATACTTGTCAAGTCAGTCGTGCGATGTGGCCAAAAGCAAAAGCAGGACAATTGACCCGTGATTGCCGGCTTGATTGGGCCACTCGACAGCAATCGACAAAACTTCAATATCATATAGAAGCCAATAAACCAGTACTCTGAGTGGAGTGCCCTCGAAAACGCTAGTGTAAGGTCGTAGTATCTGTGGACAACTAGATAGCTTGATTGATCGTTCCTCATAGGAACTTTTGTCACGTGCCGTCACCCTTATTCCAGGGTTTGCGGGCCTCATCCAAAGAACATCCTAGTCTATTAGCATGGATGCAGCAGAAATGCAACAGAATCT
>Ga0157365_10001083_pt1 | contig 11387 bp, 9 predicted proteins | sample AttsexASBM3_FD_111478 | JGI IMG/M metagenome (GOLD analysis project Ga0157365, IMG submission 111478) | Fungus gardens microbial communities from leaf cutter ant in Ribeirão Preto, State of São Paulo, Brazil - Atta sexdens ASBM3 | ecosystem: Host-associated > Fungi > Mycelium > Unclassified ... | reverse complement strand
GCACGCACATAATACGGGACGTGAACCATGAGACGGAGTCGCCTGACACCGTGTCGTCCGATAGTTCTGTGGAACCCTGAACCCAAGAAAGACCCTGACATGACTTTGAGGACCGGAGGCAAGCGCAGTCCTTATTGTCGTGCCGACTTGTCCCAGGCAACAGAAAACCCCAGAATTCCGGTCGCTTTTATCCGTGCTCCGGCCGGCTCTCTCCCCGAAAGGATCTCCCTATCGTGCTGCTGAACGTTATCGAACGCCTTCCGGCCCAGCCAGCGGGACACCCGCCGGTCGTGTTCCTGCATGGCCTGTTCGGACGCGCACGCAATATGGGCTTCCTGCAAAGGCAGGTTTCACGCACCCATCGTACCCTCGCTCTCGACCTGCGCAACCATGGGGAAAGTCCGCACGGCCCCATGGATTATCCCACCATGGTCGACGACGTGGTCGAGACATTGCGCGCCCATGAAGCCCTCCCCGCCATTCTGGTCGGTCATTCCATGGGCGGTAAACTCGCCATGCTCCTGGCGCTTCAGTATCCGGAACTTGTTTCAGGACTGCTCGTCGGCGATATGGCGCCCGCACGCACCGGCTTCGGCCAGGCCAAACTGGCCGAAGCCATGCTGCACATCCACTTCCCCGATCAGCTCGACCGACAGCAGGCTGATCAACTCCTGGCGCAGGAAATACCCAATCGCAGCGTGCGCGATCTGATGCTGCAGAATGTCCGTCTGGGCAGCGATCCCGGCTGGCAGATCGGCCTGCAGGACATCACGGCGGCAATGCCCAATATCGAAAACTGGCCCTATATGCCCGAGGGCTATGTCTATGAGGGACCGACATTGTTTCTGCGCGGTGAGCATTCGCCCTATATCGGCAAAGAGCACGAACCCGTCATGAGGCGTCTCTTCCCGCATTACAGGCTTGAAACCATCCCCGATGCAGGACACTGGCTCCATGCAGATAATCCAAAACTTTTCAGCGAGAAGATGCTAGACTTCATAGCATCGATATGACCGTTTGTTTTCTGTGCTGAGGTTTTCCTTTACTATGCTTAAGCGCGCTGCCCTGTCGCTGCTGCTTTTCTCGATCGGGCCTGCTCTTGCCGATCCACTTCCCCCACTGACACGCGAAGGGCTGCAAGCCCTGACACTGGCGGAAGCCTCCATCGCCTTTCAATCGTCTGCCGGCGAGCACAACCAGACCGCCTCGGTCGCCGAGCTTTACAAGAAAACGCTGGTCGCGGGCGGCTTTCCCGAGAAGTCCATATCGATCACGCGGGTCGATAATACCGCCTATTTCATAATGCGCTGGTCCGGCCGCAATCCATCGCTCAAGCCACTCGTCATTCTCGGACATATGGACGTTGTGGCGGCCAATCCATCGGACTGGACACGCGACCCGTTCGTTCCCGTCATCGAAGACGGTTATCTGTTCGGCCGTGGGGCTGGCGATATGAAGCTCAGCAATGCCATGGCCATCACGGCCCTCATTCATCTCTACAAGCACGGCTTCACCCCCGAGCGGGAGATCGTCCTCGCGTTTTCCGGCGATGAAGAAACGGCCATGAAAACCGGAGAGATACTTGCAAAGACGCTCTCGAACGCCTCGCAGGTCCTGAATCTCGATGTCGGTGGCGGAACGCTCGATGAGGAAACCGGCAAACCGCTGTTCTATGCCTGGTCCGGAGCAGAAAAAACCTATCTCGATGTGCGCCTGAGCGTCAGCGATCCGGGTGGTCATGCATCCGAACCGCGCACACGTAACGCGATCGACGTACTGGCTCAGGCCCTTCTCAAGATCGAGGCTCACCCCTTCCGTCCGGAGCTGAATGCCCTGACGCGAAGCTATTTCATGAATGTCGCCCGCTTTACGCCCCCGCATCTGGCCGAAGCACTGCGGACTTTCGCTGCAACACCGGATAATGCGAAGGCCGTCTCGGTTCTGCGCGCCAATCCGCTGCTCGCCGGGAGCATCGGCACGACATGCGTCGTTACCACCATAAAGGGTGGACATGCGCTGAACGCTTTGCCCCAGCAGGCTGAGGCCAATGTCAATTGTCGCATTTTCCCTGGCCATTCCCGGCTCGATATCATTCACGAGCTGAAATCGGTGGTCGATGATCCATCCGTCCGGTTCGAGGACAGAAGCGCTGGCTATGTGGAAACCGAGGCCTCGCCTCTGAACACGCCTTTCGCTCACGCCGTGACCCAGGCCGTTCAGACCGCCTATCCCGGCGTTCCGGTTTTCCCGAGCATGACATCGAGCGCAACGGACAGCATGTGGTTCCGGGCCGCCGGGATTCCGAGTTACGGCGCAAGCCCCATATTCATGAAGACCTCGGATGATTTCAGCCATGGGCTGAACGAGCGCGTACCGCTCTCAACCATCACCCCGGGACTGCATTTTCTGCTTTCGCTCATTCGCGACCTGTCGGGAAAAGAAAGCGCGCCACACTGACGGGAAAAGCGTTGCCCGGAAGGGTATTCACCCGGTCAGGGCATTTTTGACCGACTTCCCCTCTTCGGACAGACGCCACAGATACCAGGCGAGCGCCGAACGCCAGGGAGAGAATTTCTCCCCTGCCGTTCTGAGCGCGGTGGGTCGGGGCGGTGTATCGAGCCCGTAGAGCTTCTGCCACCCTGCGCGGATCGCGAAGTCATCGACCGGCAGCACATCTGAACGCCCCAGTGTAAAAATGAGTAACATCTCCACAGTCCACCGCCCCACACCACGCAGGGAAGTCAGGCGGGCGATAAGTGCTTCATCATCCAGTAGCCGCGCTTCATCCACGCCGGGCACAATCCCTTCAAGACGCGCCTGAGCCAGACCGCGCAGGGCCACGAATTTTGCAGCCGACAGACCGCACCCCCTCAGAGTTTCCTCCGGCAATGCCAGAAGGGCTTCCGGCTCCGGCATATCGCCACCAGACAGGGCGCAGACGCGGCCCAGAATAGCTTCTGCCGCGCGCCCATGAAGCTGCTGGCCGATAATGGCGCGTATCAGGGCCTGATACGGCGTTTTGCCGTCCGCCCCTCTGAGGCGACACGGACCGATACGTTCGATGGCGGACCGAAGCGCGGGATCCTGCCCCAGACAGGCATAAAGCACCGGGTCGTCGTACAAGGTTTTTCCTCTTCTGTAACAGGCGTGACGCCGATGCGCTTGGCAAGACGATGGGTCAGATGCCATGATAGCAGCAGATGCCAGATCGTGTCGCGAAGCAGGTCCCTTGCCTGCCCGCTCAGGTGGTGGCGTGTGTTCTGATTCTTGCAGGTGTTCTTCTGAAACGCACCCTACCCGTCGATCCGGCTCCACCGCCATCCGGTGCAGTCCATGGTCCGCGCCCGGACAGGAAACGGGCGCGTAACGAGCCGTTGCTGTTCGCACCGGCCGCCAGATCGACGCGCGCCCTTCCTCCGATGAGGGGAAGCCGCGCGCCTCTTACCCATTACGAACCGCGCACCGGGCTCGAACCCGACCTGAAACCGGCAGGGACCTCCCTCATCCGGCCGCAGGTGCTCGAAGACCCGGGCGTCATAACGGTTCTCGTCGTTTCCGCCGTCGCCCATGCGCTGCTGCTCGGCCTGCTGATCTATGAAGGGGCACGTCATGCGCGTGGCCTGCCGCAGGGCATCGATCAGCCACAGGTCGAAATGATGTTCGCTCCCCCGTCCCGGAGTGGCATGGCCGGCCCGCATGAAGACAAACCGGGCGGCGAGGAAAAACCGTCCGAAAGCCATGACGCGCCTTCGGCCTCCAGCCCGGACAAGGAGCAGGAACAGCAGCCCGACGAGGAGGAATCCGTACCGACCCCGGCGCCTCCCACACCGACGCCCCCTGCATCGCCGCCAATCCCCGACGGTCCCTCGACGGAAATACCCAAAACCCGTATGGATCGTCCTGTCAGCCCGGGCATTGCCAAATCAGGCACGAAAAGCCAGACGCACGCGCATAGCCATCGTTCGAGCCGTCGCCCGACCGCGAAGCAGTCGGATAATCCGTTTGCAAACATGACGACGCTCGATTTTGGCGAAGCGCCCTCCACGCCACGCCGCCAGCGCGGCCGCCGCGGCGGCTCCGGAGCGCCGATCGACATGTCGCTGGGCCCACTGTCGACCAACGGCCAGATCAACGCGCCCTTCATGACGCGTAATTCCATCCGGGGCGTCAGTGACGATTATGGCAGCGAGATCGACCGCTGGATCCGTGCGCATCTGTATTATCCCGAAGATGCTATCAAGAATGGCGAGGATGGCCCCTCTTCCGTTCATGTCGTGCTTGACCGGAATGGCCGGGTGAAATCCGTGCGCCTTACGGGGCAATCGGGTTCCTATTCGCTCGATGCGGCGACCACGGGCATGTTCCAGGGCGCGCAGCTTCCACCCGTGCCCCCGGACATGAAGGGCGATCACTTCGACATCGATCTTACCATCAACTATATTCTGATAAGACGCTGAGACTCTCATGAGCCTGGATTCCGTTCGCGCCGAACTCGCCCGCCTCGCCCCGGAACTTTCGATCATCGATGAAGGGCGCAGCACCGCCACGGTTCTAGAGGCCGCAGAAGTCCATGGCGTCGAACCCGACCAGATCGCAAAAACCCTCTGCGTCGATGTTGGCGGGCGTATCGTACTGGTGGTCATGGCAGGAACGGCACGTCTCGATAACAGGCGTGCCCGCGAGGCGCTTGGTGGCAAGCCGCGTTTTCTGGGCCCGGAGGCCGTGCTGGAAGCGACCAGCCATCCCGTCGGCGGCGTCTGCCCTTTCGGCCTGCCAGCCCCCCTGCCCGTTTATTGCGACGAGTCTCTCCAGGCCTTCGAGGAAATCATTCCCGCTGCAGGATCGATCACCGCGTCAGTTCGCATGACGCCGCAACGTCTTGTCGAACTGACAGGCGGCTTATGGGTGCATGTACGACAGGAACGCCCCTCTTCCTGAGGCGGCTTTTTCGATTATCGCGCAACGGCGATCCTTGTGAACACCGTCGCTCAGCCCGGCTGTTTCGTGACATCAGCACCTTAACCCGGGCATACAGCGACACGGTTTTCACCCGGAATTCTCGCGCGGTATTCCTGCACCTCCCCGAGATAGACGAACAGAGAGCACGATGGAAAAGTCTGGCCTCCAATGGGTCGGCCTCGTTGTTCAGCCCGTGAACCGGTATGAATATTTCATAGTGCGTAAGGTCTGTACGGAACGAGAGCCATATATCATCTTATGTTATCTATAGATCATTTTATATTTATACATATCATATTTATTCTTGTATAATTTTATCATTATTAAAAGTTATATCCGGTAATTGATGATAATTTAATGAAGGATAGGTCGAATCGTTATTGTAAGGCCAACTTTTTATAATTATCTATCAAGTTATAAGAACAGATTTATCTGTATTTCAGGCTTTTTCCTATATTCGATGATCTGCTCAAAGTAATTATTGTGAAAGTGCCTACGCCACACCAATGGCGCAGGTGCCTTTGATTGGACGCACTGAACGTGTCAAATTCTTCAAAAATCAGTAACCGTGATACCGAGATACCTCGTCGCGTCTATCCGGCAATCGTACAGCCTCCTGCTGAGACGAAGGCCCCCGAAAAGCCAAAAAAACTATGGCAGTACAAGCGTTTCTGGGCTCTTTTCGGCGCTCCGAATGTGCTTGCCGTGCTCTATTACGGTCTGATTGCCTCACCCGTCTATGTTTCGCATGCCTCGCTCGAAGTATCCGGCTCCGGACGCAGCAGCGATGCTCTGGCTTCGCTCCTTACCGGGTATTCGGCTTCCGGCGGTACAGGCGCCTACGTGGTTCAGGATTTTATAGCCACCCCTGACGAATTCAAACGTGTCGATGCCCATTTCGACCTTGCAGCACAGTACGGACAATATGATTTCCTGAGCCGTTTCGGCAGCTTTGGCAGCATGTTCTCGCATAGCGATGTGGCGCTATGGGAAAGCTATCGGAAATCGGCCACGGTCACGATCAGCAAGAGCGGCATTGCCGAAATTGCAGTACGCGCACCGAGCGCCCAGCAGGCTCACGATGTCGCACTCTTTATCCTTAACGACACGGTCGACCATATCCGTACCCTGAACCAGCGTGAGCAGGCCGATTATACCAGTGCAGCCAACAGCGAAGTCGCCCGTCTCGAAAAAGCCGTGCAACAGGACCAGCACGCCCTGCAGGAATTCAGGATCAGGACGGGCATTTATCAGCCCAGCTCATATTTCACGACCATGTCCACGCATATGACAGAACTGCTGCTCAAGCGACTGGATACGTCTGCCAAGATCGCCGGCCTACTGGGCGCCACACCGAACAGCGACGCCGCCAAGGCTTTTGCGTCCCAGCTTTCGATTATTGATACGATGCTCGAGAAGGCGCGCGAAAACATGACAAACGTCAATCGCACATCGGCGCAGTTCTCTGCACTGGAAACGAAGCAGGATATCGATGCACGCCTGCTCGGTCAGGCGCAGGCAGCCCTGATGCAATCCAGCATCAAGGCGAGCCAGGATCACTACTACATCCACAAGATCGGATATCCCTCGCTTCTGACCGGCTCTGAATACCCCCACAGGCTGTTCAGTATCCTGCTCGTCTTTTTCATAAGCAGTCTCGTGCTCGCCGTGGCCCGCCCCACACGCTGAACGCACGCTCCCCCGCGATTCCACCCGATCCGGCCCTGAACGTCGCATGATCGGGCGGCGCACATAACAGATCCAGGCATCCGTCAGGCCCTTGCCCGTCACGACGCGGGCAACAGTCCCGAAAGAGTTTACATGCGTACACCGCCCTTTCGTCTCCTTCTGTCCCTTTCGGCTGGCCTGAGCCTGGCTAGCTGCACGATGCCGGAGGCCGGTCCCTCCGTAAAAGCGCTGAAAAAAACGCCGGACGTGGTGATCATTCCAGCCACGCGCGCGATAGTCGATACGCTTGCGCAAACTGCCAGGACCCGGCGACAGGAACGTCTCGCTCAGGCACTTTCAGCGATTCGCGGCCATGGTACGTTCAGACACGATCACAAGCTCGGCGTGGGCGACACCGTACATGTGGGCCTGTGGATTTTCTCACAGGGTGCCGGGCAGGAAGGCGATGTTTCCTCGGCGCCCGGTCCGACCGTCACGGATATCGGTACATTTGCCGTAGCCAGCGACGGGACGATCACGCTGCCCTATGTCAACAAGGTGCGTGTCGTGGGTCTGAGCGTACCGGCTGCGCAGGAAACTCTGACAAGAGCCTACAGAAAGCTCGGGACGATGCAGAACCCGGCAGTCGCCCTCACATCCGGGCCGGCCGTCGGTGCAACGGCCGATTCCGACGGCATTATCGTGACCGGTGCGACAGGACGACCGGTTGTGCTGCCCTGGAATGCCGGGGGCGTGACGATGGCGCGCGCCCTTACTGCGGCCATGGGCGATGGAACCACCGTATTCAGTGCCAGAAACAATGCCGCGGGCGATCATGCCGATGCGTCTGTCAGCGTATCGCGCCACAACCAGACCATCGCCCGTCTGCCCATGCTCGAAGCGCTCGAACAGGATATTCCCCTCAGACCCGGAGATCATCTGATCGTCCGTCATGACGCAAGTGTACGCGTCACGATGCTCGGCGGCGGCCTCACACACAACACGCTTCTCGGCTTTTCCGAATCACCGACCCTGATTCAGGTGATTGCCGCAGCACAGGGCCTGAATGTCGAAACTGCCAATGATCGCGAGATTTTCGTTTTGCGCCGTGTAGCAAGCAACGCGACACCCGTCCTCTATGTCTTTCCGATGCATTCTGGAGACGGCCTTATCACGGCGCAGCGTTTTCCGATCGAAGACGAGGATATCGTTTATGTGGGTGAAGCGCCCATCGTTCCGGTGGAACGCGTGATTGCGACCTTCCTTCAGCTGGGGCTGATCGCCGCGGTAGCCCGTTGAGACGACATGTCCGATCCGCTCTTGCAGCGATGAGCCCAGGATAGCCGACGCGCATGAACGACTACACCCGTTTCCTGATCGATGGTAGCATTCATCCCGACGATGCCGCCGCTATCGGCCCGACCATCAGATCGCATGAAGATCTGGCGATGTGGCTGGACAGTCACTATCCCGACGAGCTGAATCCTGTTCCCGATCGGCTTCCGATCGGGGCACCCTATGTCGAGACGCGCTGGAAACACAATGTCCGCGCCATGTTCACCCGCTTCCGGCAGGAAGGCATTCCGGTCGGCACGCCGCCGGACTGGATCCGTGTCGCATCACGGCGACGCTTCAGGGCCAGAACCGCAACGTTCCTGACGACCTTCGTCATGGTCTGGCTGACCTATTCGACAATGCGTTTTCAGATCGGTGACCACACGTTTTCCGGACAGATATTCTACTGGGTCTGGAGCGTGCTCAACGCTCTCATGATCTATCTGATGGTCACGAGTTTCTACAAACTGGTACTCGGGAGCTATCACGCGTCCAAAGGGCCCGAAGGCAATCCCTATCACCCGATGCATACGGCCCGCGACCCAGGACCCGATGCACGCGTGGCGATCATTTACCCGGTCTACCATGAAGATGCGACTGCCGTTGCCGCACGGCTCTCCGCAGCCTGGACGACTCTCGTCGAGCATGCACCGGACCATGCGCATCTTTATGACCTGTTTCTGGTCTCGGACTCACGCAAGATAGAATACTGGATTGCCGAACAGGCTGCTGTCTATCACCTCAGGACCATGCATCCGGATGCCCGGATCTATTACCGCTGGCGCCCGTCCAATCACCACGCCAAGCTGGGAAACATCGTCGATTTCTGCCGCCGCTGGAGCAAACGCTATCGCTACATGTGGATGATGGACGCTGATTCCCTGATGGATGGCAGAGCGATACACACCACGCTGCGCATGATGGAGGGCAATCACAGGCTGGGCATTCTCCAGACCAATCCGAAGCCCATTTTGCGAACGAGCCTTTTCGGCCGGATGCAGCAGTTTACATCCCATATCTGCGGCACGGCTTTCTCACACGCCATGACCGCCATGCATATGGGGCACGCGGCCTATGTTGGGCATAATGCCATGATCCGCATGGAGCCCTTCGTCAGCCACTGCATGCTTCCCGCGCTGACAGGCGCTGCCCCCTGGGGCGGCAAGCCTCTGTCGCATGACATTCTCGAAGCCGCCATGATGTCGCGCGCTGGCTACGAAGTCTGGTTTCTCCCGGAAATCGAGGGAAGCTACGAGGAAATTCCCTCCAATCTGGGGTCGTTTCTCCAGCGCGAGCGTCGCTGGATGCAGGGCAATCTGCAGCATATGCGTTTTCTGCTCATGCAAGGGATAACCGGGCTGCATCGGGAGACATTCTTCAATGGTGTGATGGGTTATCTTACCTGTCCCATCTGGTGCGTGTTCCTTCTGATTGCGCTGCATAACTCGACTTCATTCATGCAGTCCGGGACGATCGCCCCGCAATTCATTACATCGATCGAAGCTCCGGCAATCGTTCTGCTGTGCGGAACGATCATATTCCTGTTCCTGCCCCGCCTTATCGCAATCGCCACGCATATGCGCCATCGGGAGGCCAGACGTTACGCCGGACAGGACAAGATCATTTTTTCGACCCTGATCGAGGTCATCTTCTTCTTTTTCATATCGCCCGTGATCATGGTCTGTCTTTCGCGCTTTTTCTGGCTTTGGCTGCGACGAAGCACAATTTCATGGGGAACGCAGCAACGCGACGACGCCGAAACCCCGTGGAGAGATGTCTGGACCCAGTTTGGGTGGGTTACCCTGCTGGGCCTGATGCTCGCCTTTTATGTTGGCTACCAGATCTCCATCATTCCCGAACAGCAGATCGCCAGGCTCGATATCCTGTCGAACCATCGCCTGACACCTGTATCGATCCTGTTCTGGTTCATGCCGCTCATTCTCGGCCTTACGCTCAGCCCGTTACTTGCCCGGCTTTCCTCTGGAACCTATCCAACCCTGCGCCGCATCGGACTGTTCTGCATTCCCGAGGAACTGGAGCAACCGCGTGTGATTACACTCATGTTCGAGGCACACGACCACCTGCGCACCTTCATGCCCGATCCGGAAGATCGGGAAACGACACTTCTCTATGCTGTCAGCAATCCGTTTTTCTACCTCAATCATCGACCGCAAACGCGCCTGAAAGCACATGTTGCGCATCGCCTCGCCCCCAAGCTTGATGCAGAAGAGCCCCTGACCGTTGCGGAACTGGGTCACGCCCTGAGGGAACGGCAGTGTTTCGATGCGCTCAATGCACGCTATGCGAAGCACCGGCCCAGACCGAAACCCGTTTCGACAGCCAGTTGAGCCTGGAAAACAATAACCGGATCTTTTGGCCGGGAACCGCCCCTCATCCGTGGAGACAGGGCAAGCGTGTTCTTCCGTGAGGAAAGAGCCGGAAAACGCCTGTCCCGATCGCGGTTTACACGGCGAAAAACAGGGCCATACCCTCGTTCGTCCGGGTTTGCCGCCTCGAAGTCCGGTGCCCTGGGCAGCTCAGAGGCTTCTGTGCTGTCGGTACGCGGTGCCCGATGTCCGATGCCCATGAGCGAAATGCGGGGGCGTCTTGGGTATCTTCTTCCAGAAAAGAAAAACCCCCGCCCCGAACCGGGGACGGGGGTCGCCCGACTTTACTCCGCTGCTTCAGCGTAGATTGAGATATCCGGGCAGGAACAGACCAGATTGCGGTCGCCCCAGGCATTGTCGATACGGTTGACCGGCGCGAAATATTTCACACGATCCAGGCCGCCGGGGAAGCATCCCTGCGTCCTGTCATAGGCGCGGTCCCACTCACCCACCAGATCGGCAGTGCTGTGAGGCGCGTGGCGCAACGGGCTGGCTTCCATGGCGATGCTGCCGGATTCGATCGCGCGGATCTCTTCGCGTATAGCGATCATGGCATCGCAGAAGCGATCCAGCTCTGCCTTGCCCTCGGATTCCGTCGGCTCGATCATGAACGTGCCTGCCACCGGAAAGCTGACCGTCGGCGCATGAAACCCGTGATCGATCAGGCGCTTGGCGATATCGTCCACCGTGACACCGACCGCATCCTTGAGGGGACGCAGATCGATGATGCACTCATGCGCGGTGCGCCCATTGCTGCCACGATAGAGCACCGGATAATGCGGTTCGAGACGGGCAGCGATGTAATTGGCGTTCAGGATTGCCATTTCCGTCGCCTGACGCAGGCCGTCATCGCCCATCATCAGCACATAGGCGACCGAGATCGGTAGGATCGAGGCGGAACCGAAAGGGGCGGCCGATACGGCACGCGCATCGCCACGTTCCGGACGACCGGGCAGATGCGGTGCGAGATGGGCTTTGACGCCGATCGGCCCCATGCCCGGACCGCCGCCGCCATGCGGAATGCAGAAGGTCTTGTGC